>Ga0210003_1003117_pt1 | contig 13664 bp, 8 predicted proteins | sample LantaG_FD_182804 | JGI IMG/M metagenome (GOLD analysis project Ga0210003, IMG submission 182804) | Deep subsurface microbial communities from Baltic Sea to uncover new lineages of life (NeLLi) - Landsort_02402 metaG (SPAdes) (version 2) | ecosystem: Environmental > Aquatic > Marine > Oceanic >... | reverse complement strand
GCCTACCCGGTGATTGGTTTCGTCCAGTTTATATCCCTTGTAATCGGGTTGCTTTTGGTTGTCGTGGGGTTGTCGCTCTATTCCGATTTCTGGCAAACCCGCTTGGCCGATATAAAGCTCCGCGAGGGGAAATTGTCCATCCTGGACAATCTCCAGTACGACGCCCGCCAGCCGTACCAGTTGATGGAACTTCTGAATATCTCGCTGAAAGAAATTTTATTCCACCTCTCGGGCTGCGCCGGGGCGATCTTTTTAATCAACCGCAAACGCCGCCAGTTTATCCTGACCTCGGCGGTGGGCCTGACCAAGGAAGAAACCGCTTACCTCGAGTATTACCCCCTGCATGGAAATATCGTCTCGCAGTCGGTGGATTTGGGCGACCCGCTCATTACCGGGGAGTTCGAGTTTGTCAACCGCCGGGGGGAGCCGGTCAGTTCCCGTTTTCAGTCGGGCATGGTCCTGCCGCTTATTTCCGGAATCGAAAAAGTGGGGGGGATTTTATTGTTCTCCGAGGAAAGCCGGTATTTCAGCAACGCCGACATCAAGTTTTTATCACCGGTGGCCGACTGGCTATCGGAAAAAATAAAGACCGCCCGCCTGAGCCGTGAACTGACACTTTCAAAGAACGAAATCGAGAAAATCACCGCCGACCAGGATGATTTCCTGGCCCGGATGCTGTCGTCCTCGAAGGCCCTTAACGCGACGGATTCCGTGACTTCTTTCTGCCGGGCGCTGGTGGGGCTGGCGGACAGCCGGTCGGCGCATATTATCAGTTTGAAAAACGGTTCGCTGGTCTTCTACGGCGGCAGCGAACCCCTGCTCGACCTTTCCGAGAATTACAAGACCGCCCTTATCAACGCTATCGACCGCAAGAAACCTTTGATTGTCAACCAGGAGAGCGCCGACGACGACGGCAGCCCACAGCTGGTTCTCTCCAGCCTGGTCTATCCCCTGGAGAACGGCGGCACGACCGAAGCGTTGTTGTTCCGCAAGGATACGACCCCGTTCAAGGTCGATGACCACAGTCTGAAAGTTATCAATCTTTTCTCCCACCTGGCGCGAATAGTGCTCAACAAAAGCAGTATCGACCGCCTGGCGGTTACCCGCCTTCTGGGTCTCGACAGGGTCCTGGAATTTTTGAAACTCGATGAAGCCGGTTGTGATTTCGAGGAAGACAAAGGCTTTTTTATCCGTCGCCTGGCCGACATGCTGCCGGAAAATTCGCTGGCCCTGACTTTTGTTCGGGATAGCCGGGGCGTTCACCGGGTCGGCGACGCGGTCGGGGTCGATGCCGAAGATATTGAAGACCTGCAGGTCATGCCCGGCGAGGGCGGTCTGGGCCGGGGCGTCCCGGACAGCGCCGGCCGGTTCATTTACGGAAAAAACCAGGTCGCCCGGGAACTGGATTCCTATGCCGCCGAGAATAAAAATCTCTTCAACCGCCTGTTCGGCGAACGAGGCGTCCCGGTCTGTATTGTTTACTGTCCCTTTATCCGGGTCGATACCATAATCGGCGGGGCAATGATTTTTATCTATGGTATGGACGAAAGCGAGCGGAGTGAATGGCAGCGCCTGCTGACCCTGGCGGCGGGGCTGTACTCGCTGCGGCTGACAATCGACGCCCTCCAGCAGCAACGGATAAAAAAGGAACTGAGCGGTTTCGAGGCCGGGCAATTCGGGACAATTGTCAACCGCTTGAATAATTTTCTCTCGGCGGTTCTGGGCAACGCCGAACTGGCCGCCCAGCGGACCGACATAAACGGCGATGTCAGGGCGCAGTTGAAGAGCATTATCGCCGAGACCGAAAAAGCCGCCGGCCTGATAAAAAAATCTTTCGCCCAGTTACCATCACGGACCGAACTGGAGAAAACCGTAACACCGTCGGAAGAAAGCCTGGGGGATATTATCGAGGACCTCCTGAAAAAATTTCATATCTCCGGCAATCTCTATATGGCCGGCGGGCAACCCCGGGAGGTAAACATGGCTTTCAATAAAGTGGGGGGATTGACTTTTCCGCGCCGGGATATTGAAGAACTTTTTATGGGCGTGCTTAACCGCTTTACCGTGCTGGCTTCAAGTGAGGATATAATTACAATCGCCGTCTATCAGGTGGATGAATATGTCTATCTCGATATCTCCCGGCATCGCAAAAATTTCCCGCCGGTGGAACGGGTGGCCCGTTTCGGCGAATATGTTAAGACCGAGGAAGCCATAAAACAACACCCTTCTAATGATTTTTTGCGACTGCTACGCGACGATGTCAGCTCGGTGGCTATTGACCATGCCGCGGAAATCCCGGCTTACCTGTCTTTTAAATTTCCTCTCAAGAGCAGAACCGAAAAAACGCCCCCGGAGGCTGAAACGACCGCTAACGCCATCCGAGTTCTGGCTATCGACGATGAGGCGATTATTCTCGATTTAATCGCCGCCATGTGTCAGTCGATGGGCTACCGGGTTCGTACTGCCGCCTCGGGTCGGGAAGGCATCGAATTGGCCTTGAAAGAAAAATTTGATATCGTCCTGACCGACCTGGCCATGCCGGATATGACCGGCTATGAGGTGGCCGGCAGAATCAGGAAGGTTTATCCGGATATTCCCATCATTCTGGTAACCGGCTGGGAAGCCAGAATCGATTCCAACCGTCTGGGGCCGGCGGGCATAACCAAGGTTCTCTATAAACCGTTTCGAATTGAACAGCTTACCGAAATTATCCAGAAAACCGCCCTGAGTCACTGATTACCCCTTAAATTATTTATAAATCATTTGGTTTTTTTACCGATTATATAGTAAAATAAAGACTTTTTTAAAATCGTGCATTTTAAGGTGGATTAGACCATGGAAAAAATCGCAGTCATTGATAAGATACGTAAGAGCAACGAGTTACTTTCATTACCCCAGGCGATTTCGGAAATTCTTAAGGAAATGAATAAACCGGATTTTTCGGCCGAGACGCTCTCCCAGATAATTCTCAAAGACCCGTCCCTGACCAGCCGTATTCTCAAGCTGGCTAATTCACCGTTTTATCACCGGATGGCGCAGATTAACAACGTCAACCAGGCGGTTCAGATTTTGGGCGTAACCACCGTCAAATGTCTGGCCCTGTCATCGTCGATTTTGAACCCGGAAAAAATTCAGAAAACATCGGGGATGGATACCAAAGTATATTTCACTACCATCCTGACGGTGGCCACGGCGGCTGAAAAAATCGCCCGGGCGGTTTCATACAACGCCCCTGACGAAGCCTTTATCGCCGGACTGCTCCACGATATCGGCACCATGTTTTTCCTGCATTATTACCCGGAACGCTACCGTGCGATTATCGAACAAAAAGTGAAAGCGAAGAACCTTCTGGACGCCGAGTTGGAGATTTTCGAGGTGAACCATGCCGAGGTCGGGTTCCACCTGGCCCAGCGCTGGCAGCTTCCGGAGTATATCTCCAACGCCATCAGAGAGCACCATTCTTTCACCAGCCTGGATGAAAAAGAAACCATCGAAAATATCATAAAACTGGCCAGCCTTCTGGCCAATAGCAATTCCACGGGTTTTGTCATGGACCTCGAGGAGCGCCTGGATAAAATCAACCAGGTCTCAAACGTCCTTAGTCTGAGCAAAGAGCAGGTGGACGAGATTTCATCGTCCCTGATATCCTATACCATCAAGCAGGCGGACTATCTCGGGGTTGACATAGGTAATATCGAGGAAATGATTATCAGGGCCAACAAGGAAATCTGGCAGACTTACCTGATGGTGGAGAACCTCTTCAAGGAGCGGCAGAATTTAAGCCGGAAACTGCTGAACGAGGAACGGGCCCGGGGCGCGATTGAATCCAAAAATATCGCTATCGCCACCCTGTCGCACTATTTGAACAACGCCGCCATGGCCATCTACGGGCGTAGCCAGTTGATGCGTATGCTTTACGATAAAGGCAAAACCGAAAAAGTTATCGAGGACCTGGGCGCGGCGCTGGACATTATTGACAGATCCATCAAGAAAATCACGGCGGTGGTTTCGGAAATCAAGGAAATCTCGCCCATCGATAAAATCGAGTTCTATAACATGTCACAGGCTTTGAATATCGATGACCGGATAGAAAAAAGAATGCAGGAAATGGAAAAAGAATCCAGCCTGGTCCTGCCCGACGAAGCTATGAATTATTCCGACTGATGCAAAGGCCGGTTGACCGACCGGCTTTTTTTGCTTACTTTCCATACATGTTGACCTATTTAACTTCGGGGGAATCCCACGGCCCTCGTCTGACGGCAATTATCGACGGCCTGCCGGCGGGACTGTCGCTTGATACGAACAAGATAAATTTTCAACTGGCCCGTCGACAAAGGGGTTTCGGCCGCGGCGGCAGGATGAAAATTGAAAATGACCGGGCGGTAATCATCTCCGGTGTTCGCCACGGTCTGACGCTAGGCGGTCCTATTACGGTTGACATCGAGAACAAGGACTGGCTCAACTGGTCGGAAACCATGTCAACCGAATCCGCGACAGAACAGGTATCGGAAGCCGTAACGCGTCCGCGGCCGGGGCATGCCGACCTGACCGGTGGTATAAAATATCGCCACCGCGACCTTCGCAACGTATTCGAGCGCGCCTCCGCAAGGGAAACCGCCGCCCGCGTGGCCCTGGGAGCCATTGCCAGGCAACTGCTGGAAGCCTTCAATATTGAGTTCGCCTCTCACGTAATCGGAATCGGCGATGTGGCCGTTGAGCCGGGTTACGACCTGACTGACCTGAAGCAACTTCGGGAAATAACGGAAAATTCACCGGTGCGCTGTCTTGACCCGCAAATTTCCGAACGGATGACGGCGGCCATCGATTCCGCCGGGAGTGATGGTGACACCTTGGGGGGTATCGCCGAGATTATCGTCCGCGGTCTGCCGGTCGGACTGGGCGGGTTTTCACAGGCTGTCCAACGGCTGGACAGCCGGCTGGCCGCCGCCATGGTTTCGATTCCATCGGTTAAAGGGGTGGAATTCGGTTTGGGCTTTAAGGCCGCCCGCCGCCGGGGCAGCGAGGCTCACGATGAAATATTTTATGACGGGCGGGTAAACGCGCCCCGCAAAGGATTCTATCGCCGCACCAATCGCGCCGGCGGTATTGAAGGCGGGATGACCAACGGCGAGGATATAATTATCCGGGTGGCGTCGAAACCCATTTCAACCTTGAAAAAACCCCTGTCAACGGTGGATATAGAGACTAAAGAAACCGTCCGGGCGGCCGTGGAACGGGCCGATATCTGTGTCGTCCCGGCCCTGGCCGTGATTGCCGAAAACGTCGCCGCCCTGGTCCTGGCCGAGGTTTTTCTGGATAAATTCGGGGGAGACAGCTTAGCCGAGATTAAAACCAATTACGACGCTTTTTTAAACGCCGCTTATTGATATCACCGGTTTGATTCTCAGCGCCTTTCCCGTACGAAAACAATACTTGCCGTTCTGCGGTAGACCTTTTAAATATATAATAAAGAATTAAAGCAACATTCATAAAAGGTGTCATTATGAATTATAAATATTCCATCGAGGACATTCATACCGTGGATGTGGACGCGGTCGTTTTTTTTACCGCTGAATTCGATAAAATCAGGGACAAGTATCTTAACCGGGTTGACGCTCTCACCCAGGGAGCGGTGACCACCCTGTTCAAAACCGATGAATTTTCGGGAAAAAAGCTCGAATTGGCGCTTATTTATCAGCCGGTCGGTTTTAAGGCCCGACGGATTATCCTGGCCGGTTTGGGACAAAAGAACAAAATCGACGCCGATACTTTTCGCGGCGTCCTGGGGATGCTATCCCGGATGAAAACCGTGAAAAATTCAAAAAAGCTGGCCCTTTCTTTCAAGGGTTTTGAAAACCCCGTTTTTTACCAGGCCGCGGTCGAGGGATATTTCTTAGGCTCTTACAAAATGCTGGATTTTAAAACTGGCGGAGACCGTAAAGACGTCAATAAGGTTAACGAGCTGTCCTTCCTGGTTGAGCGTAAAGTCGGTTTGAAACAACTCGAGAAAGCCGTCTTGAAAGGTGAGATCATCGCCGAGGGACAACTGCTGGTGCGGCAGTTGGGAAATACCCCCGGCAACTTTTTGACCCCCACCCTGTACGCCAAAAAAGCCCAGGAGCTGGCCCGTAAATACAAATTCAACTGCCGGGTGCTCGATGAAAAGGCCATTCTCAAGGAAAAAATGGGAGCTTTGCTGGCGGTCGGTAAAGGTTCCAGCGAACCGCCCCGGTTTATTATTTTGAGCTATAAAGGACGAGCCGATAACCAGGCCCCGATTGTCCTCGTTGGCAAGGGGATTACCTTTGACGCCGGGGGTATATCTTTAAAACCCCCGCTGAATATGCATGAGATGAAAAACGATATGTCCGGCTCGGCAGTGGTGCTCGCGACCATCATGACCGCCGCTCGATTAAAATTACCCCGGAATTTGATAGCCCTCATGCCGACCGCGGAGAACCTGCCTTCCTCGACCGCCACCAAACCCGGCGATATAATCAAAACCCGGAAGGGCCTGACGGTTGAAGTCATCAATACCGACGCCGAAGGACGGCTTATCCTGGCCGACGCTCTCGACTACGCCAATACTTTCAAACCGCAGGCGGTGGTGGATATCGCCACCCTGACCGGCGCGGCTCTGTACGTGCTGGGCTACGAAGGGGCGCCTATTCTCGGCAATAATAAAAAACTGCTGGACCAGTTGAAAGCCGCCGCCGAGAATTCCGCGGAGCGAGTCTGGGAAATGCCTATCTGGAACGAACACCGTGAGTCAATGAAATCCGGTATCGCCGACCTGGTCAATTCCGCTGGCAAACCGGCCGGGACCATCACCGCCTCGGCCTTTCTCGAAAATTTTGTCGGGGACTGGCCCTGGGCGCATATCGATATCGCTTACATGGATATGGAGCCCAAAGGAAGACCGTATCTCCCGGTCGGCATTACCGGGTTCGGTTTGAGGTTGTTGATTGAGTTGCTGTCCAACTGGAAAAAATCTTGAGAAAATAGATGAGAATAAAAAAAGCCGGATAATTTATCCGGCTTTTTTTTACGAATAATTTTATGGATTATTTTACCGCTTTCGACCAGGCCGGCGATTTGTCCAGCCCCGAAGGAGTCAGGCGTTTGGTGCCGTTGCCGGTTATATCCACAATCCAGACCGAACCGTCGGTAGTGGCGAAGGTGATCCATTTGGAATCGGGGGAGAACGACGGCGCGATGGTGTAAATATAGGTGCCTACCGGCGGCTCGAAAACCAGGTAATTTTCCTTCCGGTCGGGCGTGGTGATATAAAGGGCGTTGGCGTTGATGTCGTTCATGACATAAGCGATCCATTTACCGTCGGGCGACCAGGCCGGGGCGACACATTTTTTCCCCCCGTCGGCCAGAATTTTTATCGAATCGAGAGAGATATTGGCGCCGCCCGGAGGGACTACACCCAGGCCATAGGGCTGGAGATTTTCAAAATAGACAAAGGCCAGTTCGCCTTTAGTGCTGATGGTGGGAAAGATGAGGAACTTTTTGTCCTCGGGGTTTTCCACGACCTGCCATTCCTTGCGTAAAATCTCCAGGCCGGAACCATCGGGATTCATTTTGCAAATCTTGTAATCGGGCAGAGAGGCGCTGGCGTATTTGGCGCTGAGGTCTTTGGTGAAAAGGATCTTGTTATCGCCGAGCGACCAGTCCGGGTCCCGGCTGCCAAGGTCATCGGTAATGCGTCTCCAGAACATGGTGTTGCCGTTGGCGGCCGAGTCCAGGTAAGCGTAGAATAAATCATATACCTTGTGATGGCCGCCCATCATATCGGGACCCTGAAGGTCGTAAGTGCCCTTGCGGGTAAACAGGACGCTTTTGTTATCGGGGGTCCAGGTCAGGCGGCTGTCGGCGTTGGCCACCTCGCAGAGCAATGTCTGGTTGGAGCCGTCGACGTTCATATACCAGATATTTTTGTCCCGGATAAAGGCTATTTTACCTTCCGGTTGACCGATCGTCCCGGCATTTTCCGGAGGAAGTTTATCCGCCGCCAGAGCCGACATACCGGCGGCAAAGGCTAAAATGACAAATAAAACGAGGGGCCTGGTTGCTTTCCTATACAAATTATTTTCTCCTATCATATGTAACAAGCTTGGTCAATTCCGTGTAAAATAAGCCTAATAACCTGCCTGTCAACCTCTTATTACCAACTGAAGAAGCGTTTCAACTCGATTTTGCCGGTAAATCCAGAAAGATTCAGGTCAACACGGCCTTCAGGCGTACCGGTATAAGATACCACAACTTCTTCATCTGAACTATTATACCAAGCAACATTCTTAAAGTTCAAGTATAAGTAACTCAGGTCGGCACCGAGCACCAAACCGAAGATATTGACGGGATAATCGGCTCCCAGGGTGACTTTAAGGCCGGGGGCGGAACCTTTAAAAGTCGTGTTTTCGGCGGTGGTGGGACTGCCGGTCGCCAGGTTCAAATTTTGATAATCCGGCCAGAGGTCCCAGTTGGCGACATAGTAACCGATTGAACTGCCTGCTCTTAATGCCAGACTCTGAACATGTTCAATCTTTCTAGGATGATTGAAAAAGTAATATTGTAACCCGGTATAAAGGCCGTAAACCTGGATTTCCGAGGACGGGTTTTCGATTGTTGACCCGGTGGCCAGATAATCGATATTGCCGGAAAGTTCATCGCTCAGTTTCAGCCAGTATTCTCCGCCCAATGACCAGGCAAATTTTTCCTTGAAAAGTAAGCCGAAATCGAGTCCGAAAGCGGGGGCGAGGTTCAGCCAGTTGAGGCTGGCATTGCTTAATTGTTCCGAAGTATTGGTAGCGAAACTGTTATATTCATTATTCCGGTTGATGCGGTTCATGGAGAAGTGCACCGACAACCAGGCGGTTTTATAGGTATGTTTGACTTTGGTTCTTTCGAAAAACTTGTCCACCAACTCCTGCTCGGTGTTTTGAGCCTGAAGAATCGGGGCAACCAGGACCAGTAAAATAATGGCCACTAAAAGTTTTTTGAGACGCATTTTTCCTCCGTTTTGTTGATATTTTTCAGCTATCCTATTTTATCGGGAAAAAGCCCTGTTTCCTTGATGAATTTGGTATGAAATAAGAGCCGGTCACAATAAAAAAGGCGGGTTTTTAAACCCGCCTTGATAAGAATTGGCAGAATATCGCTTTATTCGGCGAACTTAGAATAATCCATTTCCGAAAGCTGTTTGAAATAATTCCATCTCCGGTCGGAATCCTGTTGACCCAGCTCGATGAGCATTTTGGCTCTTTCCGGGTCTTTGGATTTCAGGGTCCGGAAACGGTTTTCCGTGTAAGCGTAGTCTTTATAAGAGATGGAAGGTTCCTTGCTGTCGAGTTGCATCGGGTTTTTACCTTTGGCAATTAAGTCCGGATTGTAACGGTACAGCACCCAGGCGCCTGACTTAACCGCCAGTTCTTCCTGATCGAGACCGTGAGACATATTGATGCCGTGAGCGATACAGTGGGAATAGGCGATAATAATCGAGGGGCCGTTATAGCGTTCGGCTTCGACAAAAGCCCTGACCATCTGGCTGGTGTTGGCGCCCATAGCGACCTGGGCCACATAGACGTTGCCGTAGGAAGTTATCATCAAGCCCAGTTCCTTTTTCGGGCGCGGCTTACCGGCGGCGGCAAACTGCGCCGTGGAAGCCCGCGGAGTGGCCTTGGACATCTGGCCGCCGGTGTTGGAATAAACCTCGGTGTCGAGCACCAGGATATTGACGTTCATCCCCGAGGCCATGACATGGTCAAGACCGCCGTAACCGATATCGTACGCCCAGCCGTCACCGCCGATCCCCCAGACGGATTTGACGACCAGGAAGTCGGCGACGTTCAAAAGGGCTTTGACCCGGTCGCTGCCGTCCATGCCCTCCAGTTTTTTCTTAAGCAGGGCGACCCGTTCACGCTGTTTTTCGATGCCTTCCTGGGTGCTCTGGTCGGCGTTGACGATTTCATCGTGCATATCAGGAACCAGTTCCTGAACCAGTTCGCCGGCGTATTCTTTGAGCTTGTCGGCCGTCAGGCGCATACCGAAAGCGAATTCGGCGGCGTCTTCGAAAAGCGAGTTCGACCAGGCCGGCCCGCGACCGTCGGCGCGCTTGGTGTAAGGTGTGGTCGGCAGGTTGCCGCCGTAGATGGAGCTGCAGCCGGTGGCGTTGCCGCAAATGGCCCGGTCACCGAACAGCTGCGTCATCAATTTAATGTACGGCGTTTCACCGCAACCCGCGCAGGCGCCCGAGAACTCAAAGAGCGGCTTGACGAACTGTGAGCCCTTGATGCTCTCCAGTTTGAACAAGGAAGGATCCGTGTCCGGAATTTTGTTCAGGAAATAATCCCAGTTTTCCCGTTCCTGCTCGCGCAGCGGCATCTGGGGCGACAAGTTGATCGCCTTGAAGTCGGTCTTGTTGCCGTCGGCGTCCTTTTTGGCCGCCGGGCAGGCGTTCACGCAAACCTCGCAGCCGGTGCAATCCTCCGGGGCGACCTGGAGCGTGTAATACTTGCCTTCCAGTTGTTTGGTCTTGGCTTCGATATATTTGAAATTCTTGGGAGCCTTGTCGAGATATTCCTTGTCGAAAACCTTGGGACGAATAGCCGCGTGCGGGCAAACGATAGAACAGATATTGCACTGGCTGCACAGGCTGGGTTCCCAGACCGGAATATCCACCGCGATATTTCTCTTCTCGTACTGGGTGGTGCCGGTCATGTAGGTGCCGTCGTCGGGGAAGGCCGAAACCGGGATCGACTCGCCGCGACCCGCTATAATTTCCGAGGTCACTTCCTTCACGAATTTCGGAGCGTAATCGGGGACAATATGCGGCCTGGTTTTGGTGCTGGTCACCCGGTCGGGGTATTTGACCTGCTGGATGGCGTTGGCCGCCCCGTCAACCGCGGCATAATTCATGGTGACCACTTTCTCGCCTTTTTTCCCGTAGGTCTTCTTGATGGCGTCCTTGATGGCCTCGATGGCCTTCTCTTTGGGCAGGATGTCGGAGATAAAGAAGAAAGCGGTTTGCATAATCATGTTGATGCGGGCGCCCAGGCCGAGTTCCCTGGCCAGCGAGAGAGCGTCGATAACGTAGAATTTGGCTTTCTTGTCGAGCAACTGCTGCTGTACCTCTTTCGGCAGCTGATCCCAAATTTCATCCTTGCTATAGGGTGAGTTCAAGAGGAAAGTGCCGCCTTCGACCAGCTTGTCAATCATGTCGTATTTTTCCAGGAAGGAGAAATTGTGACAGGCGACAAACTGGGCGGATTTAATCAGGTACGGCTTGCGAATCAGTTCCTTGCCGAACCGAACATGGGAAATCGTCACCGCCCCGGCTTTCTTGGAGTCGTAAACGAAATAACCCTGGGCGTAAAAGTTGGTGTTTTCCCCGATGATCTTAATGGAGTTTTTATTGGCGCCGACCGTACCGTCCGCGCCCAGACCGTAGAACATGCCGCGAAAGTTTGCACCTTCCAGGCTGAGGGAATCATCCGGCGCCAGGGAGGTATTGGTGACGTCATCGATAATGCCGCTGGTGAAATGGTTTTTCGGGTCTTTTTGTTTCAGGTTGTCGAAAATCGACTTGGCCATGGGGGGATTGAACTCCGCCGAACCGAGACCGTAACGGCCGCCGACCACGAGCGGGCGCTCTTTGAACGGCGCGATACCCTTGTCCAGGGCTTCATTGATCGCCGTATGCACGTCGGTGTACAGCGGTTCGCCGAGAGCCCCCGGCTCCTTGGTGCGGTCCATGACAGCGATACGCTTGACCGTGGCGGGAAGAGCCTTGACGAACGCTTCCCCGTCGAAGGGTCGATAGACGCGAACTTTTATGATGCCCACTTTTTCTCCCTGGGTCACCAGGTGGTCAACCGTTTCGTGCACCACCTCGGCCCCGGTGCCCATGATAACCACCACCCGTTCGGCTTCGGGATGACCGAAATAATCGAACAGGTGATATTCGCGCCCGACCACTTTGGCGAACAGGTTCATTTTTTCCTGGATGATCCGGGGGGCGGCCAGGTAAAACTTGTTGACCGTTTCCCGCGCGCCCGACCACTTTGGCGAACAGGTTCATTTTTTCCTGGATGATCCGGGGGGCGGCCAGGTAAAACTTGTTGACCGTTTCCCGGCCCTGGAAGAAAACATCCGGGTTCTGGGAGGTGCCCTTGATAGTCGGCCGGTCGGGTGACAGGGCCCGCTGGCGCTGTCTGTTGACGGCATCGTTGTCAATCAGGGCGCGCATATCGTCGAAAGTGAATTCCTCAACTTTTTGCACTTCGTGCGAAGACCGGAAACCGTCGAAAGCGTGAACCATAGGAACCTGGCTGACCAGAGCGGACGCCTGCGAAATTAAGGCGAAGTCCATAATTTCCTGGATGGACCCCGAAACCATAATCCCGAAACCGGTGACGCGGACCGCCATGATATCCGAATGGTCGCCGAAAATGGACAGGGCGTGTGTGGCCACCGCCCGGGCGGAGACGTGGAACACGGTCGGCGTCATTTCACCGGCGATTTTGAACATATTGGGAATCATCAGCAGAAGTCCCTGGGAGGCCGTAAAGGTGGTTGTCAAAGCCCCGGATGTTAACGCCCCGTGAACCGCTCCGGAAGCTCCCGCCTCGGATTGCATTTCCACTACCTTGGGGATAGTCCCCCAGATATTTCTTTCGCCTGCGGCGGATTTGGCATCGGATATCTCGCCCATGTTCGATGACGGCGTGATTGGATAGATAGCGATGACTTCATTGGTTGCGTGAGCTACATAAGCCGCGGCAGTATTGCCGTCGATTGTCACCATGCGGCGCTTCTTCTCTTTGGCTTTTACAGCATCTATTTTTGGTAAAGCTTGTGACATAAGCAAACTCCTAAATTTTAACAGAAATACATATTTCTAGTATCGAACCTTTCAATCGGGCCTAGACAGGGTAATGTCCTGCTGGCCCTGGTATTTTCCTTTTTTATCTTTATACGAAACCAGGCAGATTTCGCTGGCTTCCAGAAAGATTAATTGTGCGATTCCCTCATGTGCGTAAATCCGTACCGGACGGGGTGCGGTGTTGGCCAGAGAGATGGTGGCAAAACCCTCCCATTCCGGTTCGAAAGGCGTAACATTGACGATTATCCCGGAGCGGGCGTAGGTTGATTTCCCCTGGCAGACGGTAATGACATCGCGCGGAATTTTAAAATATTCCTTCGAACGGGCGAGGGCGTAAGAGTTGGCCGGGATTAAAATCGATTCGGCCTTGATATCAATAAAGTGTTTGTCGCTATGGTTCTTGGGGTCGATTTCCGTCACTGAAGAAGGGTCGAAAATCTTGAATTCGTCGGAGAGACTGATATCATAGCCGTATGAGGACAGACCGAAACTGATCCCTTTCCGGATTTGCTTTTCCGAGAAAGGGTCAATCATGGCTTGTTTCTGTGCCATTTCCGCTATCCAGCGGTCGGATTTAACAGACATAGTACTAAAATTTCCTAAAACCGGGAATACTGAAAATATAAAAATAAATTAAAAACGCAAACACAATCCTGAAAATAAAGGGTGGATTTTAGGTGACTGCGGTTTTTGTCTTTTCCCATTTAACCAAGTCAGAAAGAGTGTATTCATCGAAAACCGACACCAATCGCTGTTCGGCAATCAACAGAATTTC
>Ga0210003_1003116_pt1 | contig 13666 bp, 8 predicted proteins | sample LantaG_FD_182804 | JGI IMG/M metagenome (GOLD analysis project Ga0210003, IMG submission 182804) | Deep subsurface microbial communities from Baltic Sea to uncover new lineages of life (NeLLi) - Landsort_02402 metaG (SPAdes) (version 2) | ecosystem: Environmental > Aquatic > Marine > Oceanic >... | reverse complement strand
TCCCCGATAGATCGGGACAGGCGCCGCATCTGCCTTATTTGGTGCGAAAAAATATATTGGGGCGATTACCTGCCTGCCGGCAGGCAGGGCTCATCTGGTTCCCCGATGGATCGGGACAGGCGCCGCATCTGCCTTATTTGGTGCGAAAAAATATATTGGGGCGATTAGCTCAGCTGGTTCAGAGCATCTGCCTTACAAGCAGAGGGTCTGCGGTTCGAATCCGTAATCGCCCACAACACAAAAACCGGTCCGCGAAAGCAGAACCGGTTTTGTTTTTAGAGCCCGAAGCAAGATCGCTTGCTGAAGGGAAATAAACACAATTTCTTACTGATAAACCCTGATATAATCTACAATCATATGCTGCGGGAAATCTGTAGTCTCATCAGGATATCCCGGCCAATTACCGCCAACGGCAACATTGAAAATAAAGAATTGCGGGAAATTAATTGGAAATCCGCTGATTGATGAAAGGTTAATATTTAAGTACTGATATCCATCAACAAGCCACTTGAGATTATTCGGTGTCCAGATAAATGAAAACAGATGGAAGCTGGTGCTAAAAGTTCCGCTACTGAGGGTATAATTTCCGCCCCTGTTTGTATAACCATTCGCATCCCAGTGTATTGTGCCATATACTTTAGCAGGTTCATGACCGAGATATTCCATTATGTCAATTTCTCCGCATTTTGCCCACCCTATTGTGGAAAAGTTACTTCCCAGCATCCATAGAGCTGGCCATATACCCTGACCCTCAGGAAGCTTTGCACGTATGTCAACCCTGAGATAAGTGAATTCCTTCTTTCCCTGTGTGGTTATCCTGCCAGATGTATATGTTGAAGTTGATGGGTGAAGAGCAGTAATATGCAGATATCCGCTGTCAATATGAACATTATCATCTGAATTGGTATAGTTCTGAAGTTCATTATTACCCCATCCGCCAGCTCCCTGCTCATAATTCCATGTGGCAGTATTGAGAGGTCCTGTATCAAATTCATCACTCCACACCAGGGTTGCATAATCAACATTGATGATCTTAATAATAACTGACTGACGGTTAAGGAGACAATTGACAGGATTGCTGAGAAGAAGCTTAAAATAAACATCCTGCTTAACAGTCGTATCAGGGATAATATCAATCTTAATTGAGGCTGATGCCGATCCTGGTTCAAAAACAAGTTTGCCCGAGGATACAGATACATAATCCCTGCCTGAAATGGCTGTACTGTCAGCTGTTGAATATTCAATACTTACCTCTTTTTCAGAAGCCTCAGAAAGTGTTACAGCTACGTAGATCTCAGAACCTGACACATCTTCTGCTACTGAGAATACAGGGCTGTTTATCATTATATCCGGGGTGCCCTTATCTTTCTGGCATGAGACTGATAATGAGAATAATAACAAACCCAAACAGATAAAATTTATTCTTCTTTTCATAATCAGATTTCAAAATTCTTTCACCTGCAAATTAAGAATACTTTTCAGATAAATACCATATATCATTTTCAAGATCATGTTTTATCAGAAACTGTTCGCCTGAAGTTGTCACTACTTTATTATAAGTTTTAAAACGCCTGTTTATCAAAGTTACTAAATACCTCAGGTCAGGACAATTCCTGGCTGGTTTTTATTAAATAATGTTAAACGGGGCTACTTTATTTTTAGATCTGTTATCTTTAATTCATCTATTTGTGATTCTATTATTTCAATTTAAATATCAATCTATATAAAAATCTTTACACAATGAGTAAGGAAAATCTTCAAAGGAAAAACTCAAATGGGAAAAGTCTGTCAAGGCGGAACTTTTTGGGAACCACAGCTGCTGCCGCTGCTGCTTTTACTGTTATTCCCCGATCTGTCCTGGGCGGTAAGGGTTATACTGCTCCGAGCGACCTGATAAATGTTGCAGGGATAGGTGTTGGCAGCCAGGGTGGCGGTGACATCCAGCAGGTTTGTTCTCCTGATGTCCCGATAGAAAGGCCAAGGAGGAATATGAATGGAACTCCTATGACCAGGGAACAGATTGCCGCCATGGAAGCCAGAATGGCACAAATGAGGGAACGCATGCAATCTCGGGAAAGACGTCCTGAAGGACCGCCCGATGCAAATGCTCCCGTACAGATGGGAGCTGCAGGAGCTGGCAACATAATCAAGCTTGCCAATATCTACGCCTTATGCGATGTGGATCCAAATTACGCCGGACACATATTCAAAGGATACCCTAAGGCCAGGATATACAGCGACTGGCGTGAAATGCTTGACAAGGAAAAATCAATAGACGCTGTTGTGATCGGTACACCTGATCATAACCATGCTCCTATTGCAGCAGCCTTCATGCGCGCCGGAAAACATGTTTATGTTGAAAAACCCCTGGCCAAAACTATCTTCGAATGCCGTAAGCTTGCCGGGATTGCAAAGGAGACCGGTGTAGTATCGCAGATGGGGAACCAGGGACACGCCACAGAAGGTACAAGAAAAACTGTTGAATGGATACAGGGTGATGTCATCGGCCGTGTCAGAGTGGTACAACTGTCAACGAACCGTCCGATGGGATTCTGGCCCCAGGGTGATATGAAACGACCTGAAGGAGTGACACCTCCCAAAAATGTTAATTACGATGTATGGCTTGGTCCTGCACCTGAAAAACCCTATAATCCCGAAGCATCCCATTTCAACTGGAGAGGATTGTGGGATTATGGTACAGGTGCCATGGGCGACATGGGAGCTCATATCTTTGATGCTCCCATATGGGCTCTTAACCTTGGTATGCCAACAAAGATCCAGGCTACAAGTTCACCTTATAGTACTGATTACATGCCTCTGTGCGAGCTTGTCACCTATGAATTTCCTGCCCGCGGTTATCTGCCGCCGGTAAAGGTTACCTGGTGTGATGGCGGCTTGAGGCCGCCGCGTCCCGATGAACTGGAGGCCGGCCGTCCGATGAGAGATGCAACGTATTATGGCGACAAGGGCATCATCGCCCATGGAAGCCACGGAGCAATACCCGAACTTATCCCTGCTGACAGAGACTTTAAAGGTCCGGATCCATGGATCCCTCGTACAGGTAATATCTTCGAGGACTGGATCGATGCTATTAAGAACGGGAAGAAATCATGCAATGACTTCTCAATTGCTGCTAAAGTTACCGAGATCATGCTTCTGACAAATATTGCAGTCCTGCATCAAAGAGATAATGTGACTCTCGAATATGATGCAGAAAACATGAAGATTTCTAATCTTCCCGAAGCCAACAGCCTGTTCCATTATGAATATCGCAGCGGTTGGACTCTATAAAACTTACATTATCTGATAATTAATTAACTAATAACAATTGACTTATGGAAAATAAAAAATCAAAAAGAAGACTCCCTGTTGCGAAATTCATGGGGAGTAAAATAATCATTGCAGCACTCCTGATTGTGCCAATGGTTTACTCCTGCAAGAATTCTCTCAAAGAAAGCGGATCGACGTTCGGCGGCGTTCAGATAGGTGTTATCACCTATAGCTGGCGCAGCATGCCCGGAGGTATTGAGAATATCCTTAACTATTGCAAAGAGACCGGTGTTACTTCCATCGAGCTGATGAGCAATGACCTGGAAGAGTATCTTGGAGCACCAGAGAACCCAATGATGAATATGTTCAGACAACGTCCCCCGGCACAACCTGCCGCAAAGACACCCCCACCTCCACCTCCTCCCCCGGGAGCTTCTGCACCTGCTGCTGTTCCCGGCCCGGGTGCACCACCTGCCGGAGTACAGCCTCCAGGCCCTCCTGGGAGGAGATTCGAGATGACAGAGGAAATGAGAGCCGAAATAGAAAAATACAACCAGGAGCTGAAAGAATGGCGTCTGTCTTTACCAATGTCAAAATTTGAAGAGGTACGCAAAATGTTTGACGATGCAGGAATCAGTATTCATATCGTTAAATTTTCTCCTGCCCGCTGGTCAGACGAGGAAATAGATTACGCTTTTAACGCTGCAAAAGCTATGGGCGCCAAAGGTGTTACTGAAGAGATCGGCGAAGAGGCTGTCAAAAGACTGGCTCCTTTTGCCGAAAAGCACGGAATGTATGCAGTATTCCATAATCATATGCAATTTGCAGATGAACCGGGTTTCAGCTATGATCCGTTTCTTGAGGTCTCACCGGCAGTGATGTTTAATTTTGATGCAGGACATTTTTTTGGATCAACAGGCATTCATCCTAATGAGATTATTGAAAAATATCACGATAGAATTTTCAGTGTTCATATAAAGGATAAGACCGGTCCGGAGACCAATCCTGATAATACCAACCAGGTTTGGGGACAGGGAGAGGTTCCCCTTGAGGATATCCTTTTACTGATCAAGGAAAATAAATGGCCGATCTATTGCGACATTGAACTCGAATATCCGGTAAAGCCATGGTCTGATGCTGTGAAGGAAGTTAAGACCTGTGTGAAATATGCAAGACAGATACTTATGTAATATCATTCATGATTAAATGCGCCTTATTATCGGGCATTTAAAACGAGATTTAGTAAAGAGGGGTGTAATAAATTATCACCCTTCTTTCTTTTTATAAAGTATGGTGAAATTGAAGATACTCCCTTCATTTGGTACTGAGGTAAGCCAGATCCTGCCTCCAAGCAATTCAGCATATGCTTTGCAGATTGAGAGTCCCAGTCCTGTACCTGAATATTGCCGTGACATATCACTGTCGACCTGGTAGAATCTGTCAAAGACCCGGTCTTGATGTTCAGAGGGAATCCCGACGCCTGTGTCCTTTACAAAAAACTCCAGAAAGCCATCTTTCAGGTTATACCCGAAGCTTATTTTACCTTTATCAGTAAACTTGTAAGCGTTGTTTATCAGGTTTGAGAGAATCTGTATCAGTTTTGTACTGTCAGTAAATATATCAGCATTCATGTCTGTCACAGAGGTTTCCAGTATTAATGAAATACCTTGAGATTTTTGTTTATAGCTGAATTGCTCACTGAGTTTACGCAATTCATCATTAAGGTTTATTGTTTGGATATTAAGCCTGACCTGACCGCTTTCTATACTGGCCAGATCAACAATATCATTAATTATTGAAAGCAGCTGGGTTGAACTCTGAGATATTACCTCGACAAACTGTTTCCTCTCATCTTCCTGAATTCCTGGTTCATTTAGAAGCGATGAAAACCCTAAAATAGCATTCATCGGAGTTCTTATCTCATGTGATACATTATGGAGAAAGGCCGTTTTCAGCCTGTCACTTTCCTCTGCTTTTTCTTTAGCTGCTATCAAATCCTCTTCTGCTTTTTTTCGGGCAGTAATATCCTCAATCATTGCAAAAAAGAGCTGAGCTTCACCTTTAGTGTTACGGATAATATTTATTGTGGTTGAGCCCCAGATAACTGATCCGTCTTTTCTTAAATATCTTTTTTCAGTATGGTATATTGGAATCTCCTGTGCCACAAGACGGAGTATTGATAGTTCATCGGGTGCAATATGTTCAGGATGTGTAAAATATTTAAAAGTTAATCCCAGCAGCTCTTCTTCACTATAACCCAGCATTTTACAGAAAGAAGAATTAGCCTTAATAATGCCCATATCCTTACCTGTCATAAGCATACTGAAAGGACTCTCCTCAAAGATTTTCCGGAACCGCTCTTCGCTCTCCCTCAAAGTCTCTTCTGCCTTTTTCCTTTCACTGATGTCGCGGCTTATTGACTGGTAATACTTTACACCTTCTATTTCAACTTTCCTGGCACTTATCTCGATTGGAAATGTTGAACCGTCTTTTTTCCTGTGGATAGTCTCAAAGGTTGAATAGCCCATCCTCTCAAGTTCAACCAGGTCTTCTCTTATCCTGCCGGCAGTCTCTGCAGAACGCAATTCAGATATATTTTTACCTATAAGATCGCTGCGGCCATGCTGGTAAGTATCTATTGCCCTGTCATTTGCAGAAACAATACGGTAATCCTTATCAAAAAGCAGGATAATATCGTTTGCATATTTCAGGATATAGTCAAAATGCTTTACAAGAGCAAGCTGCTCAAGTTCAGCTTCATATTTTCCCTTATAAAACCTTACTCTCTGGTTCCACCAAAGGAAAGCCAGGAACAAACCTATGGTAAGAATTGTCAGGATGATTATTATTGCAATTTGCCCAATCTTGTCAATGAGTGATGTGTATATTTCTTCACGATCAATCTTGACAATAAGGTACCATGGTGTTCCCGGTACTTTTTTCATAGCTGCCACCACTGGAATACCCCTGTAATCAACACCATTGGTAGTCTTATTTATCCCCTGGACAGCCATCGATGAGGGCAGCTTGTTGTCAGTTACAGGCATTCTCATACCTATTCCCCCACCCTCAAGATGCCGTTGTCGGTTAAGATATACAATTTCATTACCCTCCACATGAAAAAGTAGTGTTTCGGCGGTTTTGCTGCTAACAGGCCACGATTCAATAAGAGGGAAAAGCAATTTATCAGGGTCAATTCTCATGATTACCACACCAAAGACGTTAGTATCAGTCTCCTCCGGTTCTTTTAAAGGTATGAGAAGATCCAAATGATAAAAATCCACTTCCCCTGACACATGGAGGTCTGTAACAATTACATCACCTTTTTTGATCACATCCGGAAGCAGTACCTGGATATGATCTCCGATAATTGTATCCTGATCGGGATAAAATAGCTTTACATTTAAATATCTGTCAATAAAAAAGGTGCTTCGGTAATCATAATTCTCTGTATATGACTTAAGACTACTTATAAGATCATTTTTCAGCTGCCTGTTTTGTCCCTCAGTCAAGAACCTTGAGAATTGCCTTATTTGCGGTATGTTACCCTTTAAATAATTACCATCTGATATACGTTCCCGCCGCCATTGGATTACCTGCCTCACCTTAAGATCAGCAATGGCAGAAAGTTGTTCCATGGTTTCATTCAATGAATTTTTTTCAAGGCTTCTGTAATAAAAGAACCCTGCTACGATAGCACTCGTGGAAAAGATAAAAAAGAGGACAATAAGTGGCCATGGTTTTGCAGGTTTTTTTATAGAGGAGCTCATTATTGTACCCTTTTAGACTTACATTTATTTTATCCTGTATATTTCAGGACATGGGGTAAATTTAATACTTTCCGGCTAATTTTTTATACCCGTGTCCGTCATGGAGATAAATGGAGTTATTTATTCCTGATAAGAACTGATGTAATAACTGATATAAACAGAATAGAGATTATGATTGCAAAGGATATCAGTAACGGGATTTCGATATGTAAGAATGAAGCGAGCATTTTCATTCCAACAAATGTAAGTACAAATGCCAGGCCTACTTTCAGGTACCGGAAATAACCCATTACACCGGCAACTGCAAAATAAAGAGATCTCAAACCAAGTATGGCAAAAATGTTTGAAGTATAAATAATGAAAGTATCATGACTTATTGCAAGAATAGCAGGTATGGAATCAACGGCAAAAATCAGGTCGGATGACTCAATTACCAGTAAAACAAGGAACAATGGTGTTGCATAAGTCCGACGGTTCTGTTTAATAAAAAACTTGCTTCCATGTAATTTATCAGATACAGGCAGAAACTTTCTGAAGAATCTAACTACGGGATTCTTTTCAGGATCTAACTGTACCTCTTTCCGGAAAAGCATTTTTATACCGGTGAAAACAAGAAATCCTCCAAATATTATTACGATCCAGTGAAACATGTTTATGAGAGCCACTCCGGTGAAAATGAATATTCCCCTCATAATCAGGGCCCCTAAGATACCCCAGAAGAGGATCTTATGCTGATATTCCTCCTTAACCGCAAAATAGCTGAAGATCAGGATAAATACAAAAATATTGTCAACGCTCAGCGAATATTCAATTACATAACCAGTAAGATATTCAAGCGCTTTTGTTCTCCCGAATTCAAAAAAAACAAACAGGCCAAATAACATAGCCAGTGATATCCATGTCAGACTCCAGTAAAGTGCCTCTTTTAAAGGGATCTTATGTTCTTTTCTGTTAATAACACCAAGATCAAGAGCAAGTATCAGGAAAATGAAAACATGAAACCCGATCCAGAAGAATATACTGACCTCCATTTGTTTTGGCAAATTAGGCAGTAAACTTAAGAAAACTTTTCTACCTTTAGAATCCGTTTTCGTTAACAAATAAAGTTGTAAATGAAAATCAATATTTACCGCCTGATCATTATTGCCCTGCTTTCAGCAATAATTAATTCTCTTTCAGCTCAGAAGAATATATCATACGCTGATGTCATCACTTCAGATGATCTCGAAAGTCATATTTCATTCCTCGCCTCACCGCTTCTTAAGGGCAGAATGAATGGAGAACCCGAACTTGAGGTAGCACAACAATATATTGTATCACAGGCAAAATTAATGAGGTTGAAACCTGTTAACGGAAACAGTTATTATCAATCCTACTCAATTACAAAGAGTTCCATTGATCCTGATAGAACATCCGTGCAGGTGATATCAAATGAAAATGATACTGTTACAATCAAGAAACCTGTTTATCAGCTGGTCCCGTCCGGGCCTTCTGATTTTACGTTTGATGGGGAGGTAGTTTTTGCAGGTTATGGCCTTAAATTGGATAAACACGGATATAATGATTTTGAGGATATTAAAACAGAAGGTAAGATCCTGCTTGTCATGAACAGAGCTCCCTCAACAGAGGATGGGGAGAAATTCCTGTTCGAAGAGACGCAATGGTCATCATTCATGAGCATACAGGTTAAACTCCCATTTCTAATCTTTTCCAGGGCAAAAGCTGTTATCTTCGTATTGGATCCGAAATCCGGATTTTCATCCCTGGAAGAACCTAATCCCGGGTATGCCAGCGTACTTAATTCAACACAAACCCTTAAAGGGGAGGAACCCAGGATCTTTGAATTGCCAGGGATGCCTAAAGTTATTTTTGTCCACAGGTCAGTGGCCGATGAATTGCTAAAAGGATCAGGATATACTCTTGAAGAGTTGCAGAATAAAATTGACACCAGTCTTAAACCTCAATCCTTCGAATTGAAGGACAAAAAGATAATGTTTACCGAGAAAGTTAAAAATGAGGATATTAAACTTAATAATATTGCCGCATGCGTTGAGGGAAGCGATCCGGAACTCAAAAAAGAATATGTTATCTTTTCCTGCCATGTCGATCATATCGGTGAGTCAGCCAAAGGCATAAACGCCGGTGCTGATGATAATGCTTCAGGTTGTGCAGCAGTTCTCTCACTGGCCAAAGCATTCCAGAGTCTTAATAAGAAGCCGTTAAGGTCTGCTATATTTCTTTGGGTTTCAGGAGAAGAGATAGGTCTTTTCGGTTCTAAATCCTATGTCGATAATCCGCTGGTACCCCTGGAGAATACGCTTATTGATCTTAATATGGATATGATAGGACGGGTAAAGGGAGTGGCTGACACATCTGCCGATAATCCGATGACCGGACCTACCGGGGTATTTGTCATTACCGGTAATCAAAGCTCAGAACTTATGGCTATTGCCGATGAAATTGATAAAGGCACTATTCTCGATTTCGATTACAGCCTTAGCGGGAGGAAACATCCTCTGCAGCTTTTTGCCCGAAGCGATCATTATAACTTTGTGAGGCATGATATCCCTGTACTCTTCTTTACAACAGGATTACACACCGATTATCACACCCCGGGAGATGTGATTGAAAAAATCGATTTTAAAAAGCTGGAACTTATTACGGAAACAGTTTTTCAGTTAGGTTATGCTGTAGCTAATAGAAAAACAAGACCGGAAGTTGATAATCCTTTTAGTTCATGGTGATATTATTTGCCACATAACTAAGATTTATCTGGAATTTACATCGAAGAAGGTCTGAATTGCACTTTCATATTTCCTGTCAATATCAGGTATTCCGTTTCCATTGGTGTCATTCATAGATGTAAGGTATTCCACCAGGGCCAGCCATTCCTTGCCTTCCTGAATTCCCTCGAGGCTCCCGTCAATATCGATAACAGTTGTTTTCATGTCTGTTATAGGATTTCCAAAGGCATCTTTCGGTACTACATTTATAAGCCCGAAACTCATTTTCTTTATAATGCCCACAAATTCAAGCATATATGAGTTTGCAGTTATTGAGTACAATTCTTTTTCCTTCTTTGAGAAATTTACTCCCTTAACATCTCCCCCGGGAGATATTATATCTATCTTATTAATCTTTCTCAACATTCCTTTTTCAGGATCAAAATCAACCTTCATCCCTGAATAATAGCAATAATATCCAGGTGTTGATTTATAAGCGGCCTGGAGTATCTCAAGAATACTTTTGAGCTCTCTGCCCGTGACATATACTCTTGCCAGCGGGTATCCGGGAATACCATCATTACCCTGTCCCATTGACATAATATTGAAAATATCCGGAACAGTCTGGAATCCTGGAACGATCATATCGCGGATCACACCAACTGCAACAATGCTGATATCTGCACCACTCTCTGAATGATTATTGACATAGCTGTATATGGCATCTGCAACCAGTGGACCCAGGTTGCTGTTCTTAATATCACCCTGCTCATCACAAACAAGTGAAAAGCCGGCCTCAACCAGGGGTTCGTTATATTCTATTTTCAGGGGTTCAAGTATCTCTTTCGTAACAGCTTCTTTCTGGTCTTCGATAAGTTTGTTAACTGAAGCATCTCCTATTATCCTGTCATCGACCGGAATAAGTGAGTAATCGCTAAAACGTACACTGCCATCAGCATATGTAAGGGATAATTTTCCGACAAATTTACCGTATGCACCTGTCTGAACAACAGGAGTGCCATTCACAAGGATAGGTTTATCAAGCCGGGTATGCGTATGACCGCTTATTACTGCATTGATACCTTTGACCTTTTCTGCAAGTTTGACATCTTCTCCTGACCATTCTCCGGATTCCTCAAGAGATACTCCGGAGTGTGACAGACAGATAATTATTTCACATCCGTCATCCTGAAGCTCCCTGACCATTTTTTTTGCAGTATGTATCTGGTTTGAAAAAGTTACAGGAGGTGCAAATGCGGCATCATCATCTGCTACCTTGCCAAGCAGTGAAAAAAAGCCGATTTTCAGTCCATCTCTCTTAATTATTAATTTCCTGCCAATAGTATTGGATATAAACAGTTCTTCAAGTGTATCATCCCCGGGATCTTTGCTGTCGAATACAGCATTGCTCAAAAGTAATGGCGGTATGTCTCCTCCCTTGAGGCCAGAATTAACAATATCTGCCAATTTATCTGGCCCGTAATCAAACTCATGGTTACCTATACAAACAGCATCATAACCTATGGTTTTCATTAATCGCAGCTGAAATCCTGTCTTTGTCTCAAGTCCCTGGAAAAGAGTTCCCATAAGGAAATCTCCGCCATCAACGATAAGGGTTGTCCCTTCGTTCTTTTCCTTTTCATCCCTGATGATGGCTGCAATCCTTGCAAATCCTCCAACAGTCTTGTCATCATTAATGGTCATAGGGGAATATGCTGATTCAGGGGCATAACCCATAAGCCGTGAATGGAGATCGTTAGTATGCAGAATAACTATTTTCTTTTCATTCTGGGCTGCAAGAGGCAAAAGCAAAAGCAGAAAAAGCAAAATGGATAAGGTCTTCTTTATACTCATTTTTGTAATTATTTATTGGTTAAAAATATAAAAAATTATACTACTTCAGCTACAACGAATGTACTGCCCCCGATAAATATCAAATCGGATTCTGATGCTGTTTCCCTGGCAGCCTTGAGTGCCTTATTAACAGAAGAATAGCTGTTTCCTGAAAGGTCAAATTCCCGTGCTCGTGATTGAAGGATTTTTTCATCAAGTGCTCTGGGGACCGAAGCTCTGGTAAAGTAGTATCTGGCTTTTTTCGGGAAAAGAGGAAGTATAGAACTTGTATCCTTGTCATTAACAAATCCTATTACCATATGTAATCCGGTATTAGGTACATTCCTGATCTGACGAAGTACATACTCCAGACCCTCCTTATTATGACACGTATCGCAAATTATCAAAGGTTTAGTATTCAGTATCTGCCAGCGTCCTTTAAAGCCGGTATTGATCACATTATTCCTCAAACCGCTCAAAACAGAGCTCTCAGAAAGATCAAATGATCGTTTAAGGATCTTAACAGCCTGAAATAGTGTCTGTAGGTTTTTATACTGGTAATCACCTCCCAGTGGAATGGTACCTGAAATTTTTTTCTTCATGGAGAGGTCATTAATTATAAACTGACGTTCTCCGTAAAGACCCGGATGTTCTTCCAGCCGGCAATTGAAAAAGCTATCAGCAAAATAGATCTCCGATCCCAGTTCCGCACTCTTCGAAAGAAATATGTCCTTTGTCTCATCCTGGGTTTCGCCAATGATCACCGGAACATCTTTTTTTATTATGCCTGCCTTTTCAAAAGCTATTTTCCCAAGTGTATTACCCAGAAGATCCATGTGATCATGTCCTATATTGGTGATAACAGAGATTATTGGATTAATAATATTTGTGGAATCAAGCCTCCCCCCCATCCCGGTTTCAATTACAGCCACATCAACACCGGAGCGGGCAAAATAGTCGAAAGCCATAGCAACAGTCATTTCAAAGAAGGAAGGATTTACTTTCTCAATCATGGCCTGGTTATTCTTCACAAAAGCGGTGACCTCTTTTTGAGGGATCATCTTGCCATTCACCCTTATTCTCTCCCTGAAATCCTTAAGATGAGGAGATGTGTAAAGACCTGTTTTGTAACCTGCTTCCTGAAGAACCGAAGCGATCATATGTGATACGGAACCCTTGCCATTAGTGCCAGCAATATGTATTGTTTTGTATTTAGTGTGAGGATGATCAAAATGATCATCCATGGCAAGTGTATTATACAGGTTATCTTTATATGCAGGCTTGCCTATACGGTGATAGGCCGGGAGCTGAGAATAAAGAAAATCTATGGCCTGACGGTAATTCATTGTGTTCCATATTCCGGGATACAAATTAACATACTTTCAACATGCTTACCAATAAATACCATATTTTCGCTATTTTTGCACTCGGTAAAGGCATAAGTGTTTTTATTATATTTTATTGAATGTAAATAGTTTAGGTATGGCAAAAAAAATGAATAAGAAATTTTTTATAATAGATACCAACGTGCTTCTTCACGATTATAAATGCATTTATAATTTTGAAGAGAATGATGTGATAATTCCGATTGTGGTTCTTGAGGAGCTGGATAAATTCAAAAGGGGAAATGATCTGATTAATTTCCATGCAAGGGAATTCACGAGGGAGCTTGACAAATTATCGGGAGATATGCTTCTTACAGCAAATATCCCACTGGGAAAGAACCGTGGCAACCTGCACATTGAAACAGGTAAGGATTTTTCAGAGAAGGTAAATCAGTCATTCCCCGAAAGAACATCCGATCACAGGATCCTGGCTATTGCAGAATATGTCTGCAATGCAAACAAAACCAAAACTGTCGTTCTGATCACAAAGGATATAAACCTCCGTATGAAGGCTAAGTCTTTGGGGATCATGGCACAGGATTACCAGAACGACAAAGTTGCTAATATTGATGAACTATATAAAGGGATCAAGATACTTGAAGGAGTTGACCAGGGATTGATCAGTAAGCTTTATGAACTTCCTGAGGGAGTAACCTCTGATGAGTTTAATCTTGAACCGGAACTA
>Ga0210003_1003115_pt1 | contig 13667 bp, 9 predicted proteins | sample LantaG_FD_182804 | JGI IMG/M metagenome (GOLD analysis project Ga0210003, IMG submission 182804) | Deep subsurface microbial communities from Baltic Sea to uncover new lineages of life (NeLLi) - Landsort_02402 metaG (SPAdes) (version 2) | ecosystem: Environmental > Aquatic > Marine > Oceanic >... | reverse complement strand
GAGTTCTAACTTCCCCTTATATCGTCATACACAAGGAGTGCTTCTTGAGTGAATGGTTCCCCCCAAAACTCTCGTTCAAAAAAACCCTAAGTTTGAGAAAAAGATACTTTGAAAAGCATGGAGGCCTTATTTGATGCATCAAATAACGTTTGACAGATAGTAAGAGATTTGTTATGTTGCATGTGCTACGAACGGGCATTTTGCAGGAGTTTATTAGAAAAGCAGTTTTGCAATGAACGAAAGCCTCGATCGACGTAATTTCTTAAAAGCGATGAGCTTGAGTGGGGCGGTGGTGATTACCAGGCCACTCCTTTCCGCATGGGCACAGGAGGCCGCAGCAGGTAAAAAGTGGCGGATGCGGCTGTCCACGTCTTCGATCCATTTCATGGAACTGCCCATCGAGCAGGCATGTGAGCGAATCGCGAGATTGGGCTTCGAGGCGATTGATATCTGGTCGGCTCATCAGGGCTGTCCTCACCTCGACGACGTGGCCAATCGCCTGGGAGCCGAAGGCCTGAAGGAACTGCTGGCGAAGCACAAGCTCAAGCTGTTTGCGTTTTCCGTTTATAGTGGTGGTTATGAACGCTACGCGGAGCTGCTGGGTAAAGCCGGAGGAGGCGTTGCTGTTCGAGGCAGCTGTCCGGCCTGCAAGCCTGAAGAACTCACAGCCCGGATGCGGCAGTTTATCGAGGGGCTCAAACCCCTGGCGGAACTGGCCGAGAAACACAACTCATACCTGGCCATCGAAAATCACGGCAATGCACTGCTTTGCTCGCTGGATTCGCTCAAAGCTTTCGTTGATATCAATACGTCGCCGAGACTGGGTATTGCACTTGCGCCGTATCACATCCAGATGCTCAAGGCTTCCGTGCCCGAAGCGATTCGTATCTGCGGCAGGCAGCTCCTGTTCTTTTATGCATGGCAGAATTATCCGGATTCCGAACAATTGCCGGGTGTCGGCCCGACGGATATGACGCCCTGGATTAAGGCGCTGGCGGATGTACGATACCGCGGTTACGTCAACCCGTTCATGCATGGTCATCCCGAAGCTGACGTGATGTCGGCCAATCTGGCCAAGGCACGTGATTATCTGAAAGATTGCTACAGGAAATCCATAAAAATGTGAAATATAATCCACAACGAGAACTGAAACTTAAAGATAAAGGAGAAAAGTATGGATCAGAAGCAGGAAAAGAACGGCAAGGCCAATGACCTGACCCGGCGCGAGTTTGTACGCGATGGAGCTGTGGCAGCGGCCGGTATGGCTGTGAGTCTTGGCGCCTCAGGTTGCAAAACTACTGACGTAGCTAAAGCCACAGAGAAAACACGCAGCTACAACCCGGAAATGAAGTACAGGCCGCTTGGAAAAACTGGACTTATGATTTCATCTGTGTGCTTAGGCGGACACTGGAAACGCGTCAATAAGATGGTTCCCGGCGTTTTCGAGGGCGATAACTGGCTGAGCGCAGACCTCAATATGGAAGGTTTCAAAAAGAATCGTCACGATATTGTCACCCGCTGTATCGAACGCGGCATCAACTATATCGACGCATGTACTATGCAGGAAGTCCTGGCGTATTCAGAAGCCCTCAGAGGCAGACGCGATTCCATGTATCTCGGTTTCTCGCGGTACCATGAGGAGATGCGCAATGAGCAGTACCGTACAACCGAAGCGCTGTTAGGGACGCTCGATAAGGGTATGCGCGAGGCGAAGCTGGACTACGTCGATCTCTGGCGTATCACGATGCACGAGCAGAGCGGCCGGCATACTAACGCAGAAGTCGACGAGATGATGGGCGCGCTCGAAAAAGCCCGCAAGCAGGGCAAGTGCCGCATGTGCGGTTTCTCGTCGCATGACCGTCAGCATATAAAGTGGATGATCGAAACCTATCCCGAGGTTGTCCAGGTTGTTGTCACGCCCTATACGGCCAAGAGCAAGGTTATGCCGGAGGACAGCCTGTTCGATGCGATAACTAAGCACGGCACAGGCTTTTTCGGCATCAAACCTTTTGCAGGCACCTCGCTGTTTAAAGGTGACAGCTCACCCGACAGTCCGACTCGCGAGGAAGACGACCGGCTGGCCCGTATGGCTATCCGCTATATTCTTTGCAATCCGGCCATTACGGCGCCAATCCCCGGTATAATCAACCCCCACCAGGTGGACAACGTCGCCATGGCCGTCCGGGAGCCGGATCTTGATGAAGCCGAGGCTAAGGAGCTTTCGACGGCTATGGACGAAGCATGGGCCAGACTGCCGGACGACTACCAGTGGCTCAAAAACTGGGAATACGTGTAACAGCCGGACTGTACTGAAGTAACGGTTCGATTTTTGGATTATAAACAAGGATGGAATGAATGAAAGTCACGAGACAGCAAGTCGTGACATTGGTCTGTTTTATCGTGAGCAGTTTGCTGCTGGTTTTTGCGGCAAGCTGCTCACTTGAGAAGCGGACCATGGACGACTCTGAACAGCAACACATCGAAGAGGGGGCAGGTGGGCGGCAGGTTGCAGAAGAACCCTCTAAGGAAAAGGGCTTTGTCGCCAACATATTTTGCAGTGCATGTCACTATGGTTTCAGCGACGAGAAGCTCGCTCGCACGCACGAGCTGGCCGGCATCGGCTGCGAAAGGTGTCACGGTGAATCCGAGCGCCATCGCAGCGACGAAAACAATATCACGCCGCCTGAAATTATGTACCCCAAGGCGAAAATCAATCCGACCTGTATGATGTGCCATCCGAGGCATGATATCCGCCACGTGGCAGACCATAAGGTACTGCTCGCGGGCGCTAAAACGGTTTTTGATTCGGCGGATGAGGGCGGCAATCAAATATACTGCATCGACTGCCACGCACCGCACCATCGCATCAACTTTAGAACAATACGCTGGAACAAAGAGACCGGCGAGCTGCTTAAATAGTAACCAAAGACTGCCGGTTCGTCTCACACAGGCGAACCGGTATCGTCCTTATATTTCTGACGCAGCGCTTTAAGTTCGGCTTTCAGCTCTTTGACGATCTCGGCGTATGCCGGATCGCCGAATACGCTCATCATTTCCTTCGGGTCTTTCTTCAGGTCGTACAGCTCCCACTCGTCGATGTCGTTATAGAAGTGGATTAGTTTGTAACGTTTGGTTCGTACGCCGTAGTGCCGTTTGACGCTGTGTACCGCCGGATACTCGTAGTAGTGGTAGTACATTGATGTCCGCCAGTTTCGCGGTGTCTTGCCCTGCAGTACCTTGCGGATCGACTCGCCCTGCATGTCGGCCGGGACTGGCACGCCGGCGAAGTCCAGGAACGTGGCGCCGAAGTCCAGGTTCATAACGATATCATCGCTCACCGAGCCGGGCTTGACTTCTCCCGGATAGCGCACCAGCAGCGGCATGCGCAACGATTCTTCGTACATGAACCGCTTGTCGAACCAGCCGTGATCGCCCAGGTAGAAGCCCTGGTCGGATGTATAGAAAACGACAGTGTCCTTCGCAAGGCCCGATTCATTAAGATAATCCAAAACCCGGCCGACATTTTCGTCGACCGAAGCAATGCACCGCAGGTAGTCTTTGATATACCTCTGATATTTCCAGCGAACCAGGTCCCTGCCCTGGAGATTTGCCTTGCGGAAGGCCTCGTTCTTAGGCTCGTACGCCGCGTCCCAGAGCTTCTTCTGCTCGGGCGTCAGGTTCTTCGGAGGCACAAGTTTCAGGTCTCTGTCGGTCATCGTTTTTTCGATACTCATGTCCTGCTCTTTGGCGGCTCTTCCGCGGTTGGAATAATCGTCGAACAGGTTGTCCGGCTCCGGCATCGTCACATCGTCATACATGTTCAGATATTTTGGGCCCGGCTCCCACGAGCGGTGCGGCGCCTTATGGTGGAACATCAGGCAGAACGGTTTCTCGCCGGTGCGCTCCTTAAGCCATTTCAGGGCGTGATTAGTAAGAATATCAGTTGTGTAGCCGGTATACTTTTTCTGCTGGCCCATTTCTTTCATTGCGGGATTATAATACGTTCCCTGTCCCGGCAGGACGTTCCAATAGTCGAAGCCGGTCGGGTCGGTCTTAAGGTGCCACTTGCCGATCATAGCGGTTTCATAGCCGACTTTTTGAAGCAGTTTTGGGAAAGTCTGCTGGCTGCCGTCAAATTTCTTGCGATTGTCGATAACGCCGTTGAGGTGGCTGTATTTGCCGGTCAGAATGACGGCCCGGCAGGGGGCGCAGATTGAATTGGTGCAGAAGCTGTTGCTGAATCGCATACCTTCGCTGGCGATCCGGTCGAGGTTCGGCGTCTTGTTGATTTTGCTGCCGTAACAGCTCATGGCGTGCGAGGCGTGGTCGTCTGTCATTATGAATATGATATTGGGCCGTTTGTTCCCTGCTGTTTGGCCGAAGCTGTTACAGCTTGGCAGAACCGAAAGTGCTGCCGCCGAACCGGTCATATAGCCCAGACGTTTCAGAAATTCTCGTCTTGTTTGTTTTTTCATATTGGTTCCTTTCTCGTATTTCGATGATTGCATTTTTACCAGGCAGAATTATCCATTATCTCGCCAAGCTCTGGCGTTGGGGACATTCGGAGGCACCTCCAGCTTACTCTCGAAGTCTTTAAGCAGCTTCTGGTGTTCGCTCAATGTCGATGCAAAGCGTGCTCTTGCTGCAAGGTTTATGCTTTCACCCGGATCATTTTTTATATCGAAAAGCTGCTCAACCGAGTCGTTTCTATATGTGATATACTTGTAACCTCCCGTCCGGACCATTCTGCCGGTATTTGTGCTTACCTCGGTGACAACCAACTCATTTCCTTTCGCGGAAGTTCCATCGAGTATTGACCGCAAACTTCTGCCTCGCATATTTTTAGGCGATTTAATTCCGGCAAAATCGCAAAGTGTCGGCATAATATCGAGGCCGGAGACCAGATGTGCAGTATCCGTCCTGTTTTCGGAAACGTATCCGGGCCAGGAGAAAAGCAGCGGTACTTTCGCTGCTTCGTCGTAAAGAGTACTCTTTCGTACCATCTGATGATGCCCCATTCCCTCCCCGTGATCCGAAGTCATAACGATCAGCGTATCATTCGCATGGCCGAAGTCTTCCAACGCACGCAGAACGCGCCCAATCTCAGCGTCAACATGCTCGATATTTCGATAATAGCTCCACCTGTAGTATCGCCACTGCTCTTTGCCCCAGTTGCCTTTAAACGGCTCATTTCCCAATCGTTTTTTCCTGATTGCCTCCGGCTCATTCTTATCAAACTCGAAATTATCCGGCAGCTCGGGCATCTCGCCGGCCAGCTCCGGATACCGAAGTTTCTCCGGATTTTTCATATTCAGCCTGAGCCACTCGCAGATATCGTGAGGCTGCATAAATGAAGCGACCAGGAGGAACGGTTTAGATTTCGAGCGGTTTCGCAAAAAGCCCTCACACGCATGCGACATGGCCGTATCACAAAGGTAGCCGAAACCGCCAATGCCCGTATTTATAACTTTGAAGCCGGGAATTTTACTTGTGTACGTTCTCGGCAGGTGCCACTTGCCGGCGTAGAATGTTTCGTAATTGGTATGCTGGGAAAACCACTGGCCAAGGTTCGGAATATCTGATCGTATCGGTCTGCCGTTGATGTGGACTGCGCATTCGCTGCTGGTCCGCCCGGTGAAAACGGCGCTTCTCGCGGGACTGCATACCGGGTTGGCCGAGTATGACTCCGTGAAACTTACGCCGCTTGTTTTGAGCCGGTCCAGCGAAGGCGTTCGTACATGTCGGCAGCCTCCCGCGGCAATCGTATCGATGTGCTGCTGGTCGGTGAAGATCAAAAGGATGTTCTTCGGCTTTGGCTTAGGGCTTTGACGCCCTGCGAGAACATTTCCCGTCAAGGTATCATTAGCCAGCAGTGCCACTGCACTACTGCTTAACTTTATAAATTCCCTCCTGTTAATGAGGCAACCGGGCTGTTCTTTTACGGTGTGTTTTTTCATTGCTCCTGTTTCCTTTTTCTTTGGTAGGATTTCCGTGCTTCTTCCGCCTCTTTTTCAATGATTTGCTCTGCTTGCTCATCTAAGATATAAGCCTTGTTCATCGAGATCGCTGCCAATAATCTGTGGTTGTCATCGAGCCAGTATTCATAAGGAAGTACCCCGCTTCCTAATTGAACAAAACAGTGCAGGGGTATATCTCGGCCGTCCATCTTTATTGGGTGGGTCCCACGGTATAACAGCCGATGCCCTGGCTTCGACAGGCGCATACCTTCAAGTAAGTCGAAGCTTACCGAACTGTCCTTGTCATACGCAAGACGTTGCACCGCTTCGAACAAGCAGAAATCGCTCGTGTTTCTTTCTACCTCCTCGTCAGCCATGTCATTGTCACTGCTGAGCAGTTCGGAAATATGCTTGCCGTCTGTTCCGGTGAAGCTGCTTTGCAACCTCCATTGAATGGGTGAGGCTAACTGGTTATTCCGGCACTTTATTTTGCCATCGATAATATGTGTTATCGCATCTGTTTGCAAAACCTCATGGTGGACATTCAGCACAAATGTCTCACTTGAGTTTCCGACACGCTCTATTCTCAGGAATCCGACGTTATCGTTGCCGCTTTCCCGGTATCCATGACAGGTCCAGATCCTGTAGGAGTGCAACCATTTTCCGGCGGGGTTGAAATCTTCAGGTGCGGGCATAAACCTGGTGAAGGCATCCAATTCGATGAGCATGCTCGGTGTTATGGGGAAGCCAACGATTGTCCTTTTCTGTTTTGCCATAATCATCTCTTCGTGAATGATTTAGTTTTCTATTTGTAGTCTTTTCCGGCAAGGCTGTTTTTGCAGGAGACTTGCCACATTTCGAGTTTCTTCTTCATTTCTTGCAGTATCTCGGGTTTCTCTGCCGCAAGGTCGTGGTTCTCGCCGGGGTCATCGAGCAGGTCAAAGAGCATATAAGTTTTGCCATTGTTATTGCTGTATATTTTATAGCGGTTGCCGATGAGTGAGACCTGGTTTTTGGATTCAAAGCCGATGGGCAGAGGTCGTTCGGTCATTTTGTCCTCAATTAGGGGCAGCAGGCTGACGCCGTCGACAGGTTCGGGCCGGCCTTTCATCTTAAAGCCGAGCGTATCCATAACAGTCGGAAAATAGTCCAGCGTAGAGCACGGAATGTTTATCAGGCGCCCGGCTTGGATGCGGGCGGGCCATTCGAGCAGGCCGGGCACGCGAACGCCGCCTTCGAGCAAGCTTCGCTTGCGACCGCGAAAGGGCCCGGCTGAGCCGCGAGATCGGCCGGACTTGCCGTCCTTTCCTTCGGGCCCGTTGTCGCTGCAAAACCAAAGCATCGTATTGTCGGCTATGCCAATAGTACGCAGTTGCTTTCGCAAACGGCCTACCTGCTCATCAAGGGCGGTAATACATCCGTAATAATGCTGCTCATCCTCGCTGTACTGCGAGTAAATCGCCCGGTATTGCGGCCCGGCGACGACCGGTATGTGCGGGGCATGAAACCAGATGACGGCGAGAAATGGTTTGTTTCTCTCGACCGCATTACGAATGAAAGGAATCGCTCGATCCATGATGATGCGCGAATCATCTCCCTTGAGAGGGCCGGTGACGTTTTTCCCGTTATGCCAATACATCGCCCGAATATCGTAATCTTTTTTCTTGCCGTGAAACTGTGCAGGGTCGTACGGGTCCCATGTCGCCACGGCATACTCGGTAGAGAACCACTCATCGAAACCGCTCATGCCGGGCGTCATGTAATTTTCCCGCGGTTTCCGTTTCGGGCCTTTTCCCGAATAGTCCGGCAGCAGTGTTCCAAGGTGCCACTTGCCGAAATGACCGGTTGTGTAGCCCTGCGTCTTAAGGGCCTCAGCCAAGGTGATTTCCTCTTTCGGCATATGCCCAACGTTTGCGCCGAAGATGCCGTATCGGTACGGATGCCGGCCCGTCAGGCAGCTTCCGCGGGTTGGCGAGCACACCGGGGCACCGGAATAAAAACGAGTGAATCGCATGCCGGCTTTTGCCATCGCATCCAGGTTGGGAGTCTTAATAATCGAATTGCCGTTGAATCCGGGATCGCCCCAGCCCATATCATCGGCCATGCAAAGGATGATGTTTGGTCGGTTTAAGCTTTTGGTTTCTGAGAATACAGCGGAAACCAAAACCATAGAAACTGCACCGCCGGCAACACTACGAAGGAAACTTCTCCTGCTTACCATATATTTGTCCTCACAATCCAAATACAGACGGACTTTACCGCTCTGGTGACTATGCTACAGACCAAAGCTCCGGATTATAATAAGACATACGAGCATTTTTGTACAGGGAATTAGTGCTTCTGATGAGGAGAGAGGTCTTTCTGCTCGGCACACAAAAGGAGCCTATACCGAATTAATCGGCATAGGCTCCATACAAATGCATATCCTAACGTTATTTCCGAAAGAACTGCTGTTACTCAGTGGCAGCCTCTCTCGGTTTGTAAAGGCGGATATCGTCAAAGAACATCGTACCTGAACCACCGGGTGCTGTCATGTTGCCTTTCGTGCCCAGGCCAATCGCAATCTTATCGACATTGGTCAGATTGATACCCTGATCGGCAAGCGCCTGCAGGGGGATAACCCATTCTGTCCAGGTACTTGTCGTTGCAGCGGCCGGATCATCATTTACCACCACAGCAGGCGTTCCGGCAGTGTTGGATACGGCCACATACAGCGGCTCGGCGGCGTTGCTGCTTATACCGATATCCTGATTTGCCCACTGCCCGCTGACTGTCCCAGTCATGGTGACATTGGAGAATACAGCCTCACATGTCAGAGCAACTTCATGGCTGGTCAGCGCCAAACCTATATAGACATTGGAGGTCATCGGGATGTTTGTCGCCTGACCTTCCTGTATTAACTGCCAACTTGAGCCGTTCGCTGAGTGATAAGCCGCGAAGTTCCCTGCGACATCACGCTCTAATTTCACCCAATACGGCGCGGTGAATCCGGCCAGTGCCGTGTTGAAACTGGCCGCACCTGGCTCAGTGCGACCTTGGAATGCAACTCCACTGCCAGGTGTGACTGCTGCAAGAGAATGCTTCGAGCTACCGTCCAGCGTCTCGCGAATCATCACAGCGGCCTTGGCCCAGACGTTGGTGTTCTGTACGCTCTCGACCTTCGCTACAATCGAGCCTGGACCGGTGAGCATCTTGTAAGCAAAGTGGAACTCATCGTAATACTCGCCTACCCCGGGTCCATTATTCCAGATGTCTGCGCCGGAGCCTGTCATCGTGTAAGTACCGGTTGGACCCTCAACAAAGCTGCCGACGGATCCCGAAAAGCCTCTGAACCAGATTGACAATTCCGTAACGCCTTCTGCGGTCCAGTCACGCTGGCCTGTCAACGTATACTCCACTTCCGAATAATTCGAGTAGCCCTGCTTGTTGTTGTCGTAAGCAACCGGCATAGACTGGTCGCCGCCTTGGACGATGGTTTCCTCGGTATATGAGGCAGTGGTTTCATCGCCTACGGCGGATCCGGTGCCATTACCGGGAATGTATCCGGGAGTGCCCGGCGCGCCTGCGCCAAGCCCATCATGCCAGGCAAACCATATCTGGTTCTCATCGGCATCGTAGTCCTCGAAATCATCTATGGCAAAGAAATCGCCGGTCGTAAAGCTCCAGACGTTTCCGGCCCATGGACTATCGGTACTGGTGCTGTTGACCTCATCGATACGCCAGTAGTACGCAGTATTTAATGTAAGTATGCCGGGGTCGTAGCTCTCCTCGCCGAGCGCTTTTGAACCCTTATAATCGGGCGAGGCTGTCGTGGCATTGGCCACGGCGTCCGCATCCATACCGAAGTACACCTCGTGCGAAGCGGCTACCGCTCCCGCATTCCAGCTAAGAACGACCGACGGCTTAACGTCTACGTCACCATCAGCCGGATTAGGGCCGCTGACGGCACCCAGGGTAGTGAAGCTCCAGACTTCGCCTTTATATGTTGCGGCACCATCGAACTCATCGACACGCCAGTAGTAAGTCTTGGCCAACTTGAGCGAGCCGGGAGAGTATGTCGCAGGGCCGTTAGGAGTACCCGAGGCAGCGTTGTTAACTTCGTCAAAATCTTCGCCGAAGACTATATAGTGCAATTTTGCACCGAAACCTGGTGTCCAGCTAAGTGATACATTCAGGTCGACTGACCCGGTACCTTCAGCCGGAACCGGTTCATAAGCCGTCTTGGGAGGAACCAGAAAGCTCCAGATATTGCCTTTCCACGGACTGTTCGGCTCGGTATCATTTACCTCATCGATTCGCCAGTAGTAAGTCGTGCCATTAACAAGACCTTCCGGATAAGCAAATCCGGGAAATCCGGCGACAAAATACGTATCGCCCTGATTGCCTCGGAATGTATCACCGGTGCCGTCATTTACATCGTCAAAATTCTCGCCAAAATACACATCATGCGAAGCGGCAAGTCCCCCTGGTCTCCAGGAAAGGCTCACCCATGTATCGGCATGCAGGGTGTCGTTGGCCGGAACAGGACCGAGCGCATACGGGTATACCGCGCCGGCACCTTCAAGAACAGCCAGGAATTCGTCTTCTGTGAGTACGTGGTCGTAAAGGCGAACATCGTCCATAAGGCCCCCATAGGGTTCCGTATGGTCTGGTCTACCGCTAATTGTAAACCCAGTAACGCCTGTCATTGGGCGGTTCATTCCAGTGCCACTGTGCCAGAGAACACCATTATGATATATCTTCATTTCACCGGCATCAGCGTCCTTGGTGAATATCCAGTGATTCCACTGACCTGAAAACTCGTCAGGAGTAGCGGCTTTGGAGATTCTGTCATAACCGCCTGAAGTCGAAGTACCCCCGGTATCAAAGTACACATTGCTATCACTCCAGGGAAGATGACAGGAAAATAGTCTGGCTTCGTTATTAGAGGGGTCCTGATAGGCTGCAAAATTAGTTTGGCTCATTGGCTGTAATGCTGGGTCACCATAAATCCAGAACGCAACGGTTAGTTGTTTGTCGATAGTTGCCCACGATTCAGGCGGGACATCCACATAGCCGGAGCCATCGAAATCCAAGGCCGAGCCATATTTTCCTGTCTCCCAAGTCGCATTCGTGATGGTTCCGTCATGGCCGAAACCGGACGAGTCGATGGCGACCGTGCCGGTGCCGTCATCCAACTTCCACCAGCCGACGAGTGCTGCCTCTGCTGAGTTCGTCAGAATCATGCTCAGTGGAATAACAAAGGAAATTAGACAGATTAATTGCCTGCACATAATAGTCCTCCTTCAAAAAAGGTTAATAATAGGTCTTGATTACATACCAAAAAGCCCGATAATATCCTTGATTCTACTAAATATTGTTTGCACATACACCTGAAATATGCTTGCGAATTGGGAATACCTCCTTCCTTGAGAAAAAACCAGGGTCTATGTGCATTTTTAGATCCGATAACCACAAGTTTTACCTAAATTCGTTTTACCACATTAGGACACTTGCCGTCAAGAAAATTCTTATCTTGAGCTTCAAATTCTATCGGTTTTTTTCGTATCTCTCTTAAATAGCTATTATTAGCTTGAAGGGGCGGAAATTGCCCGAAACGGTTTATAGAGGAGATTCGGGATATTTGCTGTTGTTCATTCGTTTATAAACTTGAGCTTTTCGTGCAGATTTGGTATTTTTGTGGAGAAAATACCGTAAAATCGACCATCCGCATGTCTGTTATGGACTGCTCGGGTGTTAGATTCAATGGTTAATCGTAAAATTTCAGGAGGATTTGCAAATGTTGCAAAACATAAACATTACTCGTCGCAGCCTGCTGAAACGAGGGGCAGGAATTACCGCCGGTTTGACAACATTCCCATATTTTGTTCCGTCATCGTGTTTAGGCAAAGCCGGAAGCGTTGCCCCGGGTAGCCGTATCGTAATGGGATGCATCGGCACCGGTGGGCAGGGAACACACGACACAAAAGCATTGCTGAATAATCCGGCGGTTCGGATGGCTGCTGTTTGCGATGTTAATCAAGACCGGCGTCAAAAGGCGAAGAATCTCATCGACAAGCATTACGGCGACAAAGGATGTGCGAGCTTCCGCGATTTCCGTGAACTGCTCGCCCGTGAGGACATCGATGCCGTGGTGATTGCCACACAGGACCACTGGCACGCATTGATCGCTGTTGCCGCGGCGCAGGCCGGGAAGGATATGTATTGTGAGAAGCCGACGGGAGTTGCGGTTGCCGAGGGCAAGGCAATTCGGGATGCGGTTCGCAGATACGGCCGGGTGTTCCAGACCGGCACCCAGCAGCGGTCGGAACGCAATTTTAGATTTGCCTGCGAGCTGGCAAGAAACGGATACGTTGGAAAAATCCATACCGTTAAGGTTGGCGCCCCCGGGCCTGAGTATAAACGGGCATACCTTAAACCGCCTACCGAAGAGCCCATCCCGGCGGGATTTGATTACGATATGTACCTCGGTCCGGCCCCGATGAAACCTTACAACGGCGGCAGATGGGCTTTCCCTGACTGGTACCTGACCTGGGATTACTGTGCCGGCTTTATTGTTAACTGGGGAGTCCACCATCTGGACATCGCAAACTGGGGCTGCCCCGCAGTCTGTGATGAATCGTTCGAAGTCGAGTGCAGGGGCAGCTATCGCAACGATGGTCTGACCGACAATATCAACGATTGGCAGGCCGAGTTCACTTACGCAAGCGGCCTGCGCATGAAATACTCCGACACCGGTCACCCGAACAAGCAAGGCTGTCAATTCGAGGGCGACAAGGGCTGGGTTCATGTCAATCGCCAGGGCATCTGGGCGGAGCCGGCTTCCTTACTGAATGTCAGTATCAAGCCGAATGAAACACACTTGGGTGATTCGACGAGCCACCATGCCAACTTTGTCAGTTGCGTGCAAACGAGGCGCGATCCTATCTCGCCGGTCGAGGCTGGGCACAAGGCTTCTTATCTTGGCCTTGTCCCGGAGATTGCCTGCCGGTTAGGGCGGAAGCTCAAATGGGATTCGGCTAATGAGCAATTCATCGGTGACCGCCAGGCTAATCAAATGTTGGTTCGTCCGATGAGAAGTCCGTGGCACCTGTGAAATTTATGCCGACCGCATATACTCAAAGGAGATTTCATGAATAGTCAATACAATCGCATCTTTGGCACAATTGGTAAAAGAATCTTTGCTGTCCTGGTACTTTGCTCTTTTGCAATAGTCTCTGATCTCCAGGCGGCATCGGTTAGCTTTTTAATCGATGATAAGAGCCCGCAGGCCGTGTTTGCCGCTGAAGATATTCAAGCAGCGTTAAAGGCGAGAGATCATAGTGTAAGACAGCTTCGCTTGACACAGCTCAGCGGGATTGCTGATGGTGAGCGTATTGTTCTTTCTCTAAGTTCGAACGAGGATATTGTCCATGCCATGCAGTCGGAAGGGGCAAAGCCTCTCGGGACTCTAAAAAGCGAGGGCTACAGTATCCGCACAAGTTCCAAAGCAGGGCGAACCGCCTACTGGGTCATCGGTGCGGACGCCGGGGGTCTCATGTACGGGGGGCTGGAACTGGCCGAAGTTATCCGCGTAAATGGCCTGGACGGCATCAAGGACGTCGACCACAATCCCTACATGGCTATGCGCGGCACGAAATTCAACATTCCGCTGGACGTCCGCACGCCGAGTTATACGGATTTGTGCGATGCTGCGCAAAATAATATAGC
>Ga0210003_1003111_pt1 | contig 13675 bp, 10 predicted proteins | sample LantaG_FD_182804 | JGI IMG/M metagenome (GOLD analysis project Ga0210003, IMG submission 182804) | Deep subsurface microbial communities from Baltic Sea to uncover new lineages of life (NeLLi) - Landsort_02402 metaG (SPAdes) (version 2) | ecosystem: Environmental > Aquatic > Marine > Oceanic >... | reverse complement strand
TTAGTCGGAACAGACGGCAGTGATTCTAACGCTACCAAGAACTTTACCGCACAAAGCGTTGCTGACCTTTATCAAGTAGGCTCCCTGGGCTCGGCTCCGGCTCAAGCAGCCCCCACAACGGTTTTATCCGTGTATACGAATGGAGACCCGGCAAACATCCTCGGTGAACCAGACAATTGGGTTGAGATAAACATTGAAGGGACGACTTATAAGTTTCCTGCATATCTTTAATTGAATTAAATAATGGACATTCGTAAAGTATCCGTTGGCGCGGATTACAAGTCTAGCGCTATGCATTACATTGTCGACCAAGAAGTCCTTGGCGGCTCTTACAAAATTCACCTTATCCAGCAGGACAAGGAGAATGGTCACATAAAAATTTGGGTAGAAAGCGGCGATGAAATTTTTCTTTGGAAAGAGTTCAATGCCAATATGCCCGTTTCTATAGAGTATAACATCAATTTCTAAACATCATGAGCAAGAACCTCGACAGCTGGATTTCACAACTTGAAGACGCACCTCAACCTTCCGCGTGTAGCATTGACAATCCAGATTGTGAAGGCTGTGGCTCATGAAGTCACCACGCTCCTTTATTGTTAGGCCGTTGAGTGGCCGCCGATATGACAACATTAAAAATATCGGTGGCATGGAGTTCATTGTGAGCTCATCAAAAGAAGACCACAAGGTATCTAACCGATTTGCAGAAGTCGTTGAAACACCCTCTGGATACGAAGGGCCAATTAAAAAAGGAGATACGCTTGTCGTGCACCACAACGTATTTAAGTTCTACAACGATATGCGCGGCCGCGAGAGAAGCAGCCACAACTTCGTTAAGGACGATATGTTTCTGGTGGCAGATGAGCAGTTCTTCTTATTTAACGATGGCGTCAGGTGGAGAACAACCGGAAAGTATTGCTTTGTTAAGCCGTCCCCAGTAAAAGACTATTATATTACTAAGCCCGGCTCTGAGGAGCCATTGGTTGGCACCATACGGTATAGCACATCGATACTAATGGAGCATGGGGTATCGGAGGGGGATGAGGTTGCATTTACTCCGGATAGCGAGTATGAGTTTAATATAGACGGGGAAAAACTATATAGGGTAAATAGCAATAACATTTGTATCTTGCTATAATGGACACCAGTGAAATCAAATTACAAATCATAAAGGCCGGAGAAAGAGCCGTTAGGGAGCTTATAAAGGTTGCGCAGGAAGATATTATCAAGCCAGACCCGGAAGACGAGCTGGCTGCCGACAGGCTGAAAAATGCTGCCGCTACCAAAAAGCTTGCCATCTTTGATGCGTTTGAGATTCTGTCACGCATAGAGGCGGAGCGAGCAGCGCTCGACGCGCCGGCCGAAGAATCTAAATCCAAAGGTGGCTTTGCAGAACGAAGAGCAAAATAAATTATATCACCTCATCTATGATGCGGTCCCAGAGAATGTCTTAAAGAAAAAAAACAAGACAAAGAGCTGGGCGTATGGCTATGATGAGAAGTATGATATTGTTGTTATATCCAGAGATGGGACTATAGGCGACATATATAATATAAGTGGATTGCTTGTTGCGCTTCCTTCGGAGCCAGAGAAGATTTACGCCAGGGGCAAAAAAGAGCACGAGCAGTATTGGCAACCATTTGATTATCCCAGTGAGCTACAGAAGATAAAATCCATATTCGCTTGGCACGATAAACCGTCTGAGTTTAAAAATAGATGGGTAGACTATATCGAGAAGGAGTTTGACAGAAGGGAAGTTGGTTTCTGGTTCATGAATGATGGACTGCCGACTTACATTACAGGCTCTCACTACATGTACTTGCAGTGGACAAAGATTGACGTTGGCCTTCCAGACTTCCGAGAAGCCAACAGAATATTCTTTATATTTTGGGAGGCATGCCGCGCCGACTCCCGCTCGTTCGGAATGTGTTATTTGAAAATACGACGCTCTGGCTTTTCATTTATGGGCTCATCCGAGACGGTCAACATAGCCACTATGGCTAAAGACGCCCGCATTGGGATATTATCTAAGACGGGTGCTGACGCCAAGAAAATGTTCACGGATAAGGTGGTACCCATTAACAGTAACCTCCCCTTCTTCTTTAAGCCTATTATGGATGGTATGGACAAGCCGAAGACGGAGCTTGCATACCGAGTCCCAGCATCTAAGATTACTAAGAAGAACATGTCCAACACGGAGGCGGACGACGTAGAGGGGCTGGACACTACTATCGACTGGAAGAACACGGCAGACAACAGCTATGACGGAGAGAAGCTGCAATTGCTCGTGCATGACGAGAGCGGAAAGTGGATGAAGCCGGACAATATCTTGAACAACTGGCGAGTAACGAAGACTTGTTTGCGGCTGGGTTCAAAAGTTATTGGAAAGTGCATGATGGGCTCAACATCCAACGCGCTTGACAAGGGTGGAGACAACTTCAAAAAGTTGTACTACGACTCTGATGTTACAAAGCGGGGCGCCAACGGGCAGACCAAAAGCGGACTGTATTCTTTATTTATCCCTATGGAGTGGAACTTTGAAGGATACATTGACAGATATGGCATGCCCGTGTTAACCACGCCAGAGGCTCCAGTTGCAGGGATAGATGGACTACAGATTAAGATTGGCGCAATCGATTATTGGAACAATGAAGTTTCATCATTAAAATCTGATTCAGACGCGCTCAATGAATTTTACAGGCAGTTTCCAAGAACCGAGTCCCACGCATTCAGGGACGAGAGCAAGGCTTCTATATTTAATCTGACTAAAATATATCAGCAGATTGACTACAATGATAGCATTATAACCGAGCACTTCATAACCAGGGGCTCCTTTCACTGGATGAATGGAGAAAGAGACACAAAGGTTGTGTGGACGCCGGATAAAAACGGAAGATTCAAGGTTACATGGCTACCACCCAGGCATCTGCAAAATAACACAGTCACAAGGAACGGAACCAAATACCCTGGAAATGAGCACATTGGCTCGTTTGGATGTGACTCGTATGACATCTCCGGCGTGGTGGGTGGTGGCGGCTCAAATGGGGCGCTGCACGGCATGACTAAATTTCACATGGACGAAGCTCCAACTAATCATTTTTTCTTAGAGTATGTAGCTAGACCGCAGACCGCAGAAATATTTTTTGAAGATGTTCTGATGGCCTGTGTTTTTTATGGCATGCCCGTTTTAGCTGAAAACAACAAGCCGAGACTCCTGTATCATTTTAAGAACAGGGGATACAGAGGCTTTAGTATGAACCGACCCGACAAGCATTTGGCTAAACTTTCAAAGACCGAAAGAGAACTTGGAGGCATTCCGAACACTAGCGAAGACGTAAAGCAGTCTCACGCATCAGCAATTGAGACATATATTGAGAAGCACGTTGGCGTAGATATGGAAGGAACATATAGAGATGCTGAGGACATGGGGGAGATGTATTTTACGAGAACACTTGAGGACTGGGCTCGATTTGATATTAACAACCGAACCAAGTTTGACGCCACTATTAGCTCTGGATTGGCCATCATGGCCAACCAAAAGCACATGTATCTACCTGAACAAAAGCAATCAAAAATAAGCGTTAACTTTGCTAGATATAATAATCGCGGTTCACGAAGCGAACTATTACAGTAAATGAAAGAGGTAAATATAAACATCTCTCCTACCGGATTTCCAAGTCAATTTGTTTCCGACGCGGAGAAGGCCACTGATGAGTTCGGTCTTCAGATTGGACAAGCGATTCAATATGAGTGGTTCCGAAAGGACGGGAACACCAGCCGATATTATTCACAGCTCAGAGACTTCATGAGACTGCGGCTCTACGCCCGCGGCGAACAGTCCATTGCAAAGTACAAGAATGAGCTCGCTATAGATGGCGACCTGAGCTATTTGAATCTGGACTGGACACCCGTACCCATACTTCCTAAGTTTGTGGATATTGTTGTTAATGGGATGTCTGATAGACTGTTCACCGTTAAGGCATATGCACAAGACGCCATCTCTGCTGAAAAGAGAAACCAATACCAAGATATGGTAGAGGGCGACATGGTGGCTAAGGATGTCTTGACAAAGATGTCTGAATCTTTTGGAATTGACCCATTCCAGGTCAACCCTATGGAACTGCCCAGAGACGAGGACGAGCTAAAGCTTCACATGCAGCTAAAGTACAAGCCAGCAATTGAGATTGCTGAGGAGGAGGCTGTTAACACAGTTCTTGACGAAAATCACTATAATGATATTCGAAAGAGAGTTGACTACGACCTTACGGTCCTAGGGATTGGAATGACAAAACAAGAGTTCCTTCCTGGAGATGGAATTAAAATTAGCTATGTAGACCCAGCAAACGTGGTATATAGCTACACCGAGGACCCACATTTTAAAGACTGCTTCTACTGGGGTGAGATTAAAACTCTTCCCATTACTGAGCTACTAAAGATAGACCCAACACTCACCAACGAAGACTTGGACACCATTTCAAAGTACAGTCAAACATGGTATGACTACTTTAATGTTGCTCAATTCTACGACAACGACATCTTCTATCGCGACAGCGCAACGCTCTTGTATTTTAACTACAAGACAACTAAGAAGTTTGTCTATAAAAAGAAGGAACTAGAAGACGGCGGAACTCGCGTCATTGAAAAAGATGACACCTTTAACCCCCCATCAGAAATGATGGAGGAGGGAAGGTTCAGCAAGGTGGAAAAAACCATCGATGTATGGTACGAGGGCGTAATGGTGATGGGAACAAACATCGTACTCAAGTGGGAAATGATGGAGAACATGGTCCGTCCAAAGTCTGCATCTCAACATGCAATGCCCAACTATGTAGCCGTTGCGCCTAGAATGTATAAGGGTAGCATCGAGTCTTTAGTTCGTAGAATGATTCCATTCGCTGACTTGATTCAGATTACTCACCTTAAGCTACAGCAGGTTATATCTCGCATGGTCCCGGATGGCGTATTTATTGACGCAGACGGACTAAGTGAAGTAGACTTGGGAACTGGCTCGGCATATAATCCAGAGGATGCTCTTCGCTTGTATTTCCAAACGGGTTCGGTTATTGGCCGGTCCTATACACAAGACGGAGAATTTAATAATGCTCGTGTTCCAATTCAGCAACTAACCAGCAACTCTGGACAGTCTAAGATGGCTGCGCTTATTGGGAACTACAATCACTACATGGATATGCTTCGTGCAGTAACCGGACTGAATGAAGCTCGCGATGGCTCAACGCCAGACCCCAATGCATTGGTTGGCGTACAGAAGCTTGCGGCACTCAACTCAAACACGGCGACAAGACACATTCTGGAGAGTAGTCTATATTTGACTCGCACACTTGCGGAAGCGCTCGCGTTGCGCATATCTGACATATTAGAATACTCTCAGTTCAAGGAAGAGTTTGTTAATCAGATTGGAAAGTATAATGTATCTATTCTTGACCAAATCAAGGACTTGTACATTTATGACTTTGGCATCTTTATTGAGGTTTCTCCGGACGAGGAGCAAAAGGCTCAGCTAGAGGCCAACATACAGATGGCATTATCTAAAGGGGACATTAACCTTGAAGATGCCATTGACATCAGAGAGATTAAAAATCTTAAGATGGCCAACCAGCTGCTGAAGGTCAAGCGCAAACAGAAGATGGAGCAAGACCAGTTGATGGCTATGCAGCAGCAACAGGCTCAGGCTCAGCTTCAAATGCAATCACAACAGATGGCTTCGGAATCAGCGCTTCAGAAGATTCAAGCCGAAACCCAGGGCAAGATGCAAATCAAGCAGGCAGAGGTGGCGTTTGAGATTGAGAAGATGCGCAACGAGGCCGAGCTTAAGCGTTCATTGATGGCCGAGGAATTCCAGTATCAAATGAGCCTAAAGGGCGTATCGGAATCCGCACTTAAAGAGCGTGAGGGAGAAAGAGAAAAGGCAAAGGCTAAGCGAATAAGCCAGCAAAACACAGAACAATCTAAGCTTATAGAGCAGCGAAAGAATAACCTACCGCCCGTAAACTTTGAGTCGAATGAAGACTCGCTGGACGGATTTGACTTTGCTGAATTCGAGCCCAGATGAGACTATATTTTTTATCATAACTTTGTGTAATTAAATTAAATCTATGGAAATCAAGGTAAAAGAGCTTGGTTCGGTGGAAGCCAAATCAGTTCAACAGATAGAAGGGGAGTTGCTTGCTAAACACGAGGAGTCCCTTTCTGAAACAAAAGAAGCTCCCGAACCCGTTCAGGAGTCAGTACTAGAGGATAAAGCGCCCTCATCGCTTAATGAGGAAGACGTTCTTTCGTTTATTAAAAATCGCTACGATAAGCAGATTAACTCTGTGGATGAACTCTTTAGTGCCAGAGAAGAGGCCTCTGAGTTGCCAGAAGACGTTGCTGCTTATATGAAGTATAAAAAAGAAACGGGTCGCGGAATCAAAGACTTCATTAAACTCAATGAAGACATTGATGAGAGCAACCCGCAAAGTCTTTTAGCTCAGTACTATGCGCAGACAGAGTCTGACTTAGACTCGGAAGACATCCAGTTCATGATTGATGAGCGTTTCTCATTTGATGAGGACTTGGATGACGAATCTGATGTCAAGCGCAAAAAGCTGTTTATGAAGAAAGAGCTTGCAAAAGCTAAGAAGTTCTTCGAGGAAGAACGGGAGAAGTATCGTGCGCCACTTGAGTCAAGTGGTATGGCGGTTTCTACCGAGGACCAAGAGGCTTCTAAAGCTTACAAGGAATATATGGCACAGGCTCAAAGTGTCCAAGAGGAGAACCAGAAACGGTACGAATGGTTTCAGCAGAAGACTAGCGAGGTTTTCGGTGACGGATTCAAAGGTTTTGAATTTGCGGTCAACGATAAGACTCTTGTTTATTCTCCAGCCGAAGCTGCGGAACTCAAGAAATCTCAGTCTGACATTATGAACTTTATTGGTAAGTTCGCTAATGAAGACGGATTGATTGAGGACGCCAAAGGATATCATAAGGCACTGGCCGTCGCAATGAATCCCGAACGATTTGCTAAGTTCTTTTACGAACAAGGCATGTCGGCTGCTGTTGATGATGTGACAAGAAAGTCTAAGAACATTAACATGGACATTAGACAATCGCCTCAAAACATTAGCAAAGGTGGGATGAATGTGAAATCATTGAGCAACGACTCCGGTCGTGGTCTCAAAATTCGTTCAAACAAATAATAACACTTAACCCCGCAAAATAAAATGGCTGGTTCAGTACAAGCGGTTCCCGGGTTCGATTTACAACCCAGTTCCGAACAGGTGGCATTGTCCACCAACTACATCACGAACTTTGATTTCTTGAATCAATACCTTCCCGATACCTACGAGAAGGAGTTCGAGCGCTATGGTAACCGTACCGTAGCATCTTTCTTGCGCATGGTTGGAGCAGAGATGCCCTCTAACTCTGACCTTATCAAGTGGGCCGAGCAAGGTCGCTTGCACACGAAGTACACTAACGTTACTTCTGCTGCTGCTGCTGCTGCCGACACCGCTACGTTGACTATCAACGACACTCTGGTTCCAGGTTCTGGAGCTATCGCTATCCGCGTTGGACAAACCATCATGGTATCTGCTAATGCAGGCGCCGCTACCTTGTACAACAAGGCTATCGTTACTGCTGTAAACACTACTGCTGGCACGATTGACGTTGCTTACTATGAGGCAGGCGGTCAGACTTTTGGTTCTGCCGTTGTTTGTAGCTTGTTTATCTACGGTTCTGAATTTAAGAAGGGTACCGCAGGTATGGACGGTTCTTTGGAGGCTGACGATGTCATCTTCGAGAACAGCCCCATCATCATCAAGGACAAGTATGCTGTTTCTGGTTCCGACATGGCTCAGATTGGCTGGGTTGAGGTTACCACTGAGAATGGCGCTACTGGTTACTTGTGGTACTTGAAGTCTGAGCACGAGACTCGCTTGCGCTTTGAAGACTACTTGGAGACAGCTATGGTTGAAGCGGTTCCCGCTGAGGTTGGTTCTGGTGCTGCCGCTGGTGCTGGCGTTACCTACAAAGGTTCTGAAGGCGTATTCTACGTTGTAAACAGCCGTGGTAACGTTTGGTCTGGTGGTAACCCATCTACCTTGTCTGAATTCGACTCTATCGTAGAGCGCTTGGACAAGCAGGGTTCTATTCAGGAGAACGTAATCTTCTTGGACCGTCAGTTCGGTTTCGACATTGACGATATGTTGGCTGCTCAAAACTCTTATGGTGTTGGCGGTACTTCATACGGTTTGTTCGACAACGACATGGACATGGCTTTGAACCTCGGCTTCAAAGGCTTTACTCGCGGTTACGACTTCTATAAGACTGACTGGAAATATTTGAACGACCCCACTATGCGCGGTGGTATCAATGCCGGTAAGATTAATGGTATGTTGGTTCCCGCTGGTTCTACCACGGTATATGACCAAATCTTGGGTAAGAACGCTAAGCGTCCTTTCTTGCACGTTCGTTACCGTGCTTCCGAGACTGAAGACCGTCGTTACAAGACTTGGGTTACTGGTTCTGCTGGTGGCGCTGCTACCTCTAGCTTGGATGCTATGGAAGTTCACTTCCTTTCTGAGCGTGCAGTTTGTACCCTTGGTGCTAACAACTTCTTCATCTTCGAAGACTAATCAGAAGCTGATTAAACAACGGGGGGAGGGTAACTCCTCCCCCTTTTTTTAACTATAATTATATCACATCAAATGGAACAGTTCATTCCTACCGGGGATAAGATGTATATCTTAAACCGAAAGAGCGCTCCGCTATCTTTTATGTTAGCATCTAGAAACTCCCGTCGCAAGCCATTGCTTTATTTTGACGGACAATCAAACAGAGCATTACGATATGCTCGCAACCAACGAAGCCCTTTTGAAGACGAGCAGGATGGCAATGCCATTCTTGAGCCCATCGTGTTTGAAGACGGCTTCTTATTCGTTCCTAAGACGAATCCAGTATTACAACATTTTCTTTCATTGCACCCCGGATATGGAAACATCTTCGAGGAGGTTAATAATGAGCGTGACGCTCAAGAGGAAGTTGAAAACCTAAACGCTGAGGTTGACGCGCTTATTGCTGCTCGCTCTTTGGACATTGAAATGCTTGAGAACATCTGTCGAGTGATGCTCGGGAGCAAGGTGGATACCATGACGACCGCTGAACTTAAGCGCGATGTGTTGGTATATGCTAAGAAGAACCCAATGCAGTTCTTGGAGATGCTTAACGACCCCATGCTGGAGCTCCAGAGTAAGGTTGCTAAGTTCTTTAGTGAGGGCATCTTGCGCACGCGCAATAACAATAAAGATGTATACTTCAATTTGCCAAACAATAAGAGCCGCATGCTAGCTGTTCCTTACGGTGAGTCATATACTTATATTGTATCGTCCTACCTACAGAGCGACGAGGGCATTGAGACCTTGAAGCTTTTAGAGAAGCACTTGGAATAATAGTTGCATTACAAGTAGAGAGGGGGCCGCAAAAACGCGGCCTCTTTTTTTTGGCTATCTTTGTGAAAATGTTTCGAGATGATAAACTCAGTAAGGAATACTGTACTATCGGTAATAAATAAAAACAACTACGGATACATATCCCCATCCGACTTCAACCTGTTCGCAAAGCAGGCGCAGTTGGATATATTTGAAGATTACTTTTATAAGTTTAACTATCAAGTAAATAAGGAAAACGCCAGGCAGTCCGGCACAGGCCTTGCCGATATCCGCAAGCAATACGACGAAGTCATTTCCACCTTTTCAACCAATGCCACATTGGTTAATGCCGGTGGAAACTCATATGCGGTTCCATCCGATTATTATCTGCTCAATGTAATTCAATACAATCCCAATGGGACTGAAATTGAGAAGATTGCAGAGAGTAAAATCAGGAACCTTACGGCATCAACATTAATGGCTCCAACGGCCGCATTCCCGCTATATGTACACAGGGGGAATGTTCTTGATGTGTATCCCACCACCATCACTGGAGTATCTGATGTAGATGCATTCTACATAAGGCACCCGAAGGACCCCAAATGGACATACTTCACGCTATCTGGAGGGGAGCCTGTATTTGATGAAACAGCCCTTGACTATCAAGACTTTGAGTTGCCAGACGCAGACGAACCAACGCTTGTGATGAAGATATTACAATATGCTGGAATCTCTATTCGCGAGGGCGATGTGTATCAGGCAGCAAACGCTGAGGACCAGCAAGAAAACGTAGCAGAAAAATAAGACATGGCATACCTAACGCAGTATCAATACTATGAGAATGGAGGCGTTTCTCCCGAGGACGCCAATTGGGGCTCGTATCAGTATACCAGCCTGTCTGACATCGTGAACAACTTTATGTTGATTTATTCTGGCAACAACGAGCTTGTCAATAATATCAGCAGATATCAGGTGTTGTTCTACGCCAAGCGAGCCATTCAGGAGCTTAACTATGATGCATTTAAGGAAATCAAGGCACTGGAGCTAAGCGTAGACAGTCAGCTTCGTTTTGTCCTTCCGGACGATTATGTGAACTGGGTTCGCATATCTATGTACAAGGATGGCTTTATCTTCCCATTGACGGAGAATATTCAGTTGAACACCGCTAAGGCGTATCTTCAGGATGGCTCAGGCAGAATATTGTTTGATGAGTCTGGCAATATACTGAAGCCGGAGTTCTCTAACCTGGACTATGATAGAATTACCAAGCAGCAAAAAAGCATCTATCTGAACGAGAACAACCCAATGTTTGACGGGCAGCAGGGATGGAACTACGACGGCGCATGGTTCTTTGAATATGGCATAGGAGCCCGCTACGGGCTTAACACGGAGACAGCTAATGCCAACCCTACCTTCCGAATAGATAAGAAGGCAGGCGTCATTAATTTCAGCTCTGGAATGGAGGACAAGATATGCCTGCTCGAGTACGTCTCTGACGGCATGGAGGGCGGAGACGTGTCTCTCATTAGTGTCAACAAATTATTCGAGGAGTATGTGTATGCGTATATCAAATACTCTATCCTATCCAACAAGCTAGGAACGCAGGAGTATATTGTGAATCGTTCACGCAAGGAGAAGACAGCGCTGTGGCGCAACGCTAAGATTAGAATGAGCAACATTCACCCCGGACGCCTATTGATGAATATGCGCGGTCAGGACAAGTGGCTTAAGTAACATGGATATACAGAACAACTTTATTAAAGGTCGCATGAATAAGAGCCTTGACGAAAGGCTCATACCCCCAGGCGAATATGTTGATGCGCTCAATATAGAAGTAAGTTCTATTGAGGGCACGAACATTGGTTCTGTCAAAAACATAAAGGGCAACACCCAGAAGACTACTATTAAGTACAACGGCTCTCCCATAAGCAGCTCCGCTGTATGCTTGGGGGCTGTTGAGAATGGGGCCACTGCTACCATCTACTGGTTTGTTCACTCTCCTGTAGATGGCGTTGATATGATTGTATCATACAACGAGAACATCGATGCCCTTACATACCATGTGGTATCAACGAGTGTGCTGAACTTTGATGCTCTCAATCTAATTACTGGCGTAAACTTAATTGACGACTTACTGCTTTGGACTGATAACAGAAATCAGCCAAGGAAGATTAACGTCAATCGCTCATATCCGCAGCCCATCGCTGGCGTTGACCAGATTACGGAGGCAGACATTGCATTGATAGTCGCCCCACCAACAGAGGCTCCAGCGGTGGAGATGAAGAGCGTATCTGGGTTTGAGAACTATATCGATACCAGATTTGTATGCTTTGGGTACAGATATAAATATCAAGACGGAGAATACAGCGCCTTGTCTCAGTTCTCTGACGCGGCATTTGTGCCCGGCGGCTTTCAGTTTGATGAGGACACCTACTCGAATAATGGCATGCTCAATGTGCTTAATGGCGCAGATGTATCATTTAATACTGGAAGCAGTAGAGTCATCGGTATTGACCTGTGTTTTAAACTAAACGACTCAAACATTGTCAATGTTATTGAGAAGTTTAACAAAGAAGAGCAGGGCTGGCCAGACAACAGCGTGCAAACCATAGAGTTCGGCCCGAAGAAAATATACACCACACTGCCGGAGAGCGAGCTGTTAAGAGTCTATGACAATGTTCCAAGACTAGCAAAAGCTCAGACCATAATGGGCAACCGAGTTATGTTCGGAAACTACATAGATGGCTACAATATAGAACTTTCTGATACTGAGCCAATTGAGATTGACTTTACGTTATCTCCAGAAAGCGAAGGCGTACTCCCTCCGGATGTAATGCAGTCGTCAGGAAGTAACGATAACGCATCATATACAGCGCCCCCATCTCCTCCAAGCGGACCATATCACAACGTGGTCACGATGGACTTTTCAAATGTGGGAGCTATTGAAGAGGGTGATGTTATTCAGATTGAGTTGGTGATGAATGGGGCAGAAATATCTTCAGTTTCCGGGATTCCTCCGGCAGCAAATCAGGGCGAGTTCTCCGTTAGTATTGGCATTGTGGTGGATGCCAATTATGCAAACATAAACGCATTCTCGTCTTCCGCTGCATTTCAAGCCGCTGTTGGAAACGCATTAAATATACAACCAATAGCAAATGCATGCATTGGAGGCACTTTGTCTGATAGGTTTGCGTGTGCTGCCAATGTTCCGGCATTGTCTGGCTCGTCATATATAAAAGGCGGATATGGATATAGTGCATTGGGTCAGGGATTTGGAGATTATCCATTTTTATCAACTACTGCAAACACTATAGACTTAGCTATTCCTGCAATGTATTTTACGGGCTCTGCTACATTCTGGCAGTACTATTCTGTTGATGTAGCTAAATGCAAGTTTTCATACATAAAAGCTCATTACAATAGAAGCCTTCACAGCAATAGAAGCTATGAGCTTGGCATTGTATATATGGATGAGTTTGGCAGGAACACAACAGCATTAGTGTGTGATACCAATTCTGCATTTTTTGCTCCATCTACATCTGTTGATAGAAACTTTATTAAGGTCTTCATCAATAGCCTTCCGCCATATTGGGCGACAAGATATAAGTTTGTGGCTAAGCCATCAAAGGGGGCGTATAATATTATATATTCAGACGAGAGCTATAGCTCAGCAGCGCTTGGCACATGGTTTAGGCTAGAAGGGCAGAACCAGCTTGTTGCAAGAATTGGAACGAAGCTATTCGTTAAGAAAGACGCTCTAGGACCAACAACGTCCGAGGTTGTTGTTGAGATTTTAGATGTTCAGTCTCAATCTACTGACTTTATACTTGGAGCTCCAGCGGGGCTGTACATGAAGGTCAATGATGGGCTATTTAGCCGCGGCGTTGCTGGAGATGTCATTGTGTTTGAGACAGAGCCAGATGAGGTAAATGATGCTATCTATTATGAGTCGTCTCAGAATTTTGCTATCGTTGGTGGATATCACCAAGGGAACTTATTGAATCAAGGAGCCGTACAGCCGGCAGTAAGTGACCTTGATTTCTTTAACTGTTACACATTCGGTAACGGAGTAGAGGGATACAAAATAGACGATGGTGTAGCCGCCCGTGGCGTAGTCCTTGGAAATAGATTTAGTTCTGTAGCTAACGAAGATTACTCGGAAGCGCATCGTTTTGCTTCTATCACCTACAGTGGCGTTTATCAGGGAGAGACAAACATTAACAAGCTTAATGAGTTCAACCTTGCACTCGCAA
>Ga0210003_1003110_pt1 | contig 13679 bp, 13 predicted proteins | sample LantaG_FD_182804 | JGI IMG/M metagenome (GOLD analysis project Ga0210003, IMG submission 182804) | Deep subsurface microbial communities from Baltic Sea to uncover new lineages of life (NeLLi) - Landsort_02402 metaG (SPAdes) (version 2) | ecosystem: Environmental > Aquatic > Marine > Oceanic >... | reverse complement strand
TGCCGTGGTGTCGCCTCTCTCGATCTTCGCGATCTCTTTGCCGATCCTGCGATGGTCGGGCCCCATACTAGGCGTGGCTGCGCCAGCGGTGCCCGCCGCTACGCGGACAGCGGCGGGCGCTACGCGGTCAGCGGCAGGCGCTACGCGGTCAGCGGCAGGCCCTCCACTTCGAGCTCAGGGTTTGCGAGCTCAGAGTCGTCGTCAGCCGTATCTTCGGCGGCGATCTCGGTGTGGGGGTCGGAGTCAGCGCTGCCGACCTCGGCCTCGGTCGCGGTGCTGTCAGGATGTCTGCGCTTGTCGATGCGGACGATGCACCGGGCCAGGTCCGGCCCCACGGAGGTGGCACGTATCTCCAGCGAGGAACGGCGGTTGCCGTCCCGGTCGTCGTATTCACTGGTGTACACGTTGCCCACGACGATGACCGCGTCACCCTTGCCCAGCCCTGCTCCGACGCCCGTGACCAGGCGCCCCCAGCAGTTCACTGTGGCGAAAAGCGAGTTGCCTGCCTCCCAGTTGCCGTCGGGCGTGCGCCGGCGCGAGTTGCTGGCCACCCGGAATTTGAAGAGCTCCTGATCCCCGACCCAGCGGCGCTCGGGATTGGTGACGATGGTGCCTACGACGGTGATGGGTGTCTCGAACATGAATTCGTTCCTTCCTGTTTCTTCGTCAGCGGACCAGGCACTGCGCCTGATCTGTCGGTGACACAGCCATTAACCGCCCTGTCGCCGACATCCCAACCCAGGAGTCGCCCCCGAAAGCGCCTCCTGTGGATGAGTTGCGCATTGGGGATAGCCATTGGGATAAGGCCCAAGGGATAACGCCCCAGGGATAACGCAGCGTTAGCCGCTTCGGCGCGATTCGCGCAAGGCCAGTTCAGCCAGCATCCTGTTGTAGGCCGCCAAATCCGCGCCGTCGTCGCGGTCGGCGGCTCGATCCAGTCGCTTGGCGGTGCGCTGGTCGGAGCGGCGCCACTGGATAAACAGCGCTATCAGCACCACGACCAGCGGGACTTCACCCGCAGCCCAGGCGATCGCACCCCCGAGGCGTTGATCGCCGAGAAGGTCGGTGTGCCATGGCAGTTGTAGCGACCGATAGAAGCTCTCGCCCATCACCGTCGGAGTTCCCATCAGAACTACGCCGAAGAACGCGTGCAGGGGCAACGATGCGAACACCACCGCCAGCTTGCCGATGGGCGGTATCGGTCGCGGTGTCGGGTCCACCCCGATGACGACCCAATAGAAAAGGTAGCCGCTGAGCAGGAAGTGCAGATTCATCGCGACGTGGGCGCCGTGGCTGCCCACGGTGGCGTCGAAGATGCCGCCGAAGTACAGGCCGTAGAAGCCGACGACGAATAGCGCGGTCGCGACGAACGGGTTGGTCAGCACCAGAGAAACCCGGGAATGCAGGGCGGCGAGCAGCCACTCGCGGGGTCCCGGCGGCGCGTTGCGTCCGGCCGCGGGTAAGGCCCGCAATGCCAGCGTGACCGGTCCACCGAGGACCAGCAGGATGGGTACCAGCATCGACAGCAGCATGTGGGCGATCATGTGCATGCTGAACATCGCCGGCATGTAGCGGCCGATGCCCGATGACGTCGTCACCAGCAGCAACAAACATCCGAGAAGCCACGCCACGACCCTGCCGACGGGCCAGGCGTCACCGCGGCGCCGCAGGCGGTACACGGCGGCCAGATACACCATCGCGAACACCAGGGCCGCAGTGCCGAACAGCAGATCGAAGCGCCAGTCGAACAGCACCCTGCCCAGCGTGGGCGGGCCAGACAGGTCATACCCGATCTCGACCGCGGGAATCGACGGATTGAGGTCTCGCGGAGGCGGGGGCGGTGTGCGGCCGAGAGCGACGGCCACCCCGAATGTCAGCCCGAAGATGACCGCCTCGACAAGCGCCAGGCGGATCAGCGGGCCGCGGGCGCCGGCGTCGTCCTGCAGTGCGGCGACTCCGCTGCGACGTTGTCGCCACCCGAGGTAGCCGAGCGCGCCCAGCGCCGCCACCTTGGCAAGAATCAACCAGCCGTATTGGGTCTTTACCAGGTCTTCGGGCCGAATTCGCACCAGCGCGTTGATCACCCCGCTGAGCGCCATCGCCGCGAAGCACCACAGCGCCACAGCCGAGAAACGCCGCGCCGCCAGGCTTGCGTGTTCCCCACCGCGGAGCGCGTGGACCAGCAATGCCAGCAGGCCACCGGCCCACAGTGCGCCGGCGATGAGATGGACGAACAGACTGTTCGTGGCGGTGTCGTGCGACCCTCCCGACGAGGAGTGCCCGGTCAGCGCCAGCGGCACCAGCGTCACCAACGACCCCATGAACAGCACCGGCGTCCACGACCATCGCAGCACCGGCACGCTCACCACGGTCACGGCGAGCGCGAACAGTGCTGTCCAGCGCCATGCGCTTGCCACGTCGATGAGGCCGGCCACCGACCAGATGTCCGCCGGGCCCAGCTGCGCCAGCGGCTGACCACTGACATCGGACACCGTCAGTGCCACCATCAACACCGCGCAGACCGCCCATATCGCGGAGGCCGCGGTGCCCGTGCGCAGCGCCCGGTACCCGGCGGCATCGAGCACCCCACTGGTCTGCGGGGGCACCATGAAGGCCGCGAACAGGAACGAACCGGTTGCCGTCACCGCAGCGATCTCACCGGCCGCCTTCACGAACGGCAGCCCGTAATTGGTCACCGGACCGGGATCGGGCAGGCCCGTGGCGGTCAGCGCATCCGCCAAGGCCAGCGCGGCCAGCGCTGCTGCGGTCACCCCGGCCAGCAGCGCCACCCCGTACAGCACCGACCACACCGCCACCCGGCGCGCGCCGGAGGTGTCGGGGCGGCCTGACGAAGTCATCCGCCTAGGGTAGGGCCTCGCCGGACTGGCCCGACTGGACAGGCTCACCACGCCTTTCCTGGCGGCTCCGCTCGCGGTCAAAGAACTGCTCGCGCGAGTAACCTTCGGCCTTCTCCATATCGGTCAGGATGCCCTGGAGCTCATCGCGGAAGGCGATCCGTCGGTCAGTCAGGTCGGCGCCGGGTCCGAGAAGCTTCTGATCGACGGCGACCTGTCGAGCCGTCGTGAACAGCAACGCCGACGCCGACTCAGTGCTGCGGACCACACCCTGTGCCACGAATTGCTGCCCCAGACCCAGCGCCTTGGCCGTCAGATCCTTCTCGGAGATGTCGACCGGCGCGTCGATCAAGACGTCGGCGACTATCCGATAAGCCTCGAAGAACGGGCGCAGCAGCGGCCCGGCGATCGCCGGACGTTTGGCCCGCAACAGAGCCGCGAGCCGGTCGCCACCGGCAATGACGTCTTCCTCCCAATTCTCATGCCACGACATCTCCTGGGTGACGTGATCTCGGAAACTCGCGGAGTCGGCGAAGTAGAAATCGAATTTCAACAGATCGCGAAGCCGCATGACCTGCGACCAAAAGACTTCCAAGCGGTCGGATTCCGCCCGGTCGGCGTGGGCGAGTGCGAGTTCCATCAGCGACGTCTCCAGGAAAGCGTCGATCACCGAATTGCGGTAGAACGCGGCCTCGTACTCATCCTGCGGTGCGATGTACCAGACAGGTTCCCGGCCACCGTCGATCCGGGTCACCGGATGTCCGTTGGAGAGCGCGTCGACCGCGGCCTTGACCCCGTCGAGGGTGCGCAGCCTCAGCGCGCTGTTGGTCATCGGGGTCTGCTTTCGCTCGAGATAGTCCAGCGAATCCTGCAGGGTGTGGTGCAGCTGGTCGAGAGTCAGCGCGACGCCGCGGGTGCTGAGCAACAGCGACGACACCAGCGCCGTCGCGTTCACCGGGGTGACCTGGAGGATTCGCCAGGCAACCTCGAACGCCATCTTCTGCAGCGCAAGGCGTTTGGCGCCCTCGTCGTCGACCATCGTGCCGTGCGGCTCGCCCAGATACTCGCGCATCGAGACCGCCTCCGGGAACCGCACATAAATCTTGCCGTAATTGCGTTCACCCTGCGCCTTGATGAAGTTATACATCCACGACAGACCCTCGGGTGTCTTCTCCCCGCCCCGTGCGTAGGCCGCGTACTCAGCGGTTTCGTGCAGCTGGTCGAAGCTGATCGACACCGGCTGCAGCAGAATGTCGTCACTACGACCGTCAAGATATGCGTCGGCCACGTAGGCGAGCAGACCGAGCTTGGGGGGCAACATCTTTCCGGTCCTCGACCGGGTGCCCTCGATCGACCAACTGAGGTTGAACCGCTTCTCCACGATGTAGCCGACGAACTGGCGCAACACATACTTGTAGAGCGGATCGTCGAGTTTGCGACGGATGAAGATGACGCCGGACCGTCGCATGAGCGGACCCATCGCACCGAACGACAGATTGATGCCCGCAAAGGTGTGCACAGGTGGGAGCCGATTCTCCTGCATCGCCACCGGCACGATCACGCCGTCGAGATAGGACCGGTGCGAGAACAGCAGCACCGCGGGGTGAGCTTCGAGCGCGTGCCGCATCGATTCGACCTCGAGACGGTCGTAGTCGATGTTGGGATCGAATCCCCTGCTGAAGATCGCGCGGCCCACGGTCGGAATCAGATCGACGGAGAAACGGCTCCATCCGGTGCCGAGTTCGTCGAGCATCACGCCCGCCTTGTCCATGGTCGCACCGGGAATCTGCTCCAGCCCTTCGCGGAATCGCGTGGAGGCCAGCATCTCGGGTTTGACCAGGCGGGGCGATTTGTACTCGGGCCCGAGTAATCGAAGTTCGACGCGCTCGATGGCCAGAATCGCCCGGCGGATCACGAATCGTGCGAATTGCCTAGGGTTTTCGGCGACGGTGGTGTCGCTCCACTGCTCGCGCAGCTCGGATACCTTGGCGGGCTCGCCTGCAACGACGCGGGCGCGCCCCGGATTGTGCTTGAGGATGCGGCGTTGCAGCAGCTGCGGCGGGCAGTAGGTGTCGCGACCCGACAGCAGGGACACCACCTTGGATCGGGTGGGCAGGCCGCCCGGAACCCAGAACACGCGGACCGGGACCACTGACCGGTTTTCGTCGGCTCCGAGTAGATCGACCAGCGCGGACAATACCGCCTGCGGCGGATCATCGTCGGCGGGTAACTCGAGCACTTCGATGTTCGCGCCGGGATGCTCGCGGCGCTGGAGATGCAGCCAGTCGTTGAACAGTTCCCTCTCGGCCGGCGAGGACACCGACGCGAGAATGAGAGTGTCACCAGTGGCGGTGAAGGCCGCCATGTCGTCCATACGAGCCTTCATGGCCGCCCTTTCGCACCCGTGCGCTTGGTGGCCGCCGTCTTGCTGGCCGTTGTTTTGCTGGCTGCGGTCTCGCTGACCGCCTTCTTGGCCGGCGCCTTCTTGGCCGGCGCCTTCTTGGCCGGCGCCTTCTTGGCCGGCGCCTTCTTGGCGCGCGCCTTGGCACGCTTGTAGAGGCCAGGGGTGGGCAGCTCATCGTGGGGCCAGTCCCTGAGCGTCTCCAGATAGAGCTCGCGTACCTCGGCGATGCGTTCCGTCAAGTTGTCATGGGTCCAGTCGTCGATCGGAATCGGCGGAAAGACAGCGACATCGACAGTGCCGGCGTTGAACGTGCTCGAGTCGCGCGCGGCGACCACTTCGGCGTTGCGGATCACGATCGGCACGATCGGAATGCCAGCCGACATGGCAATCCGAAACGGTCCTTTCTTGAACGGGCCGACCTCAGTGGTATCCAGCCGGGTGCCCTCAGGTGCGATGAGGATTGACAGACCTTTGCGTGCGAGGTCCTCGACCTTCTTCAGGCTTTCGACCGCCTTGGCCGGGTCGTCACGTTCGATGAATACGGCATCCATGATCTTGCCCATGGTGCCGACAATGGGATCGCTCTCGAGCTCCTTCTTACCTACCGAGGTGAAGTTATCGCTGATCAACCTTCCGGCGATCATCGGATCCGCCTGGTTTCGGTGGTTGAAGATGAACACCGCGGGCCGCTGCGCGGTCAGGTTCTCCTTGCCGAGAACGTGCAGGTTGATGCCGATGGTGTTCAGCAGGGTTCGCCCGAACATCGAGGTGAAGAAGTTGACGCCGGTGCGTTTGTTGCGGGTCAGCAGACCGACACCGACAGCTCCGGCGGCGATCGGCATCATCGTCGCGATTCCCGCGGCGGTGCGTAGCTGCGAGAGCGGGCTGCTGCCGCTGCGGCTGCTGAATCGCAGCACCGGCCATCCACGCTTTGCTGCGACGGCCGCCATCTTGCCTGCCGGGTTCGTCGGGCGCGGGTTGCCGACGAGGTACATCAGCGCGACGTCCTCATCACCGTCGGCGTAGAAGTAGCTGTTCGACAGGTCGACATCGTTGGCACCGGCGAACCCTTGAACTGCCCGCGCCTTGCCCGGCCCCCAGATGATCGGCCGCTGGACCTCACCGGTGATCAGCCCGTCGTCGTCGGTCTCGAACTTGTTACTCAGCACGTTCTGGATACCGAGGAACCGCGCAACCGGATCAACCTGCACCGTCAGCGCAGACGAGCTGAGCACGACGGTGTGGCCGCGGGCCATGTGCGCCCGGACCAGCTCACGCATTTCTGGATAGATCCGACTGACGATCTTCTGCAAGAACAGCCGCTCGGCCAGTTCGTCGACATCGGCGACCGAGTTGCCGCGCAGCATGCGCGCGCCCTTGCCGATGAGGTCCTCGAACTCAGAGCGACCCAACTGATGGTTGAGACCGGCCTGCACCATGCCGATGAACTCGCCGACCGACATCTGGCCGCGCCGTATCCGGTCCTGCGTCATCACCACACCGGTGAAGCCGGCGACGAGCGTGCCGTCGAGGTCGAAGAACGCGCCGACCTCAGGGCCGCGCGGGCTGGCTTCCACTTCTGCGACTGAACCCGGCAGGCGTATCTGACCCGATGTCCCTGATGTCATGGCGTGGCACTTCCGTTACGTGAGAAGGGACTGGATTCCCCTGCTGATGTCGCTGGTTGGGCGGTGAACGTCGCCGGTGAGGCCCGGCCGTCACCGCCGAGCGCGAGCACTTCGTCGAAGCCCTCCAGCAGGCAGCTCGCGAGCAGGTCCGGGTCGGTGATCGATGCCCTGTCGTAGCGCAGGCTGACCGTGCAGTAACCGGACCGCGATACCAGTACGACCATCATCGCCACACCGGGCAGTGGCCCGAGGCCGTACTGCCGAAGCACTTTCGCGCCTGCGATGTAGGTGTCGCCGGCATAGACGGGAACATTGCTGGCCTGCACATCGGAGTTCACGATCGAACCGGCCATGGACTCCAGCACCGTGTCTGGCAGCAAGCTGACGACGGGGGCAATCGCTCCGACCATGTCGAGGGCTCGCTCGTCCCGCTTTCGCATCATCTGGGATCTGATGTTCTTGATGCGGACCTCGGGATCTGACAGGCTGATCGGCGCCGCGAGGGTGACACCGGCGAACCTGTTGCCGCCGGCCGGATCTGAGTCCGAACGCAGGTTCACCGGGACGGCCATCGGCAGGCTCTCGATGGGGATTCCCTTCGCCTGATGATAGAGGCGCAGCGTCCCGCACAACCCGGCAAGATAGGCGTCGTTGATCGAACCGCCGGCAGCCTTGGCGGCGCGGTGCAGATCTCCGAACTCGATGTCGATGGCTTCGCTGCGCGACGACAGGCTACGGCGTCGCAGCAACGGCGACGGGTCGGCGACCGGTCCGATCACCCGTGCGCCCGACATCGCGTAGTCCACGACACTGCCGAGTCGAGACACCGGAGCCCGAACCGCGTGTCCCACCGCCTGCACAGCGCCGAACAGGGCATCGCGCATCCCGCCAGCAACGGTGCCCGGCAGCCTATTGATCCCTCGTCGCATCAGATCGTTGGGTGACAGATCGGACGGGATGGGAAGTGGTGCGGTGTCCTGGGCAGGCGGATCACGCTCAAGATCGTAGAGGTTGGCGAACATCTCGACCCCGCCGACGCCGTCGGTGACCGCATGGCTGAGGTGCACCATCAGTGCCGCCCGCCCGTTAGCGACCCCCTCGATGAGGGTGGCCGTCCACAGCGGACGGGAAATGTCGAGCGGCGACTGCGCGGCGACCTCGGCGAGATCCATCACCTGGCGCAGGGTGCCCGGTTCCGGGACGCGTACCCGCCGAAGGTGGAAGTCGAGGTTGAAGTCGGGGTCCACGACCCACCGCGGCGCAGTAGTGGGCAGCGTCGGCGTCACGACCTTCTGTCGAAGCCGCAACACCTTGCGTGAGGCATTCTCGAAGCGGCTGCGAAGAAGATCCCAGTCCGGCGTGGTGTCGAGAAGTTCCAGCGTCATGATGCCCGAGCGGGTGCGCGGATTGGCTTCACCACGATGCAGGAGCTGGTCAAGCGCGCTGAGTTCTTCCGGAAGTCCGGCCGCATCCAAATCCGGCGGGTTGCTCATGGCTCTACGCTAGTCGGCGACGCTGAGAGGTGGAGCGGCTTTGTTGGCAGTGCAGCAGCGATCACCGCCGTTTCGCGAGATACACTTCCCCTTATTGCCTCCGTAGCTCAGTCGGATAGAGCGAGGGCCTTCTAATCCCTAGGTCGCAGGTTCGATTCCTGCCGGGGGCACCATCTGACCAGTAGATATGCAACTCCGTGCAAGTTATGTGCAACTAGGTTTCTCCAGCTCGGCACCAACCGAATGGGGAGCCACCATGAACACCGCCGATACCCGACCGACGCCCACCACCGCCACCGGTTTGACGTTCTCCGTCACCGCTGCCCGCCTGGGTGTCGACGTGCAAACCGTGCGCAGGTGGGTGCGCAACGGGCAGGCCCCGGTCGCCGTCACCGGCTACAAGCAGCGCATCCCAGCATCCTGGGTGCAACGGCAGCCCGACTACCTTCAGCACGCCTAATGTCACAACCCACACCAACAACCGACCGGGGGAACAAACCGTGAGCACATCGCGCGAAACAGGAAGCCGTCGCCTGGGCCCCGATGATCTGCGGCGAGCGGTCGAGAGCGGGGTGATCAGCGCCGAACAGCGAGATGCGCTCTGGCAGCTTCTCGACGCCGAGGTAGCGCCGGATTTGCGGCCGCGTTTCGATCTTGCCCATCTGCTTTGGTATACCGGCGCGCTGATCGTTATCGGCGCGATGGGGCTTTTTTCGTCCCTTGCCTTCTCGGAATGGGGAGGCGGCGCCTTAGCGATCACCGCGATCGTCTATGCGGCCTTGTTCGTGGCCCTCGCCATCCTGCTCTGGGGCCGTGGTCTCAACATCCCGGGCGGGTTGTGTCTGGTCGTCGCAGTGACCATGGCGCCGCTCCTGGTTTTCGGCCTGCAAAATGCGTTCGGCTGGTGGAGCCATGGCGATCCGGGCGGCTACCAGAATTTTTACGGTTGGATCAAGGCCAGCTGGTTGCCCATGGAGATCGCCACCATCGTGGCTGGCCTCGTGGCCTTCAGGTTTTGCCGTTTTCCCTTTCTCATCGCGCCGATTGCCGTCGCCTTGTGGTTCCTGTCGATGGATCTTGTGCCTTGGATCTTCGGTGAGAATTGGAACAGCTGGGAACAGCGCGCCGTCGTCTCGGTGTATCTCGGCGTGGCCATGCTGGCTGTCGCCTGGTGGGCCGATGTGCGGGCAGGAGGGGATGATGCTTTCTGGCTTCACGTCTTTGGGCTGATCATTTTCTGGGGCGGCCTGACGTCGATGGCGACGGACAGCGATCGCGAGCTTTTCTTAGCGATCTACTGTCTCGTCAATATCGGCCTTTTGGTGTTGGCGATCTTCCTGCAGCGACGCGCCTATGTCGTCTTCGGCGCTTTCGGTATCGCCCTCTACCTCGAGCATCTGGCAGGCGAGGTGTTTCGCGATTCGCTACTCTATCCCTTCGCCCTCTCGTTAATCGGTTTGCTGATTCTGGGCGCCGGCCTCTTCTATCATCGCAAGCAGGCCTCCCTGGACGAGGGTCTGCGCAGGCACCTGCCGCCCGGACTGCAGCATCTTCGACCCCACCATGCCCGATAAGCCCAGGCGGATCGGCGGAATGCTTGCTTTAGGTGCTGAATGACGCAAGGACCCCGGCTCGAAACCATCTAGGAGCCGTTCGGCAGCACGCAGGCGGTGGGCCACATGCCCAGGATCGGTCCAGTCGACGGCGTCCAGGTAGGACTGCGTCGGCTGCCTTCGCACGCTGCTGTCCTTGTACGCGCTATGGCGGCACGTATTCTGCTCAACGTTCAACGTGTGCGATTACGGCATGGTCGAAAAGCTATGACGCCGTGGCGGGTCTTGGCGATCGTATCGATTACCGTCCTGGCCGTGCTGGCGATAGAACTCGGCCTGTTCTACCTCTGGGGGGTTTGGGCCGCTAGGGATTTCAACCCTTAAGCCCCTGCCCTAGCACCTGCAAGTAGCCGAAGCTCAGCGGGACGCCGTCCGGTTGGGAACCACGAACTCGCGACAGTTGATTACGCGATCTCACCAGTACGGGACCCCGATAGGGCCAGATTCCGCGTTGATTGACACGAATTGTTGTGGGCCTTACATGTCAACCTGACACATCGCGGCTGAACGGGCTCCCTACCGCTGTTTTTTACAAGATCAGGCGTCGAGGGCCGTGGTCTCCACCGACATGATCATTGGCTAGGCCCGCTGCTCGACCGACGCTCAGAACCTGACAGCTCAGAGGCGGCGGCCGCGTGAATGAGCGGCACTTCTGGTGGTGACATAGGGCTGTGAGCTGCCCCGTTGTTCGGCGTAGGGTGCGGATGTGCGGGCTAGGCAGCCGTAATCGTTGTTTTCTCGCTGGAAACTACTGGTGGACCGTTCGGCCAAGCGGTGTCGGTCACGTGCAGTTGTCAGAACTGATCAGTTATGACACGTTCCATTCCATGCCCCCCGCGTCAACTGCCGGCGGATGCGAACGGGGTGGGCGGCAAGCCTCGCCGACGAGGGTGTTGGCCCCGGGGCCAGCACCAAAACCCCTAACGATTACCGACGCGGGTGGCCGCCGCGAGGCGGCCACTAAAACCCCTAACGATTACCGCGAGCGGGGACCGGGTGCGCGCCCAACCGGTCGAGAAACCGCGCGCACCCGGCCCCCAGAGGCGGCGCGGCCCCAGGGAACCGCACCGCCCCTCACCGCCGCCACGCCAGGCGAAGGAGGTCAAGAATCCCGGCGCGGCGGCAGGTTCAATCGGGGTCACTCACCCCAAGTCACATCAGGGGTCGCCGCAGCCACCGCGATACCATCCGCAGCCCTATCCGACACCTCGAGCTGCTCCGCGATCTCCAACAACCGGCGCGACAACGCAGCCAACTCACGGGGAGCAACCCCAGAATCCAACTCGTCAGCGATCTTGTTACGCAACGCGACCAACAACTCCCGCCGGCCAGAAGCAGCCGCCTCAACGACACTCGGTCGGCGACGAATCCGCGACACCACCACCTCCAACTACCCCCTACCAGCCGGAAACCGGCTCATGAGGAAACGATTATGAATATCGTGAAAGCAATCGGCCTGGGTGCTGCGCAGGGGGGTCGCTGGGGGCGGGCCCCAGCCCTCTGACCTGCGGTTATGCAACTGTAGCCCTTGTGGACGCCAGGACACGAACTGTGTCACGGCGTGAAACAGTTCGTCCTCTGTTGGATACCGCGGGTTCATCGGGGCAGGGGGTGTGGTGGTCATATCGCGAAGGTGGCGCCGGCGTGGCGCGGGTCTATGACTGGTGGCGTGATGCCGGGTTCGTGTGCCGTTGATGCGGCGACGGCTTCCTCGTGCGGTACGAACCAGAGCTTGCCGCCGGCTCTGATCGTGGATCTCCACACGCCCCACTTGCTGCCGTCGTTTTCGGAGACGTGCCCGAAGTCCCACGGGTTTGACCAGATCTGGCAGGTGTACCCAGCCGGTCAGCCATTTCGATCCTGTGGCGGTCAGGTACTGGTTTCGGATTTGGTGCAGGTCGTGCAACTCTGCGGCGTCACTCTCAGCGTAGGCCAGCAAGTGTGCTTCGGTGGTGCGGCGGGCCCGTGTCAGGTCGGTGATGGTCGCGTCGAGTAGTGCGGCTTCGGGCTGCCTGCCGATGATTGCGTCGGCGGTGACGGCTAACTCGGCGTGCAAGCGGGTGCGGTCGGTCATGATCGCGTCGAGGCAGCGCCGTCCGACTATCTATTGCGCGTGACGGTGTTGCCCGCTGCGCAGGTTCTGGGTGACGTTGTACGCGAGAGCCTTGTCGATGTCGGCGGCCTTCGCGCTGTCGGCGAACAGTTCGGCGACTGCGTTGCGTTGGGCTTCGACGGGTGGGTTAGCGCGCAGGTCGGCGAGTTTGTCCAGCCAGGGGGTTGCGTCGTCGGGTAGCGCGAGACCGAAGCCGTCGAGTGCGCGGGCGGCTTCGGTGCTGTCGCGGGCGCTGGTGTCGGAATACACGGGCACGGTGGTTCTCCTCTATCCGCGTCGTTGGATTTTGCGCAGAACTTGGGCGGGTGTCAGGTTGTTGGCGTCGATGTTGCCTTGGCGGACGAGACCCGCGAGTGCCTCGGCTGCTTTCTGTTTCGGTGGTACTTCGGTGTGGCCGGTGCGGGCGGCGAGTTGCTGGAATTGTTCTTTACTCATGCCGCCGATGACGGCGTTGAACACGTCGCCCATCGTGGCGTTGTCTTGGTCTGGCTGTTCGTCTGTCATGCCGTCTCAGTCCTCTGTCGGTAGTGCGTCTCGTGGTATCCACCAGGCGCCTGCACGTTTGATGCCGCCGACACGGGGGGCTAATTCCCGCGCCCAGCGTTCGCTGCAGCCAAGGAGTTTCGAGGCTTCGGTGGTGTCCACGTATTCAGTGTGGGGCACCGCCGTTGTCGGGGTGCCGTCTGCGGAAGTGGTGATGGTTTCGAGTCGGTGTGCGAGTTGGTATGCGGCTGCGTCGGGTGGTCGGCCTTGGAGGTATCGGCGGATGACGGTGAACGCTTCCTCGATGTCGGTCACGACGCCTGCTTACGTGGACGGCTGCGGCGTCTCGGTGGTTCGTGAACTTGTCCCGCAGTAACCCAAGCGCGCTCAGCCCCGGCCCGTCACTTCGGTGGCGGGCCCAGCCATATCGGAATACGGGTCGAGCAGCGTCTGCAGAAGCCACCCCCGACCAGGGGCAGAGCGCCTACCATTTGAAGATGAATGCCATCCGCTTGCGACACCTGATCGCCGTCGCCGGCCTCCTCACGGCGTCGGCCGTCCTCGGCGCTCCGACCGCCCTGTCTCAGCCCGTTCCCTGCGTTACTGATCCTGCGAACGCAGCCCAGCCGGGCAACGGGGTGTGCGCGTCGCCGGACAGCATGTATGGCCCGATTTCCGGTGCGAATCCCGGCTCGCCCCCCGACACGCTCCCAGGCTCAGGCCCAGGCTCCCAGGGCCTTCCACCGGGCATGCCCGGCAGCGGCATGGGCGGCTGAACCCCAGAGACAGTTAGCCGCAGGCGCCCTCACCTCGCGTCGGGTCCGTTGAACAGCGAGCAACCCACGCTCAGCGGCGGCCCGTACACCGTCGCACCACACTCCCGGCACCACCACGACGTGTGCCCGCCGCGATGATTGCAGTGCGCAAAACCGACCAGACACTCGCGCGGCCCGAGACTATGGCCGTTTGGGCAATGCGTCGGCGGCCGGATAATCCAGTCGCCCTCGGTGGAGCGCACCAGATCGCCAACCGCAGGCATGGTTTCAGCGTAGAACGGCGGTGGGACAGCTCCTTGAGGGTCGTCGAGGCC
>Ga0210003_1003109_pt1 | contig 13682 bp, 14 predicted proteins | sample LantaG_FD_182804 | JGI IMG/M metagenome (GOLD analysis project Ga0210003, IMG submission 182804) | Deep subsurface microbial communities from Baltic Sea to uncover new lineages of life (NeLLi) - Landsort_02402 metaG (SPAdes) (version 2) | ecosystem: Environmental > Aquatic > Marine > Oceanic >... | reverse complement strand
ATGATATTGTTAATGGTATTTGGAGCAACGCGATTGCTACTGCACAGATTCTTCCTCTGGTTCAGCAACGTCCAGTAGGTCGGAATTTTAATACACTAGAAATCAAACAGCTTAACGAAGCTAATGGTACGCCAGCCGATTATAATGGTATTAATCTGGCAGTGTATGCAGAGGGTGCTCAGATTGCCGTTGCTAAACGGGCATATAAGATTGCAACCGCTTCTGTTAATAAACTTTCTACCATCATTCCTTTCTCAAGCGAGCTTCTGGAAGATGATGCACATGGTATCTTGGCTGCAACAGAGAACGACATTGGTAAAGCATTTGGTCTGAAAATTGACCAAGAAATTCTTTACGGGACTAGCTCACTGCTGACCGCTTCTGTTGGCAACGCTGGTTCACGCGCTGTGACACTAGCAGATGCATCTGCTCCTACAGCAGCGGAACTTGCTTCTATGTATATGAGTCAGATTAATCCTTCGCAGGCAGAGTGGTTTATGTCTGGTACGGTTTATCAGGGTCTGATGGGTCTTGAAGATACTGCCGGTAATCCGGTTCTTGCTCCTAATTATAACGTGTCTCCTTTCGGTACGCTGTTTGGTCGTTCGGTAAATGTGGTTAGCTGCATGCTTGGTGCTAACGGTGCTGCTGGTACAATCGGATTCTGTGATTGGGCTGATGGTTATATTGTAGGCACCAAGGGAGGAATTAAAATGGCTAGCTCCATCCATGTGTATTTTGATACCGACGATGAAGCTTTCCGCTGGGTGCTCCGTATCGCTGGTATGCCAAAGAAAGCGGCTACAATGACGTTGGCTGATGCCCGTGTTGTTAGTCCACTGGTCTTCGGTCATGATAGCTAATAGTACTGTTAATTAAACAAAACCCTTATACCGTAATTGGTGTAAGGGTTTTTCTTTTTATATAACATATACGATAAATTTATGGTCATGCGTATTATATAGTATGGGCTATATAAAGATAATATAGCATATTTCAACACCCAAATAACGGGTATTAGATAAAACGAAGAAATAAGGAAACAAATAATGAAAGAAAAGAAACAGTTGGATATTTATAATGTAATCACGAACGGTAAGGTTGCCGAATATAAGACATCTGCCGGTCAGAACGAAGCTACAGCCGCTGATGGTGGTGCTCTTGTTGATTTGCCTACAGTCGATGTTGTATCGCCAAATTTTATGCTTAACTCTATATACGATAGATGCAAGATTATGAATATAGATTCTATGCGTAATGCAAACGGAATTACTCTTCCTAAATATGATGTTTCAGATGTTAATGATGGTAATTTCTGGGGAGTTGCTGCTAATTGGGTACCAGAAGGCGAACTAATCCCTAAATCAACGATTAAATTTGTACCAAAACAAATGAAGTTGAATAAGCTAGCCGTAAGGATTCCTACTACTAATGAACTTTTGATGGATGTTCCTGCATTAGTTGGTTATGTAAATGAGGTTGGTGGGGAAGCACTTCGTTATACGATAGATAGAGCAATTATATACGGAAACTCCGCATACTCAATGGGTGGTGTTGTTGGTTCTGATGATGATGCAACTATATACGTAGCAGAACTTTCTTCGAAGATGGAGACCAGTCAGGCTATGGCATCATCTTATTATGGCGGACAGGATGGTATATGGGTTCTATCACAAGATGTTTTTAATACTATTGTTACAGAATTTACGGATAATGATGCTCTGTCATTTGAAGGTGGAGATAAATATCTATACGGATATCCAATTTATGTACTAGCATGTGCTAATAGAAACACAATGCTCTTGGGTGATTTTAGTCAGTATCAGGTTGTTCAGAAAGAACTAAGGAAAGATATTTCCGAGCATGTCCTCTTTGATACCGACGAGAGTGTAATTCGTCTAGTTGCTAGACTACAAGGAACTCCTATATGGAACACGACAATGACATTGGCAAACAGTGCTGCATTGAGTGCTAGTGCTCCAGTAGAGTTGCTAGAAACAATTGATACAGAAAGAGCAGAACTTTTAACTACGGTTCCTGCTGGTACTGGAGTATATACGCTTACCGGAACGGCTTCTTATTTTCCTATTAGCGCAACTACATTTAATCTAACCGTATCTACTGATTATATTCTAGTAGATGATGGTCTTGGTGGTCTGTCTGCTTCTGGCCTACCAGTTAGTGGTATTGTTGATTATGATACTGGTGAATGGTTTATTGATTTTACAAATGAAGCAGTACTGACAAGTGGGGTTGAAGTTAGTGCAGTCGATTTTGATATATTAGAATATACTGCAAGCGGTACTCTTAGTCTTGTTACTGGAGCATCTGGGTATGAGCCTTTCACATTAAGCATGGATGTTTCTGCTGGTGCTTATACAATCGTTGAGGTTAGTTATGGGGTTCTTGGTACTGGTGTACTTAGTACAGCTGATATAACGGGAACAATTACACCGGATGGTATTTGGACATTGGATTTTACAGGACAAGAATACTTGACTAATGGTGTCGCTATTAGCGCAACATATGATGTAGCATATCTATCAGAAGTTGCATCAGAAGTAGCCCCGTTCGTAGCACTATCTTCGATGCTAAGTGGTGACGGAGTAGATTCTAAACTACAAAGGATATAAATATATTAACGTGGATATGTTATATAGTGACCTCCGCATTATATAACCTCTATCCACTTTCTAATAGATATCGAACTAGGAGATTATATGATATTAACCGATTATACAACTTATACACTTTTTGATTCAGGAACTTCGCTATTATCTGGCGACCAGTTTGATTATTATGCTGATATATGCTCTAATGCAATAGAAATATATTTGAATCGTTCGTTAGGGGAACAATCAAACATCGAATCTCATTGGTGTGATGAAAGTAATACAGTACTACTAAATCAATATCCTGTTAATGATATATATTTGGTTACTCAAGGATTGGCCGAATATGGCCAACTAACAATGAAAGATACAAAAGTACCAATTCAAATAAATTATGATGGGGCTGATGTAAAAATAGGATATGGGTTTGGTTTAACAAAGAATATATTCGCTGCATCTGGATATGACACAATGGGAGATTTACTTTCTGCTATTAAAGCCGATATAGAATTAGAGACAACCGGAATATGTGAATATACATCTCCTAGTAATTATTCTGATATATCTCCTATATACTTATCTAATATACGTTATACATCGGCATCGAGAAACGGTATATTTGAGTTTTATGGTTATGATTTGGATAGCCAAATAAGTTATACACTAGAGGCAGATAGAATATTACAGTTTAATCATATATTACGTGCCGGAAGTAATGCCATAATGGTTAGATATAACAGCGGATATGGTAGTATATCCGATTTGCCTGTATCTATTGTAGATGTCTGTAATAGAATGATACGAGATATTTTGAATAGCAATACACAATATGATAATAACCAGTATCAGAAAGAAAAACTTGGTAATTCCGAATTTACGAAATGGGACTATGGAGTATATGAGAAGCAAAGTTCCCCATATAATCTAGTAGGTAAATATAAAGGTGTGTTAGATAAGTACAAAATATTTGATATTGCTTTCCGATAAGATATAAAAGATGAGGATATAAGGAGGTTGAGTTGTCAATATTACACTTACTAAAAAATACTATGTCTATATACTCACCAGCAGTCACTGTAGATGCTGTAGGAGGCCATAGAATCGCTTGGAGCCTTGTATCTACGCTACCATGTAGGATAGAACAATTAAATCAATCTAGAGAGGTTATACTGGGTCGTGATAATACACAAGCAACACATCGTATATATTTAACAGATACATCATTCGGTAGTTTGGATTACGACAGAATCGTAAACGTAAATAATAAGTTCTATGAGATTATAGATTTCGAACAATTAGACCCGATTATGACTGGATGTAGTATTCTACACGTTGAATTATATGTTAGATATAAAGAACAAAGCGTAATTATAGCACCTACGCCACCTACGCCAGAACCTTCTGGTATAGGATATATGATTATCGGTTCTAGTTTTATAGTGGGATAATCGGTTAATCGGATAATAAGATAATAAAGAAAATGGAGTAAAATGAGTATATTAGATAAAACAACAATAAAAAGTTATTTCGAGACAGAAGATGTGCCTACAGAAGCACAGTTTATAAATTTAATTGATAGTGTTAATGTTCCATTAGTAAATTATGTAGCGTTTACTACTACAATAGTTCCTGATGCTTCTACATTAGACGTATTTAGATTTATTTTAACCGATGATTTAATTCTAGATAACCCAATTAATTGTATGGACGGTAAAGCAATTACATTTGAGATACAGCAGGGGGCTAGCGGTAATCATACAATTACTTTAGGCAGTAAATATCTTATTCCTACTTCGGCTACTACCCCACTAAATTGGTCTACAACCGAAGGAATGATGGATATATTAGTGGTTAGATACCAAGAGACACAGGATAAGTTCTTAGTCGTTTCATTCGTTAATGGTTACAATTTTGGTTTACCTACCTAATAAGGAGATATTATGGCATTTACATATGATTTAATAAACGATAATACAGAGATACAAATAACTGGTGCTAGTCCTGCTATTTCTGGAGCATTAGTCATTCCGGATACAATTGTCGATGGAACTTATGGAGAATTGCCAGTAACTAGCATTGGCGATACGGCATTTGGTTCTAATACAAATATAACAAGTTTAACTTTAGGCGATAATATAGTTACTATTGGTCCAAATGCATTCACTGGATGTACATCATTAACAGGAGATTTGGTAATTCCTGATTCAGTGACTAGTATTGGGTTTTATGCATTTGGCGGTTGTACTGGATTTACTGGAGATTTAATCATCCCAGATTCTGTCACAAGTATTGGCCCAAATGCGTTTAATTCATGTACTGGATTTACAGGAACTTTAACAATTGGCAGTTCTGTCACAAGTATTGGAGATTATGCATTTGGCGGTTGTACTGGATTTACTGGAGATTTAATCATCCCAGATTCTGTTAGTGTCGTTGAACAAGGGGCATTTTCTTCATGTACTGGATTTACAGGAACTTTAACTATTGGAAGTTCTGTTACTTCTATTGGAGATTTTGCGTTTTATAGTTGCACTGGATTTACAGGAACTTTAACAATTGGCAGTTCTGTCACAAGTATTGGAGGTTATGCGTTTTCTTCATGTTCTGGATTTACAGGAGATTTAGTAATTCCTGATTCTGTCACAAGTATTGGGTTTTATGCATTTGCTTCATGTACATCATTAACAGGAACTTTAACTATTCCTAATACTGTTATAAGTATTGACGATTATGCGTTTAATGGGTGTGCTGGCTTTACTGGAGCATTAGTATTGCCAGATTCATTAATATATACAGGAGAACGTGCATTCGGTTATTGTCAAAATATTGAATCAATCCAATTTGGCACTGGATTAACTCATATATCAAATGGTTGTTTTTCTAATCTAACATCACTTACTGGTTTAATAATCCCGTCACCAATTGCTACAATAGGTATAGGGTCATTTACTAATTGTTCATCAGTAACAAGTATTATATTAAACGATAAAATAACTTCTATAGACGAATTTGCTTTTTCTGATATTGTATCTGAGCCGACTGTATTTTTTGATGGGAATGCACCAACGGTATCATTTAATTCATTTTCTTTTTCTAATGTTTATAGATTTGCTAATAGGACAGGATGGGGTACTACATTAGGTGTATCGAATGTTATTACAACCCCATATAATACTCCAACTGTAGACCAAGTTAAATTAGGCGAAGAATATGGCTTTACTGATATTGAACATGCTGGTACTGTAAAAGTTGGTGGTGGCATTAATGGTTCTGGTATATTGGGAATGATATAAAAGGAGAAAGATATGAAAATAGAAATAAATAAAGATGTAACGTATGCACTTAATAATGTTGAGGTAACTAGTATACTTTTAACTAAACGTAAAGATAAAATTAATCTAACAACACCTTATAAATGGTTGGATATTGATAATAATAACCTTAGAGAAGGTGTTAATTCATATAAGGAAGAAGAACTAGCATCATTACCAAATTCTGAAATTATTTGTGATGCTCTTAAATCTCTAATCCCTGATGAAGATGTTAGCGCAATGTTTAGATTTAACTTAAGTGATACCGAAGTTACTGCTGAATCAGGTTATAATAGTTATGAAACAGGAAAAGCTGAATGGATAAGGGCTTCAATGAACGAAGCAGAATTAGAAACATTGTTAGTTTCAAAAGGACTATCCATTCAAGGTATAAAAGATTTATTAGATATGTTTACTCGTTCCATCTTTCAATAAGGAGATATTATGGCTTTTACATATAATTTAATAAATGGAAATACAGAGATAGAAATAACTGGCTCTAGTCCAACTGCTTCTGGTGCATTGGTTATTCCAGATACAATTGTCGATGGAACTTATGGAGAATTGCCAGTAACTAGTATTGGCGATACAGCATTTGGTTCTAATACATCTATAACAAGTTTAACTTTAGGCGATAATATAGTTACTATTGGTCAAGATGCGTTTAATTCATGTTCTGGATTTACTGGAGATTTAATCATCCCAGATTCTGTCACAAGTATTGGAGATTATGCATTTTATTACTGTAATGGATTTACTGGTGATTTAATTATTCCAAATTCTGTTACTTCTATTGGAGATTATGCGTTTCGTTATTGCAGTGGATTTACAGGTGATTTAATAATTGGGAGTTCTGTTACTTCTATTGGTAATTCTGCGTTTCGGAATTGCACTGCATTTACAGGTAATTTAACAATTCCAAGTTCTGTTACTTCTATTGGAGATTATGCGTTTGATAATTGCTATGGATTTACAGGAACTTTAACTATTGGAAGTTCTGTTACTTCTATTGGAGATTTTGCGTTTTATAGTTGCACTGGATTTACAGGAACTTTAACTATTGGAAGTTCTGTTACTTCTATTGGAACTACTGCTTTTGCCAATTGCAGTGGGTTTACAGGCAATTTAACGATTCCTAATTCTGTTACTTCTATTGGAGACGCTGCGTTTTATTATTGCTCTGGATTTACAGGCAATTTAACGATTCCTAATTCTGTTACTTATATTGGAATATATGCGTTTCGTTATTGCAGTGGATTTACAGGTAATTTAACTATTGGGACTTCTGTTACTTCTATTGGAAATAATGCGTTTCAGTTTTGCACTGGATTTACAGGTAGTTTAATTTTCAATTCCGGTACTGTACCGACATTTGCACTTGATAATCTACCAGCTGCACCATTTACTGATTTAACAGTAGGAGCAACTGACACAGAAGTGTCTGGTGGTTGGTATCTATATTTTGGTACGTTCACTGGAACAGTAACCATTGGTAGTTCTGTTACAAGTATTGGTGATGCAGTATTTGGTAACTGCGAATCGTTAACGGGGGATTTAATAATTCCTAATTCTGTTATAACTATAGGTACTGGTTCGTTTGCTAATTGTACCGGATTAACTGGTACGCTAACTATCGGCAATTCTGTTACAAGCATTGGGGTTAATGCGTTCTCTGTTTGCCCATTTGCTGGGAATTTAGTATTTCCTAATTCTATTACAACTATAGGAGCTAATGCGTTCTTCTTTTGTGACGGATTTGGTAGTGTATATTTCGATGGAAATGCTCCTACTGCTGGTTCTAATTCAATGCCTCTGTCTCTACCAATACATAGATTCGTCAACAGAACTGGATGGGGGGCTACATTAGACGACAACACAGTTATTACAATCCCTTACTCAACTCCAACTGTAGACCAAGTTAAATTAGGTGAAGAATATGGCTTTATCGGTATTGAACGTATCGGTACTGTAAAGGTTGGTGGTGGCATTAATGGTTCTGGTATATTAGGAATGATATAATGGGAATAAATTCAGAGTTTGAATCTAAGCTAAATGCATTTACTAAAACACAGGTAGATGCGTACTTAGATAAAATATCTACACAAGCGGTTTCTGAGGCAAAATTATTATCTCCGGTAAAAACAGGAAATTTAAGAGAATCTATTCATAAGATTAAAGTTGCTATAGGCGAATATATGGTCGGAAGCCCTGCTAATTATGCAGCATTCGTAGAATTAGGTACAAGAAAAATGGCACCACGTAGCTATATTAGATTGGCTATTAGAAATATATTCTCTCGCGGCGGAAAATAGGAAAATAGGGAAATAGGGAAATAAGGATTAATTATGATAACAGAATTAAGCAAAGCAATCGTAACCCATTATAATACAATAACTACAAATATATCCGGTATATCCGGTGTGCCGTTATCATCTATTGCACCAATATATTTTGGTGTAGCCCCAGATAAAGCCCCATATCCATTTGTATCATATTATATTATCGATACAAAAATAGGTACATTAACTACATGCACAGATGGTTTTGATGTATTGATACAATTTAATATACACGATACCGGAACATCCCCCCTTTCTGTTATGTATATATCCGACGAAATAATAGATGGGTATAATAGTGTGGCCCTTAGTGGACTAGACGGGTCGTTAGTTAATCTCCAACCATTGGGTTTAAATATTAATGAGGATGGGAATAATGATGGGACTATAGGAATTGTTGAATACGGATGTTTTATAGAAAAAATAAGGTAGAACGTATTATATATTAGAAGATATTATCTATTTCATGGGTATATCTTAGTTGGTTTGTTTGGTGATTATAGTTTATACAAAAAGGAGATTATTATGGCAATTTCAGGAAAAGATTCAGTAGTGTCACTAGGGTCTAGTACATTATGTGCTAGAAATTGGAGCATTACAAGTGATAAAGATATTCTAGATGCTACCACGACTTGTTCTGGTGGTAACAAAGAATATATCGAAGGTTTGGTTGGTTATACCGGTAGCGTTATGTCTTATACATATGTATCAGTTGATTCTGGATTACAGGGCGTAAGCATTAGTGATGATGAAGTGACGTATTCTGGTTCTGCATTTATTAAGACAGACTTTAGTGGTTCTGTAGATGGACTGGAAGAGTTTACTTATAATCTTACATTTAGTGGTGCTGTGACTGTATCGTAAGCATATATAAATACAAGCAAATAAGTGAACAAGTGAATAGTTGGATAAATCGGAGGATTTAGTATGAAGTTTTTAGTTAATGGCAAAGAGATTAATGTAGAGAAGTTGAATATCGGAAATCTGATTAATGATGCTACCGATAAAGTAAAAGATATTGTTAGAGAAGAATCAATGAAGGTTGCGGATATGTTGGTTGGCCCAGAAAGATATAAATATCTACAGGGCATCCCAAAACTTATCCCAAAGGGACAGGAACTTCTCGTATTGACATCTGAATGGCTGCATGAGGTAGAAGGTATCAAATGGATTCTAGGCCGTTCTACGAAAGAAGATGTAAATATAGATATTACAAATATAGAAGATTATAACGAAGTTATTTCTTATGCTATGGGGATAGAGACTACCGAGACTACAGAGACTACAGAGACTACTGATGAATCTGTTAAACAGGACAATACAGTAAATTTTCCAGAAGCAGTAACGGTGCAGACAAAGTAAATACAAAGGTTATATTAACCCCGTTATTGCGCCTTCTTCTAGTTATTAGTAATATAAATATATACCCTATATTTGCTTCTGTATATAAGATACCATATAGCGAATATATGAATCTTCCTATAGATATATTCTTGTCTATGATGCAGAACTGGCAAACTATTGCAGGTCTTAATAGTGGAACAGAGGTTTTCCAAATAGCTATTAAAGAATGTTCGAATATTATTAATAAACCAATAGTTACTTTTGAAAACAAATATAATGCATCATTAGCAGTAAGTTCTAAGAATAATAAAAAAGCTACTGTAGATATGATAAAAAGGTTAACTAAAAAGAAGGTATTAAATCTTAGTGACGTATATAACTCTCTATCAACTAAATAGTTATATTAGATTAGGCGTAACTAATTAAAGGCGGTAATTATGGCAGATGGAATGATGTCTGGGGCGAATACTTCAAATTTTTATGTTGTTTTAAAACAAATCGTTGACCCATCTAGTGCATCTAGGGCCACAAGAGATTTATCGAATGCAACATCTAAAGGCATCACTGGCGGTCTAAAAGACAGTATTAATAATCTATTAGGCATTATGGGTGGTGGTGCTGGTGGTGCCATTGGCTCTAAGTTTGGTAAATTAGGTTCTGTATTAGGCATAGCATTAGGGTCTGGCGTTGGTTCTGGGTTTGGTAGTGTTATAGCAAAGAAGATAGAAGCAAAAATCAAATCGAATATATGGGCTGGTATTCCTGCAAGAATAGCTAAAGCACAGGCTTCGATTCCGTCAATGTCTACTGCCAGAATAAACTCACCAGATATACAGAGTTTAATCACATCTAAAGTTGGCGGAGAGGCTGCTAATAAGATGAATATGTTAGCCAGTTCTTTGAATAAAGTACGGGCTGGATTTATTGGTATAGCTGCTGCTATTGCGGTACTTACACCTGCTGTGATGAAGTTTTCCGATTTTAACGAAGAGCTAAATAAAACAAAAGTGTTATTTAGGGATGCTACCCATATGGCTACTAAATTTGCTGACACTATGGCTTCTGCATATGGAACGAGTAAAACTGATGCCCTTAAATTAGTTTCTGATGTACAAAACACTCTTATACCATTTATGTCGGATAGTAAAACGGATAAACGCTCAAAAAGAACACGTTCTGCCGAAATGTCTATTGGTATTAGTCAGAGAGTTATGGATATTGCATCTCTACGAAATATGGATGTAGGAGAAACTGCAACACTAATGACATCTGCTATAATTCGTGGTGGCCGTGCTGCTCAGTCTTTGGGTGCGTCTATGACTGCTGCCGAAGTTGAATCAAGAGCAATGGCAATGAGCCACAAGCAAACGGCTAAATCTCTTACTATTGAAGATAAAATAATGGCGCGAATAGCTATTATGAAGGAACGTACAGCCGATGCAGATGAAGATATGCTTAGAACTGCTGGTAGTATAGCTAATGCATGGAGAGGTATAAAGGGTACTGGAGAAAACTTTCTATCGGGGATTGGAGAATTAGTAGATACTTTAGATTTAGGTGGAGCAATGCTGGTGGTTAGAAATATACTTACGATGGTTACGCATGTTGTATCTGCTATTGCTAAAGTACTAAAACCAAATCGTGCGGTATGGCAAAGTGCTTGGGGTGGAGTGAATGTATTACTTACCCAAATTATAGAAAAGTTTGGTAAACTTAAAGATACTTCTGCTGAAATATTCAGGATTAAACTTCCTAAAAATCTTGGTAAAGGATATTTTGATAAAATGGCAGCTGAATATAAAGGTATGGCTACTGAAAGAAAAGCATTACTAGAAAAACAATCAAATAACCCAAAGAATAGATATGCAAATGAAATAGCTTCAACTGAGTCATTAATGCGTTATTATAGTAATATGTTAGAGTTATTTGGAAAAGGAGACTTAATTGAAAAGGATGACCCATTTAAAAATACAAATTCATCCTTAGAAGAAATGGATAAACTAACATCATCTATAAGCGATAATATAGCTTCAATTAATGATACTATGCAAGAGGCCGCTTTCAAATCTGTACTTCCAGATTTATCTAATATTAGTACATATACACCGTTTGAAAACGAAGGCATGTATGCATCACTGATGAAATCTAATGTAGGAATAAACGGTTTTGGTAAAGATGAAACTGGCATATTAGCTCTTCGAGAGGAATTACAGAAACATACCTTTATTTTCCAGCAATTACTGGACGAATCAAAGCGCGGAACGTATAGATAAGTATATAACCAAAGCGGTAAAGGAGAAAAATGGGATACAAATGTTTAAGAAATGATTTTAATATAAAGCTATCGAAGTTTGGATTTGGTAATGTAGATGCAGAAGGGTCTGCACTTATATCATTTATTGAAGGTGGTAGTGGTAGTTTGCCTTCTGTCGGAGACCAACTATATGATTATGAATATTATGGATGCGGCGGGTCATCTGGTAGCTACCCTAATATAAGATGCGAAAGTATTGAACAAAGACCATATAATATTGAATCTGGTACGGATAAATTCAAATATATATGTACCTTTTCTTCTGCTAATAATACAAATAATATAGCAACTGACTTTGATGGAGATTTAAGTGTATTAAGTTGGGATAGTCCGGTTAGATGGAGATATGGCACTAGAGTAGCAACCACAACCACTATAGACGGTTCTCCTTTTGGTTCTGTAGATGGTCAATTAACTAGAGTTGTACCGACAGGTAAATTTAATTTCATTAAGATAGTATCTGATGCACAAATTGATATATTTTGGGGAGATTTGTTAGATTTAATAGGTAAATTAAACGCAGAGTCTATTATTGTTATAGGAGATAGTGCTGGTGTACAATTCCAACAAGGACAAGTATTGTGTAGTGGGTATGGTATGATGGATAGATTGCCTTCTGGCCTATATCAGTTTTCTGTAAAATTTAAATGGAGAATTATTGGGGATAAAGATGTTGGTGGTCAAGATATTGAATCAGATGACTGGAATTTTGTATTGGCTCCAAATTCAGAAGATGACAAACCAGGTGGATGGGCAGTTCCCGTTCAGACATCTGGTAGTGGTTCTTTGGCGGCACAACCATTTATGTACCCTTATGCTGGTTCCACGGATTTCTCTACATTTCTTAGCTATGATTATTCTACGTAATACACTTGATTACCGTATTATATAATAGGTACTACTAATACTACAGACAATCTCCGCTATACCAATCAATACTCATAGATAATCATCATATTCGCCATATTCGCCAAATTCGCCAAACAGGATAATTATGCAAAAAGCTACTATAGGCCAAAAATATATAAATACAGACAGCTGGAATTCGATGGTAGATGCGTTATCTCCTAGAATGGATGATGCGACTCTACAGAATAACATGGGTTCTAAAACGGTTGCCGAAAAAAGAGTAGAAGAAAGTTCGTTTGCATGCTCTAAATTTGGCTCTAATCTATTAAAGATTAAAATCGGTAACATCGTATATAACGGCCTATCTGTACCGCTCGTCGAGGATGATGTAAATGGGTGGTTTCCTTTAGCTAGCACTTATGGTATTTCCGATAAATTTAAAATTCTAGATATAAAGCCAGTCAAATATACAACAGATGATACTTTTACTGGTAGTGAATTAAATAATACAGAAGAAATTACAGCAACAGATTTACGAGAAGTTTTTGTTGTGGTTAAATTATATTATGAACAGGTAGACCCAGCTCCTGATGAACCTATATCAGCATGGGATTCTGAATATCCATTTCCAGCATTGGATAATAATACGCCGAATTATGCAACTATATTTATCACAAACTCATATGAATTAGCCGGATTAGGACAAACAGACCCAATAACAGCCCCAATATTAGATATATATAACACATCAAAGTGTATAGCAAAGTTATATATTTACAATAATGGCGATATTGCTAAAGTAGAACCATTATATTATAATGATATAACTTTTTCTACCATTACCGGACTGTCAGATACCATGCCATTTGATTGTGGATTTGGTTCTATAAGTGCGGCTCCGGTTCCTCCAGAG
>Ga0210003_1003107_pt1 | contig 13686 bp, 10 predicted proteins | sample LantaG_FD_182804 | JGI IMG/M metagenome (GOLD analysis project Ga0210003, IMG submission 182804) | Deep subsurface microbial communities from Baltic Sea to uncover new lineages of life (NeLLi) - Landsort_02402 metaG (SPAdes) (version 2) | ecosystem: Environmental > Aquatic > Marine > Oceanic >... | reverse complement strand
ATGAATGCCACCCCGCGTGCCATGCTGCGTTGCCCCCGCGCTACCACCCCGGCTGAGCCTGGCTCTTGGCCAATTGGTGCGCCACGTCACAGTCCCCCAGCTCGCGCAGGGGGCTTTTATGCCGCACAGGATTCCGCAGCTCCCCTCTCGCTCGCTTGCAAGGCCGGCGAGATCACACGGGCAACCCCTCCCCCTGACCCTCTCCCGCATAAAAGCCCCAGGGCGCAAGCCCGGGGACTGCGGGAATGAATGCCATCCCGCGTGCCCCCGCGCCACCATGAATGGCTCTTTGGATCTAGAGCCAGCCGGTCAGCCCACCTCTGCCGCGATCCGCCGCATGTAGTCGATGCTCTCGCGGGCGAGCTTTTCGGCTCCGGGCGTGTAGTCAAACACCTCGACGCTTATCCAGCCGGAGTAGCTCACCTCGTCGAGTGCCTGGAAGATCGGCAGGAAATCGACCGCGCCAAAGCCCGGACCCTGGAGGTTCTCGTCGTTGGCATGGACATGCTCGAGCCAGGGCGCGCATGCCCGGATGATGTCGGGGGTGGAAGTGGGTTCCGAGGCCATCGCCTTGACGTCGAGATGGAGGCGGATGTGGGGTGAGCCGATCGCCTCGAGCAGCCGGCAGGTCTCGGCGGCCGTAGTGAGAACGTCGGTCTCGTTTGGGGCCAGCGGCTCCAGCGCCAGAACCGTGTCGGTCGTCTCGAGCACCGGTAGGAGCCGGCTGAAGACCTCGTGGATGTGGGCGTGGGCCTCCGCGGGGGAGACGCCCGGCAGGAGGCTCCGCTGCCTCGGCGAGCCGAACACGAGCACCCGCCCGCCGAGGTCGTGGCAGAGCCGAGCCAATTCGCCAAGGTAGGCGACCGTGCGGTCCCGCACCGTGGCGTCAGGATGAGCCACGTGGAGCCCCTCCGTCTGCGCCAGGAGCCAGTGGAGCCCCACGCAGTCGAGCCCAGAACGGGCGATCGTGCGGCGGATCTCGTGACGTGTTGTCGCCGGGATATCGGTGGCCCGCGGGGCGAGCGTGAAGGGGGCGATCTCGATGCCGCCGTAGCCGCAGGCGGCCGCCGTGTCACAGGCCTTTGCCAGCGGCAGGTCGCCGAAGGTCTCGTTGCAAATCGCGTAGCGGAAGGGGGCATTCATGGTGTGGTTCAAGAGGAGGGTTCGGGGCGGGGATCCTCGACCCGTGCCATCCGCCCGGTGCGAGCACTTTTGTAGCAGGCCTCGACGATCGCCACGGCCTTGCGGCCCTCGAGGCCATCGAGCGGCGGCCGGCGACCCTCCCGCACCGCGGCCAGAAAGTCTTCGAAGTTTCGTGTGTGGCAGGAGTCGTTGATCGCCATCGGGTCGGCAGCACCGCCGGAGGTGCCGCTTGTGCCGCCGAGCCGCTCGCGGGTGGCGTTGTCGTCGGAAGCGGCGGTCCGGAAGTGCCAGGTGACAAGCTGTTCTTCGAGGATCTCAGCGGTGCCGTCGCGGCCGCCGACGAGCAGGCGGCGGAGGCTGCCGGGATACAGGCTCGTGGCGGCGAGCACCTGACCAAGCCCGCCATTTTTGAACCTCAGCACGGCCACACACGTGTCCTCGACCTCGAGTCGCTCGGGGTCGTGGGCCCGCACAGCGGTGAGGGCGAACACGCTCTCCACGGGGTTTTCGTTCGCAGGCAGGTCGGGCATCGTCGCCCCCGCAATCCACTGGAGGCAGTCGACGCCGTGGATCGATTGATTCATCAGCGCTCCGCCGCCGTCGAGGGCCTTGGTGCCTTGCCAGCGTCCGGGGCCGTAGTAGGCGTCGTCCCTCCACCAGGGCACGTAGCTGGCGGCCACGGCGAGCGGACCAAACCGGCCGGCGGCGGCCGCCGCGTGCACGGTCTGGATCACGGGGTTAAACCGCTGTGGGAAGATCGCGCCAAGCGGCACGTTTTGCCGCGCGGCGGCCGCGATCAAGCGGTCGATCCGCCGGAGGGTGATCTCGAGTGGCTTCTCGCAGATTACGGGCACGCCCTTGCGGATCGCCGCGAGCGCCGCGTCGAGGTGGGCCCCGGAGGGCGTGGCCACCGTGACGAAGTCGGGCTTCTCGCGGCGAAGCATCCGGGCGGCGTCGTCGTGCCAGATGCAGCCAAACTCAGCGGCGAAGGCCCGCCCCTTCTCCTCCGTGCGGCAGCAGGCCGCCACGAGTTCCACGCCGGGGATAGCGGCCAGCGCCCGCGCGTGCAGCCGGGCGATCGCTCCGATACCGATTATGGCCGCCCGCATACCTGGCTCCTGGCAAAAGTCATCAGCGGTCGAGCCACGCCAGACAAATGCTGGCGCGGATGAATCCGCCGTGCGTGCGGAGCATAGTGTGCCGGTCGCTTGGGCGGCTCACAAGCGGGATCCGGTATCATGCGGTGGGCCGAGAGGCTGCCAGTCGGCTTTCTTGGCATGGTCAGCACGGCGAGATCAATGGCCCTGACGTCTCTTCCCGATCCCCGCCGGCTCCTCGACACGCTCGCCGCGAGCGGTAGCCGGCTGGTGCTCCTGGCGACCGGCGGCGGGTCGATGGCGATCTCGCACCTCGTATCGACCCCGGGGGCAAGCGGCGTGGTCCTCGAAGCAGCCGTGCCATATTCCCGGCCCGCCATCAACGACCTCCTCGGTGGAGAGCAGGAGTCGTACTGCTCCTCGCGGACCGCGCGGCGGCTCGCGATGGCGTCTTGGCAGCGGGCCCGCCGGCTCGACGAGGCCGCCGGCACCGCCCCCCACGAGGCGGCGGCGCGGGCAGTCGGAGCCGCGATCACAGCCGGCCTGCGGACAACCCAGCCCAAGCGGGGCGAGCATCGGGCCATCGTCGCGGTCCAGTCGCTCGTGGCAACCCGGGTGGTGGAGGTTGTCCTCGAAAAGGAGGTCCGGTCGCGGGCCGAGGAGGAAACGCTCGCCGCGGCGCTTGTGCTCTCCGAGATCGCGGCGGCCTGCGGCGTGCCGGACGCGGCGGTCGAGCCACCCTTGCGGCCGGGCGAGACCCTCCGGCGTGAATTCGTCGAGTCGCCCGGGGCGTGGCGAGAACTCTTCACGGGTGAGCGGGCCTTCGTGGACGCGGCGACGGTGGCCGACGGCGGGGCGGTGCCCGCGGCGGGCGGCCTGATCTTTCCGGGCGCGTTCGACCCACTCCACGAGGGGCACCTGCTCATGGCCCGGATCGCCGAGGAGATCGCCGAGCGGCCGGTGGCCTACGAGATCTCGGTGACCAACGTCGACAAGCCACAACTCGACTATCTCGAGATGCGGAACCGGGCCGGCCAGTTCGTCGACCGGACCTTGTGGTTCAGCCGGGCCGCCACGTTTCTCGAGAAGCTCGACGTGTTTCCGGGAAACACGTTTGTGATGGGCGCCGACACCTTCACGCGGCTGGCCGATCCGCGGTATTACGGCGGGTCGGCGGCGGCAGCGGGCCGGGCGGCCCGGAAGATCGCCGCGCGGGCCCGGGGGCTGATCGTGTTCGGCCGCGCCCGCGACGGCGTGTTTCAGGACGCCGGCACGCTCGAGGTTCCCAAGGCCCTTCGCGACGTCGCGTATTTTGTGTCGCAGCGGGAGTTCCGCCACGACATCTCGAGCACGCAACTCCGCCGGCGGTTGCTGGCGGAAACAGACGCCTGACTGGGATAGCCCGCGGTGTGTGCTGAGGGAAGGCCACGTGGTGAGGCCGGCGGCGAGGTGATCAAGATGGTCTCGTCGCTGGAGAGGGCGATGCATGTCGTCGCCGATCGTCCTCGGCGAGGCACTCGGTGTCGTGATTCGCCCGTGGCGGCGGGAAGAGGGCCGCGACCCGCCCCCGCGGCGGGTGCCCCCGCATCCCCGGGCGCTGCCCGTGGCCGACGCGTAGGCTCGGGCGCGAGCCGGGGCGGGTTTGCGGGCCGGCGAACGGGCCCCTACATTGCGGCATGTCTGTAACGCTCCGACAGGTCGCCGCCGAGGCAGGCGTCTCACCCGGCACCGCGAGCCGGGCCCTGCGCGGCCATCCACAGGTGGCCTCCGACTGCCTGGCGCGGGTGCGGGCCGCGGCGAAGCGGCTCGGCTATGCGCCGCTCCGCGATCGTTCGGGCCGGGCCCGGGCCGAGCCGCTCGAGGGCAAGCGGATTGCGATCGCGATGTTCGGCATCGATCGCACGCTTGCCAGCCTGCCGGTGGTGGCCGAGGCGATCCACGGGGCGGAGGAGGCGCTCGCCGAGGCGGGGGCCCATCCTATCCTCGTGAGCATGGCCGATCCCGCCGAGCCGCCTCGCTCACTACGGCGGGTGAAGTTCGACGGGATGCTGGCCAAGGCCGCCCTCCAGGGGCGGATCATGGAGGCGCTCGGCCCCCGGCTGCGGGCCACGCTCGGCGACACGCCGCTGGTCTGGCTGCTGGGCCGGCCGGCCGGGGCCCCGGGCGATGCGGTCGATCCCGACAACGCGGCCGTGGGCCGGCTCGCCGCCGAGGCCCTGCTCGAGAAGGGGCATCGGCTGATCGCGGTCGTGAACCCGAAGCGAGACCATCAAGCGTTCGCGAGCCGCACCGCGGCCTTCCGGCTGGCGTTCGAGGCGGCCGGGGGGGCGGTGGTGGAGAGCCCTCCGCCGGCGGGCCGGCCGGTGAGGTTTCCGCTCCAGCCGGTGATGGCCGTGGCGCAGGTGCAGCCGCTTGTTGACGAGCTCGTGGCCGGGGGCCGGCGGTCCCGGTCGGCGCGGCCGACGGCGATCTTCTGCCCGGCCGACAGCATCGCGGCGCTTGTCTACCGGGCGCTGGCCGAGCGGGGGCTCGTGCCGGGCCGCGACATCGGGCTCGTCTCCTGCAACCATGAGCGGGCGCTCGTGGCGGGCCTCTGGCCGACCCTGGCGACCGTCGACGTGCACCCGCAGCGGATCGGCCGGCTGGCCGTCGAGCAGCTGGCCCGGCGGATCACCGGGCAGTTTGCCGGGGTCGGCGTCCAGCTCGCCGTGGCCCCGACCTTCGTTCCGGGGGGCTCGCTCGGCCCCGGCCGCCGATGAGCGTGTATCCCGGAAGACTGGACTGATGAAATGAGTGCCTGATCCGCCGCGCGACAACCGTCCGCCGGGGGCCGCTGTCCGGCCGCCGGCGTGGCCAGGTCGCGGTGCCCGGCGGAATCGGCTCCCGGTCCAAATCGGCTCAGATTTCCCGGCTGAATCAGCGCAACAAGAGCCGCTTAGTTGCGGATTTTTTCCCGCTTGCCGGCTGCCGGCACAGTTATAGAGAGCTTTCTGAGGGGTGAGGGCGAGCCTCTTCCTGGAAGGCTGAGAGCAGCCGCGCGGGTGGGGGAGAAGAGCCGGGAGATCACCATGACGCTCCGCTCAGTTCGCGATGTGAGGCGGCGGCTCGTGGCGGACCGCGGCGGAATGACGCTCGTCGAGCTCTTGGTCGTGATCGCGATCGTGGCGACGCTCATGGCCCTGCTTCCTTCTGCCGGCCGTGCAGTCGGTCCGGGAGGCGGCCCGGGTCACGCAGTGCCGCAACAATCTCAAGCAGATCGGCCTGGCCACTCAGCTGCGGGTCAACTCTGAGCGGACGTATCCGCCGGGCCGCTATAACGGCATGCATCCCAGCTGGTTCGCGCTGATCCTGCCCTACCTCGAGCGGGGCAGCGAGTATGCCCTCTGGAAATTTGATCGCGAGTATTACGACGCGGCCAACAAGCCGGCCCAGGAGGCGATCATTCCCTTCTACGTCTGTCCCAGCCGGGCCCGGCCCAACCCTCTTTCGACGTCGGATTTTCGCACCAACGCCCCGGTCCGGCCCTCGTCGCCCGGGCTGCTCGGCGACTACGCCGGCTGCTTCGGCGACACGCTTGTGGGCGAGCAGAACATGAACTTCACCCTCCGGCGATACAACGGCCTGATCGTGACCGACTTTTCGTTCTGGAACCAGGCTTCCGCGCCCCGACGAGGTCGACTGCCTGATCCGCCGCGACATCCTCCCGGCGCCCCTCAAGCGGGTCGATCTGCCCGACAACTAAGTGCATTGCGACTGCAGCGCCTCGCTCGAGGGCGACCCCACCGTGTGGCTCACGTATTACGCCAGCGACGAGGAGCGGGAGGAGTGGCGGCTAGAAGAGGGCCGCGACCCGCCCCCGCGGCAGGTGCAGCCCCGGGCCCTGCCCGTGGCCGACGCGTAGCCTCGGCCGCGTGTCGGGACGGGCGTTTGCGGGCCGGCGGACGGCCCCCTCCATTGCAGGCTTGTCGTCATGCCGCCTGCCAGCCCGACGGCCGACTGCGGGACCGGGCCGAGGCGCTGAACATGGCTACGAACGGCTCGCCGCGCCGATCACGTCGGCTCCGCCACACGGTACAAACGCTCGAGGAGCGTCGCGGGCAGCAGCGTTACGCGTCGGCTCCCACGCCCCGGCTTCGATTCGACCTCAAAGGTGGTGAGCGGCGCAAAACTGACGATCACGCCGGCAGGCTGGTCGTAGGCGTCGAGGTAGTCTGCAATCCCACGCAAGGATCGGCGATCGATCGAACGGCCGGCCTTGCACTCGACGGGCACGATCCGGCCGCCCCGGGGCATCAGAAAATCGATTTCCCCGCCGGAAGGAGTCTTCTTCCATCCGCACAGGGGCAGCCCGAGCCTCGTGAGCTCGATCGCCACCTGATTTTCAAGGATGCCCCCGAGCGGGCCGCGGGCTGCGGGTGTGGCCGTGCCGATGACGTTGATAGCAGGCACGCCCAGTTCCCGGTGCCACCGCAACAGCCCGGTATCAAACAGATAGCGCTTGGGAAGGTAGGCATGTGCAGACTCGGGAGCCGGCCCCCGCTGGTCTGACCGCAGCACCATGTGCCAGCTCTGCAGGCGGGCGAACACCTCGTTGATCCGGGCATTGACGGTCGTGCCGGGATTCGGAATCACGGACGTGTTTTTCGACGGGCTGCCGACGAAGTGAGTCACGCTGCGAAAGCATGCGGCCACGATCGCGGAATCGCGCTCTCCAAAGATGCGAATGAAGTCTCGCTCGTAGTCGGCGGCGATCTGGCCGAGAATCTCACGGTGGTCTTGGCCCGCTGCCTGAGCGATGACGGCTGCCGGGAGCCCGCCGGTTTCCAGAAATCGGTCAAAGAGTTCGATCAGCCGGGCGTGCCTCGCCGGTGTCACTGCCGCGTCGTCGCTGCGGACGAAGGCAGCGAGTTGTTCCTGGCCAACTGCGACCAGAAATTCGGAAAACGCGAACGGAGCGACCCGCAACTGCTGGACTCGGCCCACGGGATACCGCACGTCATCGCGAAACAGCCGGCCGAGCGTCGAGCCCGACAGAATCACGGTCGCGTCCCGCCACTCCTCCTTCATGAAGCGGACGAAACCGCCCAGCCGGAGACTCTCTTGCGACTCATCGAGAAAGAGCGCTCGATCGGGCCCGGGCGAGAACCGCAGCCGATCGGCGACTACCTGCTCGAATTCCCGAAAATCGCCACAGCCATCGATGAGGGACCGCAGCCGCGTGTCGCGCTCGAGATTCGCGGCGAAAATCCCCTTTCCGCTGGCTGCCAGGGCATGCTCGACGAGGCTGGTCTTGCCGACCTGCCGCGCCCCTTCCACAAGCAGGACGTTCTTGTGCGGCTCGCGGGCCGCAATGAAGGCCGTGATCGCAGGCTCGATGGTTCGGGAAATGTATGCCATGCGGCTATTGTATACAGATAATCAACCAGAATAGCCATTTCTAAGACCCCTCGGGAGGGGCAGGCAGCCGTTTGCGGGCCGGCGGACACGCTTCTACATTCGCACTATGGCCCCGGGCGATGTGGTCGATCCCGACAACGCGGCCGTGGGCCGGCCGGTGAGGTTTCCGCTCCAGCCGGTGATGGCCGTGGCGCAGGTGCAGCCGCTCGTTGCCGAGCTCGTGGCCGGGGGCCGCGGTTTGCCACGATGCGGGCCCGACTGGGCACCCCCTGGCGGTCCGGCGACGCGATCACCATCTCCGTGCGTGTCGCAAACGCCATCTCCGGATGCCGCACCTCGTAACCCTCGCCGCTGGAGGTCACGATGCGAAAGGGCTGGAAAGGTCGCACATCGAGCCGGCTCTTGATCGCTTCATCGTTCATGGCTGTTTCTCCGGGCCATCAGCCTCGGCCCGTGGCCGGACGGCCTGCGGCCCGTTCGTCGATGTGTACGCCTGGTCAGTATCCAGTCCGCCCCCGGGGCGCTGCTCATGCTTTGGTGCTGACGGGTGTCCGCGGCTGCGGGAAGAGCACGCTGCAGGGTCAGATTCGGCGGGGGCGCAAGGGCCGTGCGGTGATGCTCAATCTGGAAGACACGCGGCTGTACCGTGCATCGCGACATTGTCAGCCGCCATTCCCTGCGGTCAGCGCGGCCGATGATGACGCTGGCGCTCCGCCTGATCGCCCAGCCCGGCCAGCCGCTGTCGCTTCAGGCGCTCGCCAAAGGCCTCTCCCTACCATCCGTCGCCCACACCGGCCGGATGGTGGAGTATCTCCAGGATGCCTGGCTGATGCTGGCGGTGCCGCGGTCCAGCGCGTCGTTCAAACACCGCGTGACAGCGCCGCCGAAGTATTACGCTGTGGATACCGGTCTCGCCGGGGCAAACAGCCCCAACGCCACGCCCGACCTCGGCCGCAAACTGGAGAACGCCGTCCTGCTCGCGGTGCGACGCCGGGGAGCCGCCGCCGGTCTGCCCGGCGGTGTCCGCGGAGGACGCGAGTTGCTCGTCATCACGCTCGATCAGGAGGACGCGCTGCGGGAAGAAGGGCTCTCGATCCGCGTCATCCCGGCCTGGAAATGGCTGGACTGACGAGCAAACACGTTTCGCCCTGGCCGGCATCGGCGTGCCGCCGCCGCCGACTCTGGATCCGCGGGCATCGTGCCCGAGTCCCTCCGTGAAGGCGCGAACCGGCGATCGTTGCAACGTGACCTGAAGGGTTTGCTCGACAAGGAGTTGCTGCTGGCCGAAGGGGCGACCAATCGCCTGACGCCAATCCCGAGACCTCGGGGCTGTCCTGCACGCTCGTCGCCGGCCAAGCGGCCTGGCTGGAGCTGGCCCTGGTCTCGAAGCCGCCCTGACGCCCGCCGGCGGCTCCTGAGCCGTCATCCGCGTGCGGGGGTCTGGCCCTGGATTGATCTCGACACGCTCGCCCGGGCTCAGATTTCCCGGGCGGTTCAGCGCAACAAGAGCCGCTTAGTTGCGCATTTTTCCCTGCTTGCCGGCTGCCGGCATAGCATATGATGTCGTCTGGGGGAAGGGGAAGGGTTTCCATCGATCCTGCAACTCATCCACTCGGTGTCGAAACTTTCTGGAGCACATCCCATGAATCGCATCTTCCAAGCAACTGTGCCCCCCCCCCCGCCGTTTGTTTTCGGCGCGACGCTCTGTAGGGCCTGCCGCGGGGCCGTCCTGGCCGCGGCCGCGGCCGGCTGCCTCGCCGCTTTGGTTCCCGCCGCCCACGGCCAAACACCGGTGACGTGGGGCAACACGGCGACAAACTTCAACTTGAGCTCGAGCTGGTTGGGCGGCTCGGTTCCCACCGCGGCGAACATCGCGGTGTTCGGTAACTCGGTGACGCAGCAGCCCTCGCTCACCGCCGCGGCGTCGGTCGCGGGGCTCCAGTTCGGCACCGCCAACTGGACGCTCGGCGGAGGCGGCAACGCGCTCACGCTCGGCAGCTCCGGGCTCACGCTCGCGAGCTCGGCGAATGCGAGTCGGACCATCAATACCAACATCACCCTGGCCGCCGATCAGACCTGGACGATCGCCAACCCGGGCGGAAACAACAACCGAAACCTGCTGCTCAACAATCCGGCCGCTCCCGCGAGCGGCTCGGTGAATCTCACGCTCACCGGTGGCGGCCGATTCGATTTGGCTTCGAGCGGTGCGCTCAACATCGGCACCAGCGGCACGCTGACGGTCCGTGACTTTGCCTACTTGCTAACCAATAACGCCGCCGTGCAGCCATCAAACGCCGGCACCGTCCTGATCCAGAGCGGGGGCGTGCAGATCGGTTCAGGCAGCGAGGCGTTTGGCAGCAGCTCCGTCGCGCCCACGATCACGATCTATGGAAACGGCAGCCTCATGGGCGGCGGCGGCGGCTCTAGCCAGGCGAACCGGATCCGCGACACGGCGGCAATCACGCTTCAAGGGGGCGCGTTTGCCGGCAACGCCGGCGAGGCCAGAAACAATACGGAGACGGTCGGGGCGATCACGCTTGGCGCCGGCGGCGGGATGTGGGCGGTCCGCCGAACCACTGATCTGGGTGCTTCGACGGGCACGATCACCTCCGCCGCGGCATCGCTCACCCGCACGGCCGACCGCGGCACGATGCTCTTCTCGTCCGCCGCGCTCCAGATCGGTGCGGTCGCAGTCGGCCGCACTGAGATCACGGTCTCGAGCACGGCCGGCCTCACGCTTGTCGGCGGCGGCGGCAGCACGTCGTCTACAACGGACAAGAATATCTCCATCCTCCCCTGGGCTGTGGGAGACAATAGCTATCCGGTCGGATTCGGCGCCGGGTTTGTGACCTACGACTCGTCGCTCGGCTTCCGCTTGCTCACCACGACCAACTACGACTCGTCCCTCGGCACCGCCGGCAACAACGTCCGCCTGGCCGCCGATGCCACTCCGACCGGCAACCAGACGGCCAACGCCCTGCTCGTCGACACTGGCGGCACGGCCGGCGTGGCCCGAACGGTCACCGGCGACGGCGCGCTCACGATCACGAGCGGCGGTCTGATCTTCGGCGGCGACAGTTCGTCCACCTCCACCGTCACCAACACCGGCACGATCGGCGGCTTTACGGGCCTCGTCTTCGGCTCGAGCGGCACCCCCGCGGAGGCCGTCATCACCGTCAGCGCCATCCACACGAACACCGCTTCGAGCAACTTCCGCACGGCCGGCACGCTCACGATCTCCTCGCCGATCACGACGGCCGACGGCCTGACGAAGAGCGGCCCCGGCACGCTCGTGCTCGCGTCGGCCGCCAACGCGTTCACCGGGCCGACGACGATCAATGGCGGCACGCTCCGGCTCGGGGCGTCCAACGCCCTGCCGACCGGCACCGACGTCGCGATCAACGGCAGCGGCGGCATCGTATCGGGAACCATCTCGGCAGGGGCTTATGTTTCCCGCGTGTATCAGGCCACGCCCTTGACCGTGCTCGACCTCAACGGCTTCAACCAGACCGTCTCGGGCCTGACCGGCGCTGACGGGGCGGGCGGCTCGTCGCTCGGCGTGGTCACGAGCACGGCCCTCGGCACGGCCACGCTCACCCACACCGGCTCCTCTACGTTCGCGGGGCGGCTGCAGGACGGCGGTGCCGGCCAACTGCTCGCCCTCACGAAATCCACCGGCGGCCTGCTCACGCTCTCGGGATCCAACACCTTCACCGGGGCCACCGGCGTTTCCGGCGGGCGGCTGCTGGTCACCGGCGCCCTGGGCAACACCGCCGTGAGCGTGACCGGCTCCGGGGCCTTGGGCGGCACGGGCAGTCTGGGAGGCAGTCTCTCATTCGCGGCCCTTTCGGCGTTCGAGATCATGGACTTTCTCGACCCGCTTTCGGTTACGGGCAGCACCACCTTCGCCTCGGGCTTCGGGGTCGCCAACCTCACGGGCTTCAGCTGGGATGCGCTCGACCTGGACACACCCTACGCCGTCCTGGCCACGACCCAGCAGTTCAGTTTGGCCGATATCTCGAACTTCGGTCTGGCCGCCAGGGCCCCGGTGGGAACGGCCAGCCGGGAAGCCTACTTCACGTCCGAGCCGTCGGGCGGGCTCCAGCTCGTGGTCGTGCCGGAGCCGGGCACACTCCCGCTCGCGGGCCTGGGGGTGGCCGCGGCGGCCTGGGTGGTTCGCCGCCGCGGGCTCGGCAGGAAGTCCCGCTAGGTGCGGGCGAGCCTCTTTCTGGAAGGCTGGGAGCAGCCGCGCGGGCGGGGGAGAAGAACCGGGAGATCACCATGACGCTCCGCTCAGTTTGGGATGTGAGGCGGCAGCTCGTGGCGGACCGCGGCGGAATGACGCTCGTCGAGCTCTTGGTCGTGATCGCGATCGTGGCGACGCTCATGGCCCTGCTTCTGCCGGCCGTGCAGTCGGTCCGGGAGGCGGCCCGGGTCACGCAGTGCCGCAACAATCTCAAGCAGATCGGCCTGGCCACTCAGCTGCGGGTCAACTCTGAGCGGACGTATCCGCCAGGCCGGTATAACGGCATGCATCCCAGCTGGTTCGCGCTGATCCTGCCCTACCTCGAGCGGGGCAGCGAGTATGCCCTATGGAAATTCGATCGCGAGTATTACGACGCGGCCAACAAGCCGGCCCGGGAGGCGATCATTCCCTTCTACGTCTGTCCCAGCCGGGCCCGGCCCAACCCTCTTTCGACGGCGGATTTTCGCACCAACGCCCCGGTCCGGCCCTCGTCGCCCGGGCTGCTCGGCGACTACGCCGGCTGCTTCGGCGACACGCTCGTGGGCGAGCAGAACATGAACTTCACCCTCCGGCGATACAACGGCCTGATCGTGACCGACTTTTCGTTCTGGAACCAGGCTTCCGCGTGGCGGGGCTCGATCACGCCCGACCATGTCCGCGACGGGCTGAGCAACACGCTTCTGGCGGGGGAGAAGCACGTGCTTCAAAACGCCCCGGGCGGCGACAACTCGATCTACAACGGCGACTTCGCCAGCCAGTTCCTCCGGGCCGCCGGCCACGGCTGGTGCGATTGGGACCACAATCCCGGCACGGGGGCCAATGGCAACGAGTTTTTCCAGACCAACCCGCTGGCGGCCTCGCCCACCGACGCCTCGATGACGTTTCCCTGGAGCGTGTTCGGCAGCTGGCATGCCGGCGGATCCTGCGGGTTCGTGCTGGCCGACGGCAGCGTGCGGGGAATCTCGCCCGGGATCGATCTCGACACGCTCGCCCGGCTGGCCAATCGCCACGACGGCCTGGTGATCAGCGGAGGCTGGTAACCCGATGCCACCGCTGGTGTTTCCACCCGCCCCCGCCCGCCAATCGGCCGTGCTCGCGAGCCTCGTGGGCCTCATGTGCCTGGCCGGCAGCGGCTGCGGAGCCACGACCCATCCGGTCAGCCTGTCCTTCACGCTCCCCGACGGCCGGCCGCTCACCGGCGGGGCGGTAGTCGTGCTGGATGCCACCGATCCGGTGATTGTCGGCGGCGGGCCGATCGGGGCCGACGGCACCTGCCGGCCGCTGATGCGGGGCCGCTCGGCCCCGGGCCTGCCCGCCGGCAGCTACCGCCTGGGCGTGACGGGCCCCGTCTCGGCCGATCTCGACGACCCGTCGCCCCCCTTGCCCTTCGACCCGGCCTTCACGAATCCCGCCGCCTCGGGGCTCACGCTCACCGTGGGCCCGGGCAGCCCCGAGCAGGCCAGCTTCTCCCTGGCCAAGCCCCGCTAGAAGGCCGCGTCCTGCCGCGGGCGTGGCCCAGCCCGGGAGTCGGCCAGTTCGGGTTCCGGTTTTCCTCCCACAGCGACAGCTTCTCCGGCCGGGGATCGACGGCACTCCCGCCGGCCAGCAGGAACGGTCGGAGACCCGGTCGCCCGCGGGGCGATGCCCCAGGCAAGACCCGGGCGGTACGATAGGGGGCATGAGTGGCGACGCCAATCTCCATGAGCTTCTCGAGCAGGCCGGGGCCAAGCTGGCCCGTGCCGCTGCGCTGTACCTCCACTCGGCGGCGAAGGTCGGCCCCTTCGATCCGAATCGACCCTGGTC
>Ga0210003_1003106_pt1 | contig 13687 bp, 7 predicted proteins | sample LantaG_FD_182804 | JGI IMG/M metagenome (GOLD analysis project Ga0210003, IMG submission 182804) | Deep subsurface microbial communities from Baltic Sea to uncover new lineages of life (NeLLi) - Landsort_02402 metaG (SPAdes) (version 2) | ecosystem: Environmental > Aquatic > Marine > Oceanic >... | reverse complement strand
GGCCGGAGGCTGCGGACGATACCATGCTCATCGATAGCTACCTCGATCGGCACCCCTCTTACCTGCATTACGTTAATCGGATCGTGCAGAATCGGCCAATTCAACTTCTGCCACTGTGCAAACAGCGTACAGCGGTCGGGATGCTGCTCTTGTGCGATTCCGAGTACAACCAGTTTGTTCTCTCGGATCCATTCCTGCACTTTTGTATTCCAGACCGGCACGGCCTGACGGCAACCCCTTCACCATGAGGAAAAGTGGATCAGCAGGACCTTCCGGCCGCGAAATTGCGACAGCGATACAGGCTCGTTATCAGCGATGCCGGGCAGGGTGAAATCAGGGTGGAGTTGACCCACTTGCGGCGAATAGCCGGCGGCGTCGGATGACACGGTGTTAAAAGAAAGGCTTCCCCAGGTCAGCATCAGCAGGCTCCAATTTCGAATCATCCTCTTCACATTAAAACCGGAATTTATCATTACAAATTTGCTCAGCTAAACACGCATATCAGCTTCCGCCCTGAAGGTCCGCCTTGATCGCTTTTATGGCAGTCTCAGAATGGTATGAGAAGTCGTCGCGTCCCTCGGTTATTACCGAGCCCACAATGACTCCCGTTGCGGTGTCTACGATTCGGACAAGCAGCTTCTTTCTGCCGACACCGGCAGATTCGTCAGAGTACGTACACATAATGAGAGCTTCAACGCCGAAAAGCTGCTTTATCCTGGCCCTGGTTTTCTCGTTCAGTCTTCCCTTCAGTAGATCCTGCTCGCTGAGGATATCCTGCAGACGGTTCCTTTCAACAAAGGTAATGACTTGTCCGGAAAAGGTTTTGGTATAGGCGGCCATGAATATTTGTTCCTGCTCGGGGGTCAGGCCAATGATTGCCAGCCTGCTATGGTTTATAAGCTCGGGTCTGGTGAATAAAGCCCCTGTCTTCCGACTGGCGCATCCTGCGGAGGTGACCAGGCACGCTACGAAAACAAAGGCGGAAATACGGCAAAGAAATCTGGTTCGTAGTTTCATTCTGCTGCTTGCCGACAGGCTTTGAGGACAAATGTTTGTGCCGGCGAACTGGATATCATGCTGGTTTTGTGCTTTCTGCCAATATCGCATATCGTGTCCTTGTGCTAACATAACTTCTTATCTCCATATAAAAAGCCATTTCCAAATAATATTTCACTAAGAATAAACCATCATGCGTACTCTTGCAAGGATCATTTTGCGTCTCCGCCGTCGTTGGTGCCGCTGGTATCTGACTCCCATAAACACTCTGTGTGCTTATTATATGATTTTGAGATTTCCCTTGACGGCGGGGTAGCGGATTTTGTATAAGTTAGGGTAGGCGAAGCTTGTGGATTTTCGGCTTTCCGGCAGGTGAGATGTATTTTTTTATTTCTATGGAATGCTCTAAAAAACACAGAGCAACATCGCATAACTCTAACTGCCGGTTTCGTCTGGTCTGGAAGCATGATCTTTGCATTGAAGTTTGATGTCGGTTTTGTAGGAAGGAGGTAGCTTCGAATTGTTGAACTTTATCCTAAAGCGGACATGGATATATAGAATCTGGCTAGGGCGAGAATCACTATCGGTTGCTTTCGTGTGGAGCCGAAGCGTTATTATACCAACCCTTTTTGAGGAGGTCTTATTATGTATTGGAAATTGATTTGTTTGCTTTCTTTTATTTTCGTTTTTGGATTTAGCGGGTCAATCGCCTGCGGCCAGGAAAATCAGATCGTAAATGCTGAATTTGACAATGGCTTAACATCGTGGGGCATATATACCTACCTGAATACTACCGAAGGTTTCACTGTGGAAGTTGCCCAGGGCGACGGTCTGTCCGGAGAAAACTCGGCACTAATCGATATTTACAACTCCTCCGGACTTTCCAGTATAGGAATCGCTCAGGGAGGTCTCGTTGCCGAGCCCGGAAAAACATATCCTATCGGTTTCACTGCCAGGGCCGAGGAAAACAGGGGGCTCGTGGTACTGCTTCAGGGGAACATTAACAACTCGTCTTATCCGACCTTTCTGGACCAGACCGTGGAACTGACACCAACGCGAAAAGACTACATCATTGAATACACCCATACCGGAAGCGCGATTGGAGCCGCAGACGGAGAAAGTCTAAATTTATACTTAATGATAAAGGGGCCTTCATGGTCTCCACCCGGGGCGAACCTGAACGGAAAGGTCTGGATTGATCGGGTGTACTTCGGTGCCGAAATCCCGCGACAGCCCGTTTACCCTGCCACAAGCCCAATACCGGAGAATGGCATCTTCCTCCCGGATACCTGGGTAACTCTTGGCTGGTCGCCCGGCGACTTCGCTGTTTCGCATGATGTGTATCTGGGCGAAAATTTCGATGATGTCAATGAAGGAACAGGCGGGACATTCCGAGGAAATCAGCATGATATGTTTTACGTAGCGGGTTTCCCCGGCTTTCCTTACCCGGATGGCCTGGTTGCGGGAACGACTTACTATTGGCGAGTAGATGAGGTCAATCAAGCGGATCCGGGCAGTCCCTGGAAAGGCCCTGTCTGGAGCTTCACGGTACCACCTAAAAAAGCCTATGAACCCGATCCGGCTGATGGTATCAAATTCGTAGAGCCGGATACTAAACTTGGCTGGACCGCCGGTTTCGGCTCAAAAATGCACTATGTGTACTTTGGGGATAATTCCACCGATGTTGAAACCGGGGCCGGCAATACTAACAAGGGACTCGTAGTGGGGACGAGTTTTGTTCCGGGTACACTCGAACGAGAAAAAACTTACTATTGGCGGATCGATGAGTTCGACGGCACGAATACCTATACAGGTGATGTCTGGAGCTTCACGATTTCAAGGCAGGGCGGCGGACTCAAGGCAGAGTATTTTAACAACGCTAACCTCGCTGGTGAGCCGGCATTGACTCGCATTGATCCTCAGGTCGATTTCAACTGGGGCAACGGCACTACTCGCGGCGTAAACTCTCCGGCACAGAATATCAATGTGGACAACTTCTCGGCACGCTGGAGTGGCGTGCTCGAAGTGGACGTGACGGACTCGTATATATTCCGCATCAATGCCAACAATGGATTCAGGTTGTGGCTGGATGACCGGCTTATAATCGATTTCTGGGACAATCCCACCTCAAGTAACCTTGAGAGCGACCCAATCGAACTTATAGGGGGTACGACCTGCAACATCCGTATGGAGTACTTCGAAGGCACGGACACCGCGCTTGCCGGTTTGTTCTGGCAAAACAGCGTCCGGGCCCGGCAGGTAATTCCCCAGGCCGCGCTGTCGCTGCCCGGCAAAGCCAGTAACCCGAGCCCGGCTAATGGTTCGGTTGGTACGAATAAGCAGCTTGTTCTGACCTGGAAGCCGGGGGATTTCGCCGCTTTGCACGAAGTGTATTTCGGCACTGATGAAGATGCTGTAAGAAATGCAACAGTCTCTTCGCTGGAGTACAAGGGCACAAGATCGCTGGATTCGGAAAACTATGACGCCGGCAAGCTCGCCTGGGACACTACATATTACTGGCGCATCGATGAAGTCAATAGCGTCAATCCCGATAGTCCGTGGATTGGCAGTGTATGGAGCTTTGATACGGGCGATTTCCTTGTCGTCGACGACTTCGAGGGCTACGATGCCGGTGATAACCAGATATGGTACTCGTGGCACGATGGCCTCGGCTATGGCTCACCGACTGCTCCGCCTTATTCTGCCGGCAACGGCACCGGCGCATCTGTGGGCAATGAGGCGACAGCTTCTTATACCGAGGAGAGCATCATCAATAGCGGCGCCCAGTCAATGCCGGTATCCTACGACAACAACAAACAAGGCTACGCATATTATTCGGAGGTAGAGTTGACATTGACCGACACGCGTGACTGGACACAGGAGGAGGTGGCGGAATTGTCGCTGTGGTTCTACGGCGATCCGGCAAACGATTCTGAACTCATGTACGTGGCGGTTTCCAATAGCACGGCTCAGACTGCCGTAGTGGTCCATGACAATCCCATCGCAGCACAGATCGATACGTGGACGGAGTGGGTGATTCCTCTCCAGAGCCTTGCCGATCAGGGTGTGGATCTGAAGGATGTCGACAAAATCGTGATCGGCTTCGGTACCAGAGGCAATCTGACGATACCCGGTGGTTCGGGCCGTGTTTTATTCGATGACATTCGGCTGTATAGGCCGAGAAATGCTCTTGGCGAATAAACGCAGTTTTAACGTTAATTACGCCTTGATTTAAATCAAACCGGGGTCAATACTGTTTGTTTCAGTATCGGCCCCGGTTGTCTTTTTGTGAAACGATTTTAAAAAACAGTTTCAAATCCGTAGAGTATGATCTGCGCCGGCGTATCCTCCCATTCAGTGGGGCGGGACTCCCGGCCGCCGGTAGTATAGTAAATATACTTAACGTTTCTATCTTTAAGCTCATCGAGTATCGCCTGCGAGATTCCGGGTTCCAGTGCCGGTTCGAAAAGAAAGTTCTTCGGACTCAGATGCGATCCGCCGCCGAAACTCTGGGAATAGTATCCGCTCAGAACGATTGGCTCGGTAGTCAGCCCCTGGATTGTGGTCCGTTCTATTCGGACCGAAGTGGGAGATCCGCCCCATCCCCAGCGGGCGTAGAATTCTATATTAATCAAAACGCCGGTATTCGGATCGTCTAACGTACATACATCAAGGATGTCCTGTTCGGTCGGCTCCCACGGTTGATAGAGAGCCGCTCCCTCGGTAGATGTTGTGTTGACGTCATCGATGAGCACGGGCCTTTCGTATTGGACTTCGAGACCGACCCGCAGGTCTTCCGGCGTAACAATCGGGTCCTTCACGACGCTCTCGAATAGCGGTTCGGTGCGAAGACGGTAAGTCCGCGGATTATTGATGTCCACAAAGCGCCACGTGTCGGTCATTGAATACTGGCTGAATATCCATTCCTCCGACTTTTCGTAGATGTGTTCGGCCCCGGGTAATAAAGGCAGCTCGACGGAAATTTGCCGGACCTGTCCGTCGGCGACATATTCGATGTCCGCCGTATCGTAAATACATTGCTGCAGATTTTCTTCGCTGAGCCAGATATTTTTCGGCTTGAGCGTCCAGCGGGATTTCAGTCTGTGGCTTGTGAATACGTTGCTTCCTCTGCCCTGCAGCGAGCAATATTCTCTGGGCTCTCCGAGCATGTAGGGCGTAGTATATTCGACGTTTCCGAACTGCGGGATTTCTCGAATCTGTTTGATTATGAGCTTTCCTTCGGGAGCTACCTTCTTGAACTCGAAGTCCAGCAGGAGATCGTCTTTTTGTACGGCCTGGCAGTATTGTTCCGCGGCCGCAGCCAGCAAATCGTAAAGCTCGATATATTCCCGTTCCCATTCGAGCACGGTGTTCTCCCGCAGTGGTACCAGGCTCGACCGCTGGAGAAGCCACGGAATTGCACCCTGAGAATGGCTGATATCGATCCTGACCTCTTCAGGTACCGCATCGGCCGGCGGGTTGGTGACCGATACTGCTCCCTTCTGGCAAACCACATTTGCGGTCCAGTTTGTGCCCCGGCTCTTTTTCATTGTGGCCACACCGTTGGCCAATTCGACCTCATCGGGAAACGAGTGATGGGCCAGCAGGGCCATGCCGGCGTCGGCCTCGTTGATGCCGTGCTTGAGCCGCTCCAGAAATGCGTTGTCGTTATAGAAACTGGCGAAGACCTTTCGAATAGCCTGAAACACTCCGCGCTCGGCGTCGTCCGACGCGTCACAGGCACAGGGCCCCGCATCGTCCTGATCAAGATCATCCGCCAGACAGCCGCTGTAGCTGTCGTATAGGCCCGCTCCCGTAAACGCTTCACTGTCCTCGACGTTGGTCGAGCTGCGAAAACGAATTTTCGTGCCGGGATCGAATCCGAAAGTCTCAAGGGCATCGATTACGGCGGATTTTATCTCCGAGCTGAACTGGGTGACATTCGAGTTTTCGATTAGATTGCGAATTGCCGCCAGGTCTCTGGATAATCCTTTCATGTCCGCCGGCGGATATCTCGTGTATTGCGACAGAAGCAGGGCGATGTGCTCTCGAATGGTGCCTCCGTTGAAGGGCGAGCGAATCTGCCACTTTGTCGGATCGTTCAGGTCGTCCGTCAGGAACATCCCGCTAAGGATAACGGTGTCGCTCGTGCCGTTATAAAGCTCGATCCAGTCGGGATATTCGCCGCTTTCGGCCGGGTCCTCGATGGTCGATTTATTATCAGCCATGAATTCGTTGATTACCAGGCCGTTGCCGTTGACGGCTGTCGAATTTGCAGCACCTGGTGACGGATTCTCATAGAACTGCCACAGACCTCCGCCGTCAACGGACCGCCCGTACGAGATATCCTCCTGCTGGGGCCCGAAGCTCAGGCTGTCGATAAGTGTTTGACCGTTGCTTTCGAAAAGGCCTATATCCTCCCCCGACCGGCTCAGCTTGAAACCGGCATGGAAAGGTCCCTGCTCGGTGTCGTCATCGGCCCAGATAAGAGCGTGTCCGCCCGGTGCCAGTACGGCCGGAGCCATGCTGGGCAGAGTCTGGTCGAGAAAAGCATTCCAGAGGTCGAACGAGAACGCCATAGCCTTCGGCGAATTATCCGGGATTGCCCGGCGCAGGATACCGAAGTTTGCGGCCTTGCCGCCGACATAGCCGATATCGGCCGGCTGCAAATCATTCGTGTCGGCCCAGAACTGTCCCCATTGCGTCATCGGTGTTATCGTCATCGGAGGTATTTCCTTCAGCGCCAGGATCGAGACCTTCTCCTGGTCGCTGAGACTCTCGGTATTGAACAGCTTGACTGTGCAGAAGCGTTCCATGTTTTCGCTCGAAGCGGCCAGATAGACGCTGCGATTCACAAGGCCTTGCGCACGGGCGGCATCCTGCTCCATCGCCAGGTAAACGAAGGGTACGCCCTGAGATTTCGCGAGTATGGCCACATGAGAATTCGGTGTCGAGGGCATCAAACTGATAATGCCGGCCACGGATGGAATCTCGGCCGGCACGCCGTCTGTTAGTAGAATATCTTCCGGTAGCAAATCCCCGTTTGTGAAGGCCGCCTGGATTTCGCTGCCGGCGAAGAATTTGAGCGTGCCCAGGGCCCAGCCGTCCGAATAGCTCGCGTTGCCTTCGGCCCATTGGGCCGTAGAGCTGATTGGTATGCCCTGACTTTCGAACCAGTCGCGATTCTGCCGGGCCACGGTATATTGCTCGTAGGTCGGAAAATAGTACGCCGTGACGTTGGGCTCGTTTATGACCGAAGATTTGACAATGTTGAACAGACTTACGATTTCTTCGCGGCTATAGGGATCGTTTCGAACAAGCTGTATACCGTACTCATTGAACGGCGGATCCGCCCACGGGGACAGAATCACGGCGCCGAGCACCGCCTGCTGGCCTGCCTCGTGCAGGGTGACATTGTCGAATTGCTCTATGGTCATGCCGATAAAAGGATCGAGGCACTCGAGCGCAAAATCAAAATGGTATTCGTACTTCCGGCAGTCCTGATAGCACACGACGTTCGGATCGAATCCATCTTTGGTGATGATCGTGAACTTGACATACGAAGGAGACGTCCAGCTTTGAAACTCTTCGAAGGGATAATCGATCTGGTTCTTCCAGGTCCCTGCCGGCTCGGGATCATCGCCCCTGGCGAGAACCAGACATTGAATCAGGAGAACTAAAATCAGGCAACGACTTCTAAAACACATGGCCACTCCACCTTTAGTATACAATTGAAAATCTTCAAGCCGTACCTCAAATGCGGCCTGTAAATAACACTTATTATACAATTTATGGCTCTGAATTTCCAGTGATTTTGCTATTTTTGGACGATTTAGGAACCTTTCTATCGCCAAATCCGTGTCAGGAGGGGCGGAGTTTTTGCTTATAAGACTTTCAACCGCTTAATAACGAGCATAGCCAGGCTGCGAAAAACGCCGCGCAGGTCCCAATGGCATAGCCCATAAGGGCCATCAGAATACTTGCCGGAGTGAGCGAAAGCAGAAGATTCTTCTTGACGGAGGGGTAGCTGATTTTGTATATAATAAGGTAGGCGAAGCTTGTAGCTTTCCGGCTGAAGGAATTTCTATGTTCTCTTCAGAATGCTCTACAAGGCACATAGCAAAATCGCATTACTTCGACTGCCGGCTTCGTCTGATTAGGAATCACGATCTTTGCCTTTCAATTTGATTTTGGTTTTATAGGAAGGAGGTAGCGTCGAATCGCTGAACTTTATCCTGATCGGATATGGATAGAATTTGGTGAAGATGAGAATCACTATCGATCGCTTTTGTGTGTAGCCAAAACAGCATTATCCCAACCTTTTGAAGGAGGACTTATTATGTATTGGAAAATGATTTGTTTGGTTTCTTTTATACTCGTTATTGGATTTAGCGGATCAATCGCCGATGGCCAGGAAAATCTGATCGTAAACGGCGAATTCGACGATGGGCTCAATTCATGGGGTACGTATGGTGCGGCAGATTTCAATCTGGAAGTCGTGCAGGACGCGGGCCTGTCAGGCGATAATGCAATAATGATAGACGTAACCGATGCCTCTGCAGGAACCGCCATAGGATTTACCCAGGGAGGGCTTGAGCTTGTACAGGGCCAAACATACCCGATCGGTTTCACGGCCAAAGCCGAGCAGGACAGAGAGATGGTTGTACTGTTCCAGATTTACAAACCGGAGATTCCTCAGTGGCTGACCCCCTGGGAAACGACGGTACAGCTTACTACCGACTTGCAGAGTTTCAGCTTCGAGTATCTTCATGAGGACGAGAATACCACGGATCACCAGGGATGGTCTGTAGATATTTTCTTCATACTCAAAGGGGTGTATTGGCCCATGGACGGTGATGGTTTAAATAAGAAAGTATGGGTTGACAACGTGTACTTCGGTGCTGAGATCCTGCCCCAGAGTGATGCCCTCGCCACGAATCCATATCCACTTGATGGTGCAGTATATAAAGACACATGGGTAGGTCTTGGCTGGACGCCCAGTGATTTGGCCGTAACGCATGACGTTTATCTGGGCGAGAGCTTCGACGACGTCAATAACGGTTTCGGTGATACATTCCGCGTCAATCAGCCCTTAACGACCTATATTGCCGGTTTCCCCGGATATGCCTATCCTGACGGCCTGGTCCCGGGAACAACGTACTACTGGAGAATCGACGAAGTTAACGATGCCGATCCGAACAGTCCCTGGAAAGGTGAGGTCTGGAGTTTTACGGTTCCCCCCAGAACTGCCTATGCTCCCGATCCGCCCGATGGTAAGATGTTCGTAGACCCTGATCTCATTCTGAGTTGGATGCCCGGTCTCGGCGTAAAACTTCACACCATATACTTCGGCGATAACTTCGATGACGTGAACGAGGCAACAGGGGGTTTGTCTCAGGAGGGTACGACCTATTCACCAAGCCCTCTTGAAAAAGAGATGACCTACTATTGGCGCGTCGATGAATTCGACGGAGCCGCTACGAATAAGGGCGAGGTCTGGAGCTTCAGCACCATGCCTGCGATCACCATTAATGATCCCAATCTCATGGGTTTCTGGAGTCTCGATGAAAGTTCGGGAATCTATGCCGTCGATTGGTCCGGTCATGACAATCATGGCGACCTCATTGGCGAGCCGCGGTGGGTGGACGGGTATGACGGCGGTGCGTTGGAGCTGGATGGTAGTAGCTGGGTGGACTGTGGCAATCCTACCACTCTGCAGATCGTCGGGTCGATTACTATTGCCTGCTGGGTCAAACCGGCGGCACTTGGTGGTGACCAGGGCTTTGTCGCCCTGAATGGCTCATATGCATTCAAGGTCAGTGACTTCCAGGACAGTGACGACCACCTTCGCTTAACGACGCCAGGCGTTGCTGATCACGATGCCTATAACGCGACTCTGGATAGCGGCGAATGGCAGCATATCGCTGTTACCTTCGAGCCTGACCAGGCCGAGGGGGCGGTGTTCTACATCAACGGAGTCGAGGCGGACCGGCTGGCCGCATCAGCCATGAGGGCAGGCTCCGGGCCGTTCCTCATCGGTAACAATCAGTGGGCTAATCAGATGTATCGCGGCCTGATTGACGAAGTACGGTTTTATAACAAGGTGTTAACCGCCGAAGAGATCGCCCAGGCTATGCGTGGCGATCTGTTTGTTGCCTGGAGTCCGAATCCGGTCAACGGATCAATACCGGGTGTTTATGAGGCGCTGCCCCTTAGCTTCTCGCCGGGTGATATGGCTGCTCAACATGATGTGTACTTCGGCACCGATTTGGACGCTGTTGCCAATGCTGACGAATCGGATACGACAGGCGTATATCGAGGCCGCCAAAGCGGTACGAATTATACTCCCCCTGAAGGTGTCGAATTGGGCGGCGGGCCGTACTACTGGCGAATCGACGAGTACAATACCGACGGAACCATCAGCAAAGGCAAAATCTGGAGATTTACAGTAGCAGACTATATCCTCGTGGACGACTTTGAAAACTACGATGCCGGCGACAATCAGATCTGGTACTCATGGCATGATGGGCTTGGCTACGGCTCGCCTGGTACTGCGGATTTCTTCGCCGGTAACGGCACAGGTGCTGCGGTAGGCGACGAAACCACAGCTTCTTATACCGAGGAGACGATAGTTCACGGCGGCAGCCAATCAATGCCGCTTACCTATGACAACAATAAGCAGGGCTATGCCTGCTATTCAGAAGTAGAGCATACATTGACAGACCGGCGAGACTGGACTAAGGAAGTTCTTACAGAATTATCGATCTGGTTCTATGGTCGTCCGGCATCGGTCGGCAGCTTTGTCGAGGGTCCGGTTGGGACCTACACGATGACCGGCTCGGGCACCGATATCTGGGATGTCAGCGGTATTGGAACGGGCTTCCACGACGAGTTCCACTTCGCTTACAAAACGCTCTCCGGCGCCGGCTCGATTGTCGCAAGAGTACAAAGCGTAGAGAACACAAACAACTGGGCCAAGGCCGGTGTGATGATTCGAGAGACGCTTGATGCGGACTCCGCGCACGCGATGATAGTAGTGACACCAACTGAAGGTGTTTCCTTCCAGCGACGCAACGTGACCGGCGATACGAGCGCCTCCGATACGACAGGTGGAATCTCGGCGCCGTACTGGGTGAAGATAACGCGTGACTTGTCCGGCAACTTTACAACTTACCATTCAAAGGACGGCTCTACCTGGGAGACGCAGGGCTTGCCTGACAATATCTCAATGAGAACGAATGTCTATATTGGCCTGGCAGTGACCAGCACTGATGCCGCTTTAACATGCCGGGCTGTGTTCTCTAATGTCACGACTACCGGAACGGTTGGTCCACAGTGGGCAAATCAGGATATAGGCATAGCCAGCAATGCTGCCGAGCCGCTGTATGTATCGGTTTCCAACACCGCCGGTACTCCTGCAGTGGTGTCCCACGATGATCCGGCCGCGGCAACGATAGACACCTGGACCGAATGGGTCATCCCCCTGCAGGTTTTTGCCGATCAGGGTGTGGACCTGACAGACGTCGATAGAATCGCGATTGGCTTTGGGACAAGAGGTAATCTGACGGTGCCCGGTGGTTCGGGCCGTGTGTTGTTCGATGACATTAGGCTTTATTAGCGGGGAAATACTATTGGTGAATAAACACTGATTTGACTGGAATGAAGCCAAAATATAGATCGATCCGGGGCCAATACTGTTTATGTCGGTATTGACCCCGGATGCTTTTTAGCTTTCAGCCGCTTAATAACGAGCACAGCCAGGCTGCGAGAAACGCTGCGTAGGTTCCGATGGCATAACCCATAAGTGCCATCAGGATACTTGCCGGCACGAGTTTTTCGTTGTGACTTGAAGCAACCACGGGGGCGCTGGCCGCACCGCCGATATTCGCGGCACTCGCAATCGCGGTAGAATGAATGTCCACTCTCAACAGATAAGCACCAAGCACACAGAAAATCCCGTGCACGGCTATCCAGATGTAGCATCCGAGAATGAACCATCCGGCGGAACCTGTAAGTCCGGATATATCGGCTTTGGCTCCCATTTTTGCTACGAAGATATAGAGCAGGGCCATCGCAAGTTCATGGCTTGCGGGGATGTTCCTTGCCGGAGTGAGCGAAAGCAGCAGGCCCATTGTTGTGATCAACAGAATCTTCCATGTCGAAGCGGTTAAAATCGGTTGAAATTCAGGTATTTTGGCTGATAGGATTTCCGCCGCCCATGTACATGCAAAGGCCAGCACAAGAAGATAAAGAAAATGCTTCGTTCTGACGTTTTCTCCACTGGACGCTCTATGGCGCTGCGAGTCCTGCGTTTCGGCCTGGGTCATCTCGAGCATCTGGATTCGCTTTTTGTCCACTCGTGTAAAACGATTGAACGCTTTGGCGAAGTTTTTCGAACCCAGCAGAATCGGCAGCCATATCATATAGACGAGATTGTCGCCAAGCACGGCAAGCCCGAATCCCTGGCCGCTCGTTTTAAGCCCTTCGGTGACGGCTGCCATGTTGCCGGTGCCGCCGATCCAGCTTCCGGCTAACGATCCAAAAGCCTTCCATGAATCTTCGGGCAGTTTGCTACCGACAAGAAGAAATGCTATTGGGGCGCCAAGCACGACGCCGGCAGTGCCGAAGAGCATTACGAATATGCCCCTGCCCATCATTCTGATTGTCGATGCGACGTCCACCTTCAAAAGCATTATTATCAGAAACATCGGCAGCATGGTTGAGCTGAGCCAGTCATACACCGCCGAAGTTTTTGTTAATATGCCGGTGTTTGACATTATGGCGGGTATGGCGTAGATGAAAATCAGCGGCGGAAAATAATTGAAAAGCTTCCACTTGGTTCGTTCTTCGAGAAAAAAGAAAAATGCTCCTACTCCGCAGAGAACCGTTAAGACTCCAATCGGGCTGGAAACATATGATTCATCCATGACTTCTTATCCCAACGGTAGAAGCTGGTTTCAAGGCTCCTTCTACTGTTGGAAATTCCTTCCATCGAAAACGAAAAGGCTCAGATGTTACATGTTGTAATCGTAAACTCGCCGCCCTCAAATGAGATGTCTTTGACTCGAATGCCCTTGATGTTTTTCTCTTTGAGCAGCTTGTCCACATCGACAAGTATTTTCGGATACTCAAGTTTCATGTATACCGGTAATTTGAGCTGGAGTATTTGTTTAAGTCGGCTTACGGCTTTGTTTAGATAGCTGCTCACGATGGTAAGTTCGAATGTTGCGAGGTTATCGCTGAAACTAAGGTATCCTAACGAAGCAGGAATATATGGCAGAATGAATGAATTAGTTTTTATCACAAAATGAATTCTTTCACCTTCGACTTTCGGACGTAATATCTCTCCGCGTAAAAGTTCGTTGGAAATCAGGATTTGTGTGAGTTCGTCGAGATTGAAAGTTATTTTTGCCATGGCTTTCCCTTGCCGGATTTTCTGCTGAAACGATTAGAATAGAGAAGCAGAAGATGTTTGAATAGAACAAAGTGTTCTATTGCAGCCTGCGCTTAAAGTGGGGGCTACGTATTACCTCTGCTTTTCATTATTTCCGGTCGGCGTGTTCAGCCTTTTGCCTGGCTTCGGAAAGATCCTTGAACAGCGATCTTATGTTGAAGAATCCTCCGATTGTAACAACAATCGAAAGGCAGGCAAAAAGCGCCAGGCTCAGAAAGAAGAAGAACGTCCAAATTT
>Ga0210003_1003105_pt1 | contig 13695 bp, 8 predicted proteins | sample LantaG_FD_182804 | JGI IMG/M metagenome (GOLD analysis project Ga0210003, IMG submission 182804) | Deep subsurface microbial communities from Baltic Sea to uncover new lineages of life (NeLLi) - Landsort_02402 metaG (SPAdes) (version 2) | ecosystem: Environmental > Aquatic > Marine > Oceanic >... | reverse complement strand
AGAGAGTGAGCTTTTCTGTTTCCCCCCCACCGCCGCCACCCACTACCACCACCACACCACTCCCAAAAAAACAAACTCCTCACGCTTCCGCCTCGTTGTAGCTCCCACCGTAGATCCTCCCACCGCGGAACAGGTTCGTCCTGTCCCAGTCGGGCCTCAGCAGCAGGACCTCGATGCCGTCGAGCCTGCCCGAAAAAGCGCGCACGCCCAGCTCCTCGACGCTCGTGATCTTCCCGTCGGTCGACTTTCCTTTCGGGCAGGAGAACTCGTCGACGAGCTCCAGGGACTCGACGGCGTCTTCCGGTAGGCACTCGTAAAAGGGGAGGACGACGACGGCCCTCCGCCCTCGGGAGGCGCACTCTCGGGCGAGACCGGCGACGACGTCGCCCAGGCCTCCAACTTTTGCGCGAGGGGCCAGTTCCGCGGCGACGTGGACTATTATGTCATCGCTGTTGCTGTTGGAAGGAGGAGCAGTCGCGTTCTTCTTCGTCGTCGTCGCTGTTGTGGTGGCCCTGTTGCTGGCCTTGTTCGGGCGGCGCTCCCAGAAGCGTTCCCCGGGATGCGGCCAGACGACGTCGGAGACGTCAAAAGTCGAAGAAGAGGTTGAGAAAGACGAAGAAGAGGAAGCCGATGACGATGAAGCTGCCACCTCCACCACCTCCGCCTCCTGGAACTGGAGCGACGTCGGGGGGGCCGCCGCGGGTTTAGTTTCAGTAGCAGGCGGAGGCGGAGGCGAAGAAGGAGAAGAAGATGAACTTGTCTCCGTCGTCCGCTCTTCTTGATCGCCCGGTCTTCCGCCCAGCATCTCCCGCAGCTTCCTGTTCTCCGCCTCGAGCCTCTCAATCCTCGCCAGCGCTGACTCGAGGTCACCGCTGTCGTCAGAAGATGCTCTGATGACGAATTGGTTGCGAGAAGGGGACCTTAGAGGCAGCGGCAGCGATTGAATCGAAGGGCGATGTTGTTGACGAAGCCGGCTAGCGGCGACTGCGATCGACGTCGACGTCGGCGTCGACGATGAAGAGCCAATCTTTCCGCTGCTCGCCAATGGACGCATCGTCGCTGCAGAGCCCGAGGACAGGAGCAGTCTCGTCATTGATGCCTTTGCTAACGTATCAAAATTGGATGAGGAAAAGCCTCAGGAGAGTACCGCCGTCTCTCTCAAAGAAACGGATTTTTTTTATCTCTCTTTTCTTTTTTTCCGTTTTCGAAATAGTGGAAGAGAGAGCGTCGTCGCCGACCTCTCTCTCGACCGCTCTCTCCCTCAATTCATTCTCTCTCTCGTGCCTATATGCTCACGCGTGTTTACAAGAAAAGAAAAACCGTCAAAGACTCTATAGACCTTACGAAGAAAGAAATCACTTCGGCGCCCCACGACCCCCTCCTCCTCGACCTCCTCGATGACTGCTTCGACCGCGGCCGCCGCCGCCGCCGCCGTTTCCTCCTCTCCCTCGACCACCACCACCACCTCCATTCCCTCTCCCTCGCCCCCCACCAAACTCACCGGCTTCCCCATCCGAGGAATACGAGAGGTAAGAGGGCGTGAAGTAAGGAGGTGAAGAAGAAGAAGACGATCCGGGGAAGACGTCTGACGATGACGACGACGAGGGCAAAAAGCTGCTCGCTGCCATTGCCCCGAGAGCTTGCTGCTGCTGCCTCTGTTGTTGCTGCTGCTGCTGCTTTTGTCGTTGCTCCCAGAGCGGGCCGAAAGAGGAATCCACGGCAAAGCCGGCAGCTTCCTCGTATGAAGAAGAAGAAGGAGAAGCGGAAGTGGAGGAAGAGGAGCGACCTCGACCTCGGCGAGGGTTTCGGCCGCGACCGCCGCCGTTGCCGCCGCCGCCGCCTCCGACGCGGCGCTCGCCGCGAGCAGCAGCAGCGGCGGCAGAAGGAGCCTGCTCGCGCATGTGCGGCGGCTCGATCAGCGCAGGCAGAGGAGGAGAAGAAGAAAGAGGGGCAGCTGCTACATCAAAACCGCTCCCCGGCAAAAACGCTGTCGGCGCCGAGTTCAGCGTCGCGGCCGCGGCCCTTCGTGCGCGCTCGTCGAGCACCCGCAGCGAAGAAGCCTCCTCTCCCGGCCTGCGCGGCTTCTTGACCGGTGGGACAGCTGCCGTGGTCCAGGCCACGGCAGTCGGGGGAGAGCGCGCCCCCTGGCTGACGGTGATGGTAACGTTGGAGGCGGCGGCGCGAGGAGGTTGAGGAGGTTGAGGAGAAGGAGCGGCGGCGCGCTGCCTTCCGCCTCGTCCCCCGCCACGCGCTCCTGCTGCTCCTCCTTCTCCTCCCCTCCCTGCCCCGTACGCCATCGGGTTAGGGTTGTCGTTCTCGGCCGCGGCGACGCTCGCGGCGAAGAGCTCCTCGCTGCTGATTCCAAAGCCTCCGCTTCCGTTTCCGTTTCCGTTTCCACCTCGACCTCCACCACCTCCATCTCCTCGCCGAACAGAGACCCCGCGCTCCCAGTCATAGGCCAAGGAAGGGTCCGACGAGTCGTTCAGGGGATCCAACTGCGAACCATACTCCTCGTCGTCGTCAAACTCCTGCGGCGGCCCCTGCTGCCTCGCCCAGCGGCCGCTGCCGCGAGCGAGAGGAGGAGGATTACTGTTGCTGTTCGCCCAGCTCGTCGACACCTCGCCGTTCCAGGATTGCTGTTGCTGTTGCTGTTGAGGCGGCAAAGGCCGCGAAGGCGGCGAAGGAGCAGAGGAGTAGCCCCTGCCGTCGCCACCGCCGCCGCCGCCGCCGCGAGCAAACCCGTCGTCGCCGCTGTTGATCCAGCGCGGCGCGCCGTCTCGCGAGGTGAAGCGCGGCGAGGACAAGGGCTGTGGGGGCCCTCCTCCCCTCTGCTTCTGCTGCTGCTGCTGCTGTCGCTGCGGAGGCGGCACCGCTGCTGCTGAGGAAGAAAAGTCGTCGCCCTGGTAGTAGTAGGTGCCCCCGTCGCTGCTGTAGCCCGAAGAAGAAGAAAGAGAAGAAGAGGAAGAAGAAGGAGAAGGAGAAGAGGCAGGAGCACGAGCTACCTCGCGCTCCCGCTCGCGCTCGCGCTCGCCGCGGCGGCGAGGAGGAGGAGGAGGAGCTTGCGGTGCCCCGCGACGCTGCTGTTCTTGCTGCTGCTGCTGTTGCTGCTGCCGAGGAGGAACAGCGGGAGGAGGAGATCCATACGGCGAAGAAGAAACAGAAGCAGCACCATCGGCGGCGAAAAAATCACTCCCTCGACCACCACCATTCCCATACCCTCCTCCACCGCCGGTCGCCGCTCTGTACTCGGCCTGCCTCACCCGCAGCCACTCCAGCAGCCGCGTCTGGTTGAGCATGTCGGTCATGAAGATGTGCAGCCTCCTCCTGCCCGAGGACAAGGCCGAGAGAGGGACCCAGGCCAGGTTGGCCGTGTCCCTGCCCTCGGAGACCGCGGTCCTTCCGACGCGCCTGCGAGCGGCAAACCTTTCGGGCAGAGACCACGCCGCCTCTCCCGGTGGCAAACAATACGGAAAGACCGCGTAGAAGCCTGCAGGGTACCAAAGCACGGGGGTCAAGGGCCCACGAATGGCCTCCGGGGTCAGCAAACCGCCGGTCTCCTCCATCATCTCCCGGACCGCCGTCGCCTCTGCCGACGCGTCGCGCGCGCACCGCTTGCCTCCGAGCAAGTTCCACGACCGGCGCCACCATTTCGTTTCTGTAGATTTCACGACCGTGCGCCCGACCAGGACCATCAGCTCGCCGTAGGGGTCGAATGTGTAGACCAGGACGCCCGCGGCCTTCCAGTTGAGGGCCTCGGCGGTGCGCAGGGAGGGCGCGATGTAGCCCACGGCGGACCTCCAGGGGATCAGGCTGGTGGTGGCGCTGTTGTTGCTTTTGTTCGTCGCCTGCAGCTGCAGCGCTTTCGGCGACGGCAACGGCGGTAACGGCGACGGCAGGGGCGGCAGCGGCGGCGCCCTCTCCCCCGTCATCACCTGGTCCTCCTCGTCCTCGTCGTCCACCACGTAGTAGAACGGTGCCGCCGCCGCCGCCGTCGTCGCCGAGAACGGCGCGGCCGAGGGCAGCGGCGGGGGCGGCGAGTACTTCCAGCTGTTTTTGTAGTCGGCGAACGACGACGGGGGAGGGGGAGGAGGGGCCGGGACCGAGGGCGGCGGGGGCAGGGGAGGCAGCGCCGGAGAAGAAGAGGAAGAAGAAGAAGAAGGAGAATGCGGCAGGGAATTAGATGGCCTGGCCTCGTTGTACTTGGCGATGTGGCCCGCCGGGAAGCGCTTGCGGGCGAGCTCGAGCGAGTTGCGCGGCTGCGGCGGAGGAGGAGGAGGTTGAGAAGATGAGGACGAAGACGACGACGCCACTTCGTTTCTCGCTGCTGCTGCCTGTGCTGCTGCTGCCGCTGATGCTGCTGCAGCGGCAGCCGCTGTCGCCGCCGCCTTGCGCGCACGTGCCCGCGCGCGACGGGAAGCATTAGCAGAGGGCGCGTGCGTCGGAATCACCACCACCGGCTGCTCGAGCTGGTCGCGCTCGTCGTCGCTCTCGTCCTCAAAGTCGATCTCGTCCAAGAGTTCTCCGTCGTCGTCGTCGTCGTCAAAGGGGGAGCTCCTCCTCGAGGCCGCGGCGGCTGCAGCGACCGCCGCGGCGGCCTCGGCCCTCGCCAGGGCCTCTGCGGCCTCGGCGCTCGCGGCCATCGCCGCGGCGAGCGCGGCGTCTGCTGCGGCCAGGGCGGCAGCTTCCTTTGATGACGATGACGACGAGGAAGAAGAAGAAGTTGAAGACAAAGCGGCAGAGGCGTCGTCGCCGTCGCCGCCGTCGACCTCGACCACCTCCTCCTCCTCCTCCTCCTTCGCAACCCCCTCGATGTCGAACGCCTCGGCCAGCTCGCTCTCCTCTTCTTCTTCCTCCCTGGCGTGCTCCTCTGCAAGGATCCGGCGCTCCTCCTCGGCGATGCGGGCGAGCTCCCTCGCCTCCTCGTCCGCGTGGAGCTGCTCCAGCGCCCGCTCGACCTCGGCGCGCTCGGCGCGCTCGGCGCGCTGCGCCGCCGCGGCCGCGGCCTTGCGCGCCTCGCTGGCGGCGCCGGCCGCGGCCGTGGCGCCGTTGGCTAGCAGGACGGCGAGGTTGGACAGCGGGATGGCGCTCATCTCGACCTCCGGAGGAAGGGTGGTTTTGTTGATGTCTCCTCCCCCCGCGAGCTCGACGCTCCGGCACATCACCGACGAAAACGGAGGCAGAGGAGGAGGAGGTGTTGAGGTCGAAGAAGAAGAGCTCGAAGAACTCGAACTCCTCTCCCTCGAAACACTTCTCTCGCTCAAGCTCCAGGGCGCCAGCTTCTCCTCCCGGTCCCCTCCGGCGAAGTCGCCAAACACGTTCTCGAAGATGGTGGGCTTCTCCCCGCAGGCCAGCTTGGATTCTCGCGAGACCTTGGCCGCGTCGCGGACGTCGAAGAACGCCGCGGCGGCCGCCGCGGGAAGCTCGCCCTCGATGTCCCTGTCGACCAGCACGCCCAGCACCACCGACGCGGCGTAGGCCAGCCTGGTCTGGTCCTCGGCCTCGCGGGAAGCGGTGGACCCGTAGAAGCCGTCCGAGTAGGCGGAGAGCGCGGCGCGGAGCTGCGCAGGGATGACGACGGCGGAAGCCGGGTCGAACGAGCCGTCGGCCCTGGTCGTCGAGAAGGCAGATGAGGAAGAAGAGGAAGAAGAAGAAGAGGGGTTTTCTTCTTCGTGTTGGGAAGCTGCTGCTGACGCCGAAGCACTGCTGCTACTGCTGTCTTTCTTGCCCTTTGAGCCGAAGCCTTTCTTGGCAGAAGAAGAGGAGCCAAAGCCAAAGCCTTTCTTCGCGGCGGACTTTTTCGACGACGACGAAGAAGAAGAAGCAACAGGCGCCGCCGAACCCGCAGCCTCAGCCTCGGCAGAAGACGCCACTTCCACGACAGATCCGCTGCCGCTCTCCTCCCCGTCCTGGGCATCGATCAGCTCCGTCGGGGGCAGCTCCTCGAGCTCCCATCCCTTGAGGCCCCTTGGGGGAAGCGAAGAAGAAGAAAGAGCGCCTCCCTCTCCCGCCGTCGCCACCTCCACCACATCATCATCTTCTTCATCGTCCGAGTCCTCGATCAAAAAGCCGCCGGCCTTCCAGTCGAGGCCCTTCTCGAGGCCCAGCCTCAGCAGCCTGCGCTGGAGCGCGAGCGGGACCGACATCGAGTCGAGCACGGACTGCATCAGGTAGGAGATCCCAGGAGGAGGGGGCACGAGGAGAGGGGGCGGGCTGCTGCTGCTGCTGTTGGAGGCTGCGGAGGAGGCCTCGTGCTGCTGCTCGTGGTGGTGGTGGTGGTGGTGGCGGTGGCTCTCGGCGTCGACGGCGGAAAAAGCAGCAGCGGCAGCACTTTCCTCTACTTTGCCGCCGCTTGCCTCGACGTCGGCGAACTCCGCGGCGACGACGGGACCCTGCGACTCGCGCTGCGCGTCGCCTTCGCCACCATCAGCGACAGAAGCAGAGGCGCGTACGCTCTTCCTCTGCTGTTGCTGCCGCGAAGAAGAAGAAGAAGACGTCGGCGGCGACCTCCTGCTGCTGCCGGAAGAGGTCGTGGTCGTCGTCGTCGACCCTGCTGCCACCGCCGTCTTTGTCGCTCTCGCGGCCGTCGTCGCCCTCGCCATCCTCATCGTCGCCCTCTTCCTCCTCCCTTGCCCGACTACAACGCCGTTCCTCGCGGAGCTGCACGAAGCACCCCCTCGAGCAGCCACGGGGAGCGTCGCCTGCGGCTGCGAAGCCGCAAGGACGGCCCCCGGAGGCGCTGGCATGTGGAATGGAGAAATCGAAAGACGATAAAAAACTAGCTAACCGGACGACATCATCGTTCTACTAAGACGCGTTGAATTCTATGGTTGTTACCTGTTGTTTTCGGTCAAGAGCGGAGAGAGGAGATCTTCAGTGAGTCATGGATTGTATTAAAAAAGAAGAGAGACGAGCGGAAGAGGCAGTGAAACGGAGGGACAAAGGAGGCCATGGGCCGTCAACGTCGTCGTCGTCGTGCTGTCGCTCCCTCTCTTTGCGATCGATTCCGGTCGTTTTTCTGGGTCAAATCTACCTTGAGCTCGCTGCTGCTCCAGACTAGAGGTCGCTGAAGTGCGCACAAAGCGAGAAAGAGCACTTGATTCCAATCAGAGAGACCAGGGGGGCGAGCGTCGAAGAGAGATAAGAGAACCCTTTTTTTCCTTGCTTGCTCGTCGAGGTGTGGCAAATTTCGTTGCCGAGGGTCGAGAGAAATTTTCCATTTTTTTTTCTCGAAAAGAAAAACTCGAGCCGCCATCAAGCCGCTCGTTTTTTTTCTCTCTCGCCGCGCGCGCACGCTCCCGTTTCTAACTTTCTATTCTCTCAATCAGTCCAGCACAATTTTTTCATCTTCTCTCATCGCGCACACTCGAATCGCGATCGTTAGGAGATTCCAGAAGCAGCAAAACTCCACCGACTCCAACCAAACAATGACTACGACATCCACATCCCTCGCCGCCGCCGCCGAAGCTTACGCTCCGGCGCAGCACGCCCAGCCCGCAGTCCACGACTTCAGGCGCTTCTCGGGCAAGTCCCCGCGCGGCTTCAAGTTTTCCAACAAGCGCAAGCTGGACGAGTACGAGGAGCAGGCGGTGGAAGAAGGGATGATGACGACAACGACGATGGACGACGACGACAACGTCAACGCCTCGAAACAACCTTCTTCCGTCTCTGCCGTCACCCCGACCCTCGCCCGCTCGCCCGCGGCCAAAAAGGCCAAGCACAACGTCGCGGGAGTGGGCAAGGCCTCCGGCCGCGGAGCGTGGAAGGAGCCCGGGATCCGCGCCGGGTCCATCAAGTCGCAGACGCTGTCGACGACCTGGGAGCACAAGATGAAATTAAAAAAAGAGCGCGAGAAGTTCAAGCAGGCCAAGCAGCAGGCGCTGGACGCCCGCAAGTCGGTGGCGAGGTCGAGGAGGCTCCAGCGCGAGGCCGCCGCGGCCAGGCGCGAGGCCGGGGTGGCCAGAAGCTCCGTGACGCAGACCATCACCAAGTCTTCGACGCTACAGAGGATGATGAAGAGCAGGAAGCAGAGGAAGACGCTGCGCAAGGCGGACACGGTCAAAGGTGTTTGAAGGAAGGAGAAAAGCGGGATTATTTTTTGTACTTTTGTTTAAAAAAAAACATCCGATGAAAATTGATGAAAAACCTGAGTCCGGGACGGAATGAAAAGATGGAACGCGAGAGAGGAGAGAGGGGAAGCGGTGGGGTGGGTGCAAGCAGCAAAAAGGGTCGAGGTTGAGGTCAAGGTCGAGAACAAAACACAAATCGCTTCTTCTTTCTTCCTCAACCCAACTCTTGTTCTCTTTTTCTTTTTCTTACTCAAACCTCAACCACCTCCCCATGGACCCGACCGCGCGCCTGGCGGTGCTCGCCCGCCAGCTGAGAGGAGCGCGGCAAGGTGTGTGATACAGAGAGCAGGAGGTGGTGGTGGAAGAACGAGAAGAAAAAAAGGCATGCGATTCGTCGTCCCGGCTGGCGAGCGAGAGAAAAGGCCGTGTCGTCGATTCTCATGCCCTCCTTTTGCGTCGCCTTTCACCTTCTTTTACGCATCGTCTGCTCTATCCCTTGCATTTCTGCGTCATCCTCGACGTCTTTTCGATGTCGAGCTGTCTGGATGAAGGAATGAACCCGTGACACCTCTTCAAAACTACGCGCGATGCGATGCATCGATTCCTTCGATGAAGAAGAAGCCGCCAACAACAAAATACTCAACCTCTTTCTTTCGACCTCTCTCAAAACCAACAAAAACAGATGCCTCCTCCTCCTCCTCCTCCCTCGCCCCCAACCCCACCTCCTCCGCCAACCCCGCCTTCGCGTCAAAAAACCTCAACCCTTCCTACCCGACTTTCGGGGAAGCGCAGACCATGGCCTCCTTCCCTGCGGCGACGCACGACGTCTTCGCCCTCGACGACCTGCTGACGCCCGACGAGCGCGCGACGCGCTACCGGGTCCGCGCGTTCATGGAGTCCGAGGTCGCGCCCATCATCGCAGAGCACTGGGAAATGGCCACGTTCCCTTTCGAGATCGTGCCCAAGCTCGGGGCCCTGGGCGTGGGCGGCGGCGTCGTCAAGAACCCGGAGACGGGGAAAGGACTCTCTTTACTCGGGGCGGCCATGGTCGTCGTCGAGGCCGCGAGGGTCGACGCCTCCTGCGGTACCTTTTTGTTGGTGCACTCGTCGCTGGCCATGCTGACGATCGACCTGCTAGGCTCCGAGGCGCAGAAGAAGGAGTGGCTGCCTCGCATGTTCAACCTGAAGGCCGTCGGGGCCTGGGCCCTGACCGAACCCACCAACGGTTCCGACGCCGCGGCGCTGCAGACGACGGCGACCAAAGTCCCCGGAGGGTGGAAGCTCAACGGTCGCAAGCGCTGGATCGGCAACGCCACCTGGTCCGACGTCGTCATCGTCTGGGCCCGGTCCAGCGAGACGAAGCAGGTCAACGCCTTTATAGTGAAAAAGGGCACGCCAGGCTTCAAGACGACCAAGATCGAAAACAAGATCGCGCTCCGCGTCGTCCAGAACGCAGACATCGAGATGAACGACGTTTTCGTTTCCGACGAGGACCGCTTGCCTGGCGTTTCCTCGTTCGCAGACACCAACAAGGTGCTCGCCGTGTCCCGCGTGATGGTGGCGTGGCAGCCCGTGGGCGTTGCTGCGGGCGTCTACGACATGTGCGTCCGTTACCTGAAGCAGAGGGAGCAGTTTGGAACCCCGCTGGCAGCCTTCCAGTCGTCGCAGGAGAAGCTGGCCCGGATGCAGGGCAATGTGCAGGCGATGGCCTTGCTCGCCTGGCGTCTGTCTAAGTTGGCTGAGGAAGGGAGGATGACCCACGAGCACGCGTCGATGGCCAAGGCGTGGAACTCGCTGCGTGGGAGGGAGGTCTGCTCTCTTGGTCGCGAGTTGTTGGGAGGCAACGGGATTCTGTCTGATTTCTTGGTCGCCAAGGCCTTTGGGGACATGGAGGCCATTTATACCTATGAGGGGACCTACGAGGTGAACGTCTTGGTGACGGGGAGGGGGGCGACGGGGCATGCGAGCTTCAGGGCGCCTGCGCAGAGGAAAAAGTAGAAAGAGAGGTGGTGTTTTTTTCTTCCTCTTCTTTTTTTTCAGGAAACTTGTTTTTAGGATCAGTTCTTCTTCTTCTTTTTTGTGTGTATGTAGAAAAAAAACCTCTAGCGTTCGCTTCTTGTCGCTCTTTCTTTTGATGAAGCTGGGTGAGCGGAGGAGGAAGAGGAGGAGGAGCGCGCAACGCGGAGCCATTTTAGTCGGGGTTGAAAAAAAAGAAGAAAAAACTCGTTCTCGACGAATGACATTGATTCACAAAACGAAAACTCGAAAAACAAAAAAAGGCGCTCTCTCTCTCTTCTCTCTCCTATTCGTCTCGCAGCCCGCGCCTGCGAACGAACTGAGCCCGCTCTTGCAGACTCGAGCTCGCTATATCAAAAAGATGGCGCGCTTCCCTGCCAAGCCGGCGCTGCTCCTCGTCGTCGCCGCGGTCGTCGCAATGCTCGCTTCTTCGACGATGGCCTTTGCTGCCGCTGCTCCTTCGGGCCCCGCGGACAACGCCGTGTTCACCAACTACATCATCCCCAACGACGTGGACGGCAAGCCGGTGAGTAGACGCTGTTGTTGGAAGGGCCTCGAGAGCCAGAGACTGAAGCAGGGCCGCGGAGCAAAAGAGCAAAAGCCCCCACCGCTCGAAGAAGAAGAAAAAAAATAGGCCCGCTCAACAATGGTTTCGCCGCTTCTTCTCTCTGAATGGATTTCTCGTCTGTTGGACCCGTTGCCTGCTATTTTCGTTTCCAATCTCCCGCGGAAACGCAAGAAACGATGAGATTGCATGAGTTGGATCAAAGAGAAGGACCAGAAGAGGCTATCTCGACCTCTAAAACGGCGACGGAAAAAGACTTTCTTTCTTTCGATGCGCCCCTGGTGCATCGACGCTCGGGCGAGATTCACATGTCTCTCTTCTCTTTCTCTTCTGAAGCCCCTCTGTCCCTGATTACGATACTTGAGCGCGCTCTTTTTGCTCTCCGACGCCACCAGCAGGTAGAGGCCATCGTGGAGGCCTTTGAATGCTGGAGAGGGAGAGGACAGAGAGCTGTCCAAGTCGTGCGAAAGGAGCTCGAACGAGCCGTTTCAGAGAAAGAGAAGAGAGCTGAGTTGAAGGCGACGCGAGCACGCTCTCGACCTCTTCTTCTTCGACCTCTTCTTCTTCAACCTCAACACTCACCTTTTCCCTCTTCATCTCTCTCTCTTTCTTCCTCCTCCTTTCCAACCCCCAACCTCGACAACACCAGATCCACGCCCACGACGGAGGCATCCACCAGGAAAACGGCATGTTCTGGTGGTACGGCACCTCCCGAAAAGAGTCCCCCTCCTGGCTCTCCGACTCGGTCACGCTCTACTCCTCCAAGGACCTCCAGCACTGGAAGAGCCACGGCGTGATCCTGGCAGGGTCCCAGATCAGGGCCCAGGGCCACGACGCCCCCTGGAGGATCGAGCGGCCCAAGATCATCTACAACAAGGACACCAAGCAGTACGTGATGCTCTTCCACCTGGACGCTCCCAATTTCTCCCTTTCGTCGATCGGCGTCGCGACGGCGCCGGCCATCACGGGGCCTTACACCTGGGTCCGGGGCTTCAAGCCCGACGGCAAGGACTCGTACGACATGACCGCCTTTGTGGACCCCAACGACGGGCAGGGGTACATCGCGACCTCGGTGGAGAACAGGTGGATGGGTGTCTTTAAGCTGTCGAAAGACTTCACGCAGACCGTCGGACCGGCGTGCGGCTGGGGACCCAGGGGGGAAGCCCCCGCAGTCTTCTTCCCCAAGGCCAAGGAGTACCACATGATCGCGTCGCACCTGACGGGATGGTCCAGCAACCAGGCTATGCAGCTCTCGAGGATCGACAACGACGGCAAGGGCCCGTGCGGCGACTGGAAGCTGGGCCCACCTCCTGTCTTTGGTCCGGGAGAAGACATCTCCTACGACTCGCAGGTCACCTACATCTTCCCTCTCGCCGACCCCAAGGGAGGAAAACCGCTCTGGATCTACCTGGCTGACAGGTGGAACTACGAGGGGCCTTTACCCGGGTCCGTGGCCAACGCCACCTACGTCTGGCTTCCGATCTTGCCCTTGAAAGGGACGGAAAACCCCACGCAGTACGCTGTGCCGTCGGTCGACAACTGGTCCCCCTCGCAGTTCTTCAACAAGACCCTGGCGCTGACCGCTGCCAACTTACCTCCTGCCAGGAGGTACTCTGTGCTCTCCCCTCCCAGGGGCATGGTGGATGCTCTGGGAGCAGCATCAGGTGGAGTTGGAGGAGACTGGGCGACGGAGGCTTCTTCTTCCTTCACTTCTTCTCCCGAAGAGAAGGAGCAGGTGCTGCAGGCCGAGACCGAGATCGCGGCCGAGGTCGACGCCGCGAGGGAGGAGACGGGCAGGGAGATCGCCGAGAGGCTGTCGGAGTCTTCCTCCGAGGAGAAGGCCGCCGCCGACGACTTTTACTACCTGCCGGCCGAAGGGCAGCAGTAGAGGAGAAAGAGGGAGAGAAAAGACGTTTTCTTTCTCTCGTTCATTCTCTCGTTTTTTTTTCCTGCCTTTCCCTGCTTTTCTTCTTAGTCTTCAACTTCCCCCACCTGCATTATCCCCTTTCAGTGTTTTGTCTCCTTATTCATATTCTTCCTCTCGCGTTAGTAGCGTCTTCAAGAGAGAAATCCAATCTTTTGGGAGCGTATGTGGCGGAGGAGAAGGAGGAGGCAACAACGACATTAAAAAATTCTTCCAACAAACAAAAACAAAAAAAACTCAAAAACAAAAGCTTTTTCTCCGATCGAAATCCAGTGAACGAAAAGAAAAGTATTGCTCTCTCTTGAGGCTGTTTTTCTTTCTTTCTCTTTCTTTTTCTGTAAACGAGAAACGGCGATGTGGAGAGAGAGAGAGGGAGAAAACGCCTCTTCTGACTTAAAAAAATGTGATCAAGTTTTTTGCAAGTTTTTTTCTCCCTTGTCTCTTTTCTGTTTTCTCTCCACCTTCACCTTCACCTCCTCTTTCACTCACTCACTCAATCAAACCCGTCCGTCTCCAGCAGCCTGTGCATCGCTGCCGTCGCGGGACTGCCCGCCAGGTCGAACCTCGGGTCCCCGAGCTTGGAGTCCAGCAGATTGTCGACAGCAGATCTCAGCTCCCGGATCAGGACGCCGATCCGCGCCGGCGCGGCGAAGCGGGCAAAGCCGTCGACGACGACCTCGCCGGCCTCGTGCCTGACGTCGAGCCTGCCGCCGGAGAAGAGGAGCACGGCGTAGGCAGGGACCATCGAGACGAGGCGCGCCGTGGGCTTTGGTGCGTTCTTGGAGAAGGAAGGAGGTTGGCCTTTATCCTGTTTGGGCTCTGGCGGGATGAAAGGAATAGGAGGTCGATTCCTGTTTTTGCCTCCTCCGGGGCCGCGGCGGTCGCCTCGACCTCCTCCTCGACCTCCTCGACCTCCTCCTCGACCTCCACCACCGCGCCCTCCTCCCCTTCCACCTCCACCACCATCACCACCTCCACCTCCACTACTCCCTCCACTCCCCCCACCAATGGCCACAACCCCACTCGCGACGAGCCACCCGCTCTCGAACTTGCCGCAGTCGAAGCACACGCTCGCCGGCGACAGGAAGACGCGCTCCCCTCGCTCGCCGCGGAACCTCAGCGCC
>Ga0210003_1003104_pt1 | contig 13696 bp, 12 predicted proteins | sample LantaG_FD_182804 | JGI IMG/M metagenome (GOLD analysis project Ga0210003, IMG submission 182804) | Deep subsurface microbial communities from Baltic Sea to uncover new lineages of life (NeLLi) - Landsort_02402 metaG (SPAdes) (version 2) | ecosystem: Environmental > Aquatic > Marine > Oceanic >... | reverse complement strand
GCCCATGCCGCCCATGCCGCCGCTCATGCCGCCCATGCCGCCGCCCATGCCGCCCATGCCGCCGCCCATACCGCCGCCCATACCGCCGCCGCCGCCGCTCATCATGCCCATCATCCTGCCCATCATCATGCCCTGCATACCACCATAATTGGCCGGCTCGCCGACCAGGTCGGTGATATCATAGACACGAGTGACCATCTTCTTCGGAAGTGTTAGATCAGTCGCTATTACGATCACTCCCTCATCCACAACGTAGTCGACTATTGCGAATTCGCTCGAGACTCCTGCCAATAAAACCTCCAGGGCCTTTCGGAGCTTAACGCCGGTCAGTGGGTCCATCCCCGCCGGTGTGGTCTGTTCAATTTCGGCATTTTCGAGCAAATCCTTCCAGTTGGGCTGTATCTGTAAAGGAGGTTCGACCGATTCTTCCAAGGCTTTTATCACGTCATCAAAAGACATTGAAGCCGACAAGTTCGAGAGGTCGACGGGCTGCTCGAGTTGTTCATACACAGCCGCGTCAGCAGGATCCAGCCCGTGTGGCTTGTCCGGCTGTCGAGTCGGTTTTTCGGTAATCTCCCGCCAATTCTTCGGATAGGTAAGCTCTTCAGCGTATGCAATTCCGGACTGGTCGGTTCTTAGTAAGGTGTCCGCTCTTTGCTTATCTACGTCCTTCTGCACTTCTAACTGTTTCCGGAAGTAAATTACATCTTCAAGAGTGTCCTTGAGTACGAGTGCTTCGTCATTTTGTGGGTCTAATGCAAGCAGGCTTTCCAATTGACCAAGAGCCGCTTTATATTGCTGCTGTTTCTGATAAGCCAACGCGTTTTCCATCAGTTCGGCTATTCTCGTTTGTCTGTCCTGCTCCATTTGCTCTCTAAAGCTTTTTTGTGCCTCTATTGCCGATTTCCGTTTCTCTTGTTCGGCTTGCTGAGTTTGTTGGGCCTGCTTTTCGGCTATATTCGCAGTGAGTGCTTTGAGTTTGCTGCTGTATTCTTCGAATAGTGTTTCGCCGAGGTGGATCTGGTTTTCGTTTACAACAAATTCAGCCGCGTCAACCTCTTGTTTGGCCTTATTGAATTTACCTTCGTTCATCAAATTATTTGCTTTAGTCACGGCATTGTTAACAACCGTTCCGGTATAAGTTCGAAGGATATTCCTTTGCTTGGTAATCTGTTCGATGTAGGTGCCTTCACCTGTTACCGGTGAGGCTACTTTTGTCGCGGTTACTTGTGGCTGTGTGCCCTTTAGCTCGACAACTTCCGGTGATACAAGTTCCGGCTCATTAACTTCCGACACAGCAGCTTCTAAGCTGAAACCCTTTGGCTCAATAACCGCAACCATCTCCGTCTTCTTGTCTACGGCCTGCTCTTTTTCAGTCTTTTGAGGCTTGTCTTTATCTATTTTCGCAAGGTAACCTTCTATAGTTTTTTTCATCGGTGCCGGGATTAAGCCGCTGGCTGCTACTTTCACAAAACCTTCACGGGCCTTTTCGAACTGACCGGCATGATAATATTTCATGCTGGTGCGATAAAGATCAACGATATTCTGGATTTGATCTTTCTGTTGTTCACCAGGTTTCGCGATGTCTTCTTTGGCCTTCTCCGGCTGTTCTGCCGTTATCTGAGGAGATTCTTTTGTTACCTGGATGTCTATTTGTTTGAGAACCGTCGCAATCTGCGTATGCTCGTCTTTATTTAGAAACTCATTTTTGCTGAGACTCTCGAGATGTGTTTTGGCTTCAATTAGTCGGTTTTGCTTAATAAGCAGGTCGGCTGTCTGAAATTTTTCCAGGGCCAGCTTCCTTTGTGCTGCTGCGGCCCTCGACCGTTCAAGATGCGCGCGCAACTCCTCGCGGCCTGCAAGCGTCAGGTACTCCTGGTACCCCTGGGCCATAACAAAGGTCTTGACTGCTTGCTCATAGTAACCTTTGTCATAACCTACCTTTCCGGCCTCGATGTAGCTCTGGACAATTTGCCGGAATGCCGCCTGTCGGTCCGTCCCTTCGTTTTCCTGCGACGAAACCGCTTCAGACAATGTTATTAGCAACAAAATCGATACCACGACAATGGACAGGGACTTCCTGCCGAAAGATTGGGTCAAGAAACTTGGCTTGCTCAAAATAAACCTCCTGCCAAAAAAAAACCACCCTCTTAGTGAAATTCTTTACAAAATACTGTTACAATACTCTCCAGCTTCAACAATAGGCCGGACTTATAATAACCCAAGTTTATAGGAAAACATTTTTTTTTGCAAGAGAAAAATTTGATTTATGCCCACTTGGCCAATAATATCTAAATTGTAGTACGCTTAACAGAATAATCCGGGAAATCTGAAAGGAAAAAAGTAATCTTAAAAACGCTTTTTTTTAAGTCAAAATGACGATTTCGCAAGAAAACGTGATGCAAAAAATACAGAAAAACGAGTAATATGAAGGAAAAATCTCTTATATTAGCTGTCGAGACGTCCAGTAGAATAGGTTCTGTTGCAATAGCTCTTAATGGAAAAATGCTCGGAGAAACAATTTTTTCTTCACCAATGAGGCACAGTGCTGAGATATTTCCCGCCATTGCCGCTTTACTTGACCAATTCTGCCTGAATCCCGATCAAATCGAACATATTTGTATATCCGGCGGGCCCGGCAGCTTTACCGGTCTGCGAATAGCCACAACAATCGCGAAAATAATGCAACTTACGCATTCTGCAAAAATTGTAACTGTCGATACTCTCGACGTGGTAGCCGCCAATGTCATCAATCTTATTCCTGAGAACACTTTATCTGCTTCTAATCATAAGCTGCCGGCTATGACCGGCGAGAGAGTTGCCGCCGTTCTCGACGCCAAGCGAGGCCAATTTTTTATCGCCGTCTATGAACGCGACACGGACGACGAGCAGGATGCGGCAGGGCGGGTATTCTGGAAAAAAGTTCTCCCTGATTCTTTAATGACTATTTCGCAGTTCCACGACAGGTTCGCCTGCGAAGACAAACCAATCTGGCTGCTCGGCGATGGATTGCTTTATTATAAAGAAAAGTTTCAGGCCGACGGCGTTCACTTTTTTCACGAGGAGTACTGGAGCCCAAGGGCCGGCAAAGTTCTCCTGCTCGGCCGTCAAATGGCCTTAAAAGAACAATTTACCGATGCCTTGACGCTCACGCCCAATTATCTGCGAAAACCGGATATCACAATAAAATCACGGTGACTCCCGGATTTGTCTTATTATTTATTCATTCAGCAAGGCCTGCAATCCGCCCGGGGCAAACATAACAGGAACAGATAAGCAAAAGGAAGGGGCCCATACCGAATCGAACGGTACAGGCCCCGAAATAATACAAATACCGATTTAATCACAACGATGTTGATTACTCGGCAGCATCCACTCCTGGTCGATATAACCGAATGTCATCTATGAATATTTTTCCTGCTCCGCCGGGAGTCGTCATATTGCCCTGGGTGCCGACGCCGATCGTAATTTTATCAACATCGGTCAGATTGATACCCTGGTCGGCAAAGTTCTGCAGAGGAATTACCCACTCGGTCCAGGCTCCGATCTGTGTCGCCGCGGGATCATCGTAGTACGCCGCTACGGGGCCGCCGGTTTGATTGGTCAGGGCTACATACATCCGCTCGGCATCGTTATTCAAAATGCCCCTGAACCAAATCGTCAGCTTGTCCACACCTTGCTCAGTCCAGTCACGCGGATAATCCAATGTCAGATATACATCGGAATAATTCGAGTAGCCCTGCTTGTTGTTGTCGTAGGATATCGGCATTGACTGGCTGCCACTGTGGACGATAGTTTCCTCAGTATAAGACGGCGTCGTCTCGTCACCTACAGCCGCACCGGTAGCATTGCCGGCAGAATAAGGCGGAGTCGTCGGCGTGCCGTAGCCGAGCCCATCCTGCCACGCGTACCATATCTGGTTATCGCCTGCATCGTAATCTTCGAAATCATCCACTGAAATGAAGTCCGCCGTCGTAAAGCTCCAGAGAGGGCCTTTCGATGGATTATTCTGATTGTCGAGCTCATCCACACGCCAGTAGTAAGTAGTCGCCCAGGCAAGCTTACCGGGGTCATAGCCTTCAGAACCAAGGGCCTTGCTGCCTTTGTACTCCGGCGAATCTGTGGTAACATTGCGTACGACCTCTTTGTCAGTGCCGAAATATACCTGATGCGAAGCGGCACTATCGGCCGGCGTCCAGCTAAGAGACGCTGTCATCTTTACATCAACGGCTCCATTCGACGGTTTCGGATTCCCGACCGCGCCCGGAGTCGTAAAGCTCCAGACGTCACCCTTAAACGTATTGGTGACATCGAATTCATCGACCCGCCAGTAATAAACTTTCTCTAATTCAAGCGTGACGGGATCATAAGTTGCAGGACCCTGCATGGGGCCTCCGGTGGCATTGCTTACATCTTCAAAATTGTCACCAAGATATACCGTGTGCAATTTTGCGCCGAAACCTCCCGTCCAGCTAAAGATTATATTCGGGTCTACAAATTCTGCACCATCAGCCGGATTGGGACCATAAGCGGTCTTTGGCGGAATTGAAAAGCTCCAGACATTTCCCTTCCAGGGACTGTTCGGATCGGCATCATTGATCTCATCGATTCGCCAGTAATAAGTCGTGCCTGGAACAAGACCATCAGGGAAAGCATATCCCGGAAAGCCGGCAACATAAAAAGTCGAACCCTGGTTGACACGGAACGTATCGCCGGTGCCATTGTCCACATCTTCAAAATTATCACCCATATACACATCGTGCGAGACCGCAAAATCTCCCGCCTTCCAGGAAAGTGTCACCCATGTATCCGCGTAAAGGGCGCCGTCGGCGGGTTCGGGCCTTGATGCCTGCCCAAAATCACCCAGGCCCATCATAATCCCCGGTATCTCATCTTCATTGAGAGCATGATCAAAGATCATAACTTCATCGATCATACCGTTGAACCATGTCCCGCCGGTGCTTCTTCTCCCTATCATAACTGAAAGTGTGTTCTCCGGCATCTTCCCGGTATACTCCCACTCCTCCCCCAGCTCTCCATCGATGTAACACTTGAATATGGTCCCGTCATAGGTTGCGGTAATATGGTGCCACTCGTTTACCGCCGGCGAATCGGGAGAGCAGGTGTCTCTGCCCTCGTTATCGTAAAACTGCCAGAAGATAACGTCTCCGGGAGTTTCCGTTAATTCATAAGGCAGGTTGTTTGCCGCCCATCCACCTTTACTGACAATCGCCATTTCCCCGCTGGCGTTTGTTCTCATATTGGTCCAGGCCGCAATTGTGATTTGTTCGGTGATTGAGAGACTGTCGTTATGGGGAATTTCCACATAGTCTGTACTGCCGTCAAAATCCAGGGCACCGCCCAACTGGCCCGCAATCCAATCCGGCGTACCATTAATGGTACCATCGTTACCATTACCACTGGAATCAACTGCTACGGTCCCGGAGCCTTCGTCGAAATTCCAGTATCCCACCAGTTTCGCTGAGACATTGCCGGCTATACTTAGCACTAAAACAAAAGAAAATAACCAAATCAAATTCCTGTACATAATAATCCTCCTTCTTAAGCAGTTAAAATAATCATGCTTTGGCTACGCACCAAAAGTAATGGATAAGGACTCTTGCTGTAATTACACACTGTTTGCTCGGGGTAGTTACTACGACTCGACGTTGCCTCCTTCCTCGAAAAGCCCAATATGAGCGGCTGATCTCACAGTGAAAAAAATATGCTATAAAGTTTTCGCCTGCTGTACGAACAGTAATTCAAGGATACCGATTATCTCTTTTACCAGATTAGACACCTTCGCGTCAAGGAAAATCTCCTTACAAGTAATTATGCTTTTTAACGTATCCAGACAAAATCTTTGGCGCCAAAATACAAATCCCTTCTGTTGCCAAAAAAAAACCGGGGCCTATACCAAAAAGTTAGCATAGGCCCCGAAACAATACTAAGTGTTAACCCGCCATATCATATTTTATGGCTGCGGCTACTGTTGCGGCTGTTGTCGATAAAGTCGGATATCATCGAAGAACATTTTGCCAGAACCGCCAGGAGTGGCCATGTTGCCCTGGGTACCCAGACCAATCGCTATCCTGTCGATGTTGCTCAGGTTTATACCCTGGTCAGAAAAGGCCTGAAGCGGGATAATCCACTCGGTCCAGGTGACGATGTTCGCTGCGGCCGGATCATCGTGAACCACCATTGCAGGCGTGCCGCCACTGTTTGACACGGCAACATACAGCAATTCGGCAGCATTAGCCGAATCACCGTAGAACCACAGCGACAATTCAGCCATGCCTTCTTCGGTCCAGTCACGCTGGGCGGTCAACGTCAGATCCACTTCAGAATAATTCGAGTAGCCCTGCTTGTTATTGTCGTATGCAACCGGCATAGATTTATCGCCGGCGTGAACGATAATTTCCTCGGTATAAGAGGCAGTTGTTTCATCGCCTACAGCAGCGCCGGTGCCGTTGCCGGCAAAGTAATCCGCGGTGCCCGGCGTGCCATAACCAAGGCCATCATGCCATGTGTACCATATCTGGTTGTCGCCGGCATCGTAGTCCTCGAAGTCGTCGATGACAAAGAAAGCGCCGGTCGTAAAGCTCCAGACGTTGCCTGCCCACGGGCTGTCGGGATTGACGCCGTTAATTTCATCGATCCGCCAGTAGTAGGCAGTATTCAACATGAGTTTACCTGGATCGTAGCTCTCTTCGCCGAGAGCTTTTGACCCCTTATATTCGGGCGAGGCTGTCGTGGCATTCTTTACCGTATCCGCATCCGTACCAAAGTACACCTCGTGCGAAGCGGCGACCGCTCCCGCATCCCAGCTAAGAACGACGGACGGTTTTACGTCCATGGCGCCGTTTGCCGGATTCGGGCCGCTGGCGGCGCCCAGGGTAGTGAAGCTCCAGACTTCGCCTTTGTGTGTCTCGATGCCGTCGAACTCATCGACTCGCCAGTAATAAGTCTTGGCCAGATTAAGCGGGCCGGGATTGTAAGTCGTAGTACCATTGGGAGTACCCATGACAGCGTTGCTCACCTCGTCGAAATCTTCGCCGAAGACTATATAGTGTAATTTTGAACTGAAACCTGCCGTCCATTTAAGCTGCGCATTCAAATCGATAGATTCGGCACCGTCGGCCGGCTCGGGGTAATAAGCAGTCTTTGGAGGAATCGAGAAGCTCCAGATGGGACCTTTCCAGGGACTGTTCGGCTCGGTGTCATTGACCTCGTCAATCCGCCAGTAGTAGGTAGTGCCCGGAACAAGGCCGTCTGGATAGGGGTATCCGGGAAAGCCTGCGACTAAAAACGTGCTGGCTTGATTGCCTCTGAATACTTCTGAATCTCGGGCGGCTTCATTGACGTCGCTGGCATTGTCACCAAGATACACATCGTGTGAGACGGCAAGTTCACCCGGCTTCCAGGAAAGAGTCAACCATGTATCGGAATGCAAAGCACCTTCAGACGGATCAGGTCCGAAAGCATACGGCCACGGCTTACCTGACATGGCGCTTAGGATCTCGACCTCTGACAGAGCGTTGTTGTAAAGCCGGACCTCATCAATAATACCGTCCCACGCGAATCCTCGGGCAGCATCTAACTCACCAATCCATAAGGAGGCATCGCCTTCATTCACTGTATTGTCTGGATGGTCACCACTCGTCTCCAGGACTCCGTTGACGTATAGCTTCATCTTCTCACCGGCATTGCCTTGCCCGTCAAATACGAGAGTGATGTGGTACCAGGCATTATCTTCAAGGACCGTCGTGGTCTGAATAATGCCTGCATAGTTCACTCTGGCTTCCACATGCTGGCCTGTCCAGAGGAACAAGTTGTAAGAATCAGCGTTCCCAGTCCCAATTCTCTTGGAGACGATGGACATCCCTTCATGGCTCGCTATATTCCGGGGCAGCACCCATGCTGCTATGGTCAGAGCAGACATGCCGTCCAGTTTGGCAGCATGAGTAACCTCAATACGGTTGGCATTGTTCCCGTCAAACTCTAATCCCTTACCGAGCTTGGCATCGACTGAATTGAGTGAGCCATGGACCACTACTGTCGCGGGATTGGCAGAGGCATCAATGGGGTTCACTGCATCCTCAAATGGCAGGTAAAGCACCTGGTTCGCTGTCGCAACCAGGGTTGGACTCAACAGCAGCAATAGCACACATCCCCAGTATATATTCCCTGGTCCAGTGTTTTTGAGACATTTTAATATACACATCATAGTCCTCCTGGAAAAATTTTAAAAAGCTATTTATGCTTTGGCTACACAAAAAAATTAATGGATAAGGACTTATGCAGTAGGTAAACTCTCCTTGTCCGGGGTGGTATCTATGACTCTGTGCTGCCTCCTTCCTCGAAAAGCCCAATATGAGCGGCTGATCTCACAGTGAAAATCTAAAATATGCTATAAAGTTTTCGCCTGCCGTACGAACAGTAATTCAAGGATACCAATAATCTCTTTTACCAGATTAGACACCTTCTCGTCAAGGGGAATTTATTAATATGACAATCTGACGCCGCACCTGTTTCGCGAAATCAAGAGAAATCAACTTTTCTTTATCGAATTTCAGCGGTAAAATAAATTTACAAATCTTCATTAGTTGCTGAAAGTCTTGACAATGGCTGTGGTAATCGTCAGACTTATCTGTTGGTTTGAGATATTTTTTTTGCGAGTTTCTAATCTTGTTTTTGGAGAACGTATTATGAAAGTTGATGTCAGTCGTGTAGATGTGTGGGTCGCCGGTATCGAGGACCGGCCCGGTGGATTGGCTGAGAAACTTGACGTTCTTGCCCATGCAGATGTCGATCTCGAATTTATAATAGCCCGCCGGTCATCCTCAACGCCCGGTACCGCCGTGGTATTCGTTACGCCTATTAAAGGTCCACGGCAGGTGCGGGCGGCAAGGAAAGTCGGCTTCGAGAAGACAAAATCGCTTCATGCTATCCGTGTGGCTACCGGCAACAAGCCCGGCTTCGCTGCCGAGATGACGGCCAAGCTCGCCGGGGCGGGGATCAGCCTTCGCGGCTTATCCGGTGCTTCGATCAGCAACAGGGCGGTCTTTTATTTTGGCTTCGACTCCGACGCAGATGCCAATAAAGCCATACGCCTGCTCAAGTAGATTCTTCGAGAGCATTAGCGGTACAGGTGGTACGGTTTATTTCAGGGGCGGGAAAACTTCCGTCAGGACGCCGGAGAGCCGCTCGATTGCCCGGCTGACGGCGGCGGATACGGATTGGCCCAACTGTGTCTGTGCCGGCTGGATGCCGACAAAATACACGTCGACCTGAATGCTCTTACCGATGATATCGACAAACAGGCGCGGCGATAGCGTATGTGTCGAAATGACGTGCGAGTTGAGTTGGTGGGATTCGAATACTTTTATCGTGCCGGCCTCGGCGCCGAAGTCGATAACGTCAATAACAAGCAAAGTCCGGGGAGCTATTTTAATGATTCGCTGGATGTAGTTTTCAGGAACTGTGCCGGCATCGATCAGCTCGGCGGAGATTTTTACTGCTGCGAGCTGCTCACAAACAAGCGGCCCGCCCCCATCGTCGCCTTTAAGGATGTTTCCAATGCCGAGAATAACCGTCGGCGAATCGCGGAGTTTGTTTAGTTGCTCGAAAAGAGATTGGTCAGTGCCCATAGTAATCTCGACGTGCGTGACGCTTACGGAATTTCACAGACTGATGTTCAGCTCGCACTTGCACTCGGGGCAGAGAATTCGCATAAAGTCGCTTGTCTGCAAACTTTCATCCTTCCGCTTGTGAACATCCGCCGGCGATTTGGTCAACTCGCCGCTCTTGGCAATCAATAGCGAAGGATTTGTATATGCCAGCGGGCCGAGTTTTTCGTAAAGCCAGACAAGATGCTTTTTGGTACCGATTAACGCCCCGCATTTTTCGCAAAGCTGAAGTTCGAATTCGTGCGTTTCGGTCATCGCCCCACGGTCCATGCCGGCCAGGTCCCATTCGTTCGAGAGGTTGATGCCCTTTTCGGTGGTGCAGTACTCGCTGCAGTTGCCGCAGAAAATGCACGTGTAGTAATTCAGTGTGATTCGCCTGACGGGCGGATCGGCCTTAAGGTCATCGGTCATAGTCAGGCAGACTCCTGAAGGGCAGACATTTACGCAGGCACCGCAGCCGATGCATGTATCGAGATCGAATTCGGGCTTACCTCGAAACTTCTTCGGCACGATGCAGGGCTCGGCGGGAAACCGGGTAGTAAACCGCGGCGAAATAACCGCGGTGACAGCTTCTTTTAATTCTCTTAGCTTCGGCAAACGCAATTTTCTTTACTCCCATTTCTTCTCAGTTGTCGGTCACTGTGACAACATCAGGATTTCTAATCACTTGTCAATTTCCTCAGCGTATTTGTCCACGACGCTCTTCTCCCACAACTCCACGCCACTGGCATACGCCCCCTTGGCGATGGCATGGGCGGCGGTCGGGGATGTGATCAAAATGAACACGGCGCAGATCATCGCCTTGGCACTCATCGGGCTCCAGCCGCATATTAAGGCGACACCCACCAAAATGGCAACAGTACCCAGGGTCACGCATTTAGTTGCGGCCTGCAGACGGTTGTACACATCGGGAAAACGTACCAGTCCGATACAGCCGAATATGTCGAACAAAACTCCAATCACCATCAATATATAGCCTAAGATATCAATCATCGAAACTTCTGCCCTCCAAAAACTTAGCCAGCGCTATTGTTCCTATAAAGCTCAGCAGTGCCCAGGCCAGAGCAATGTTTAGATAAAAATCCTTACCCGTTACTAGCCCCAGGACGGCACAGAAACCCACGATGACGGTGCCTAATATATCGATCGCAACGGTCCTGTCAGGGGCGCTCGGGCCCCGACCTATGCGATACAGGCACAGGAAACAACAGGCTAATAAGCCGATGTAAAATAACAGTGCGAATGTTTCCATAATTACCTCTCGATCAGCACGGCGCCAAACGGCGCGTTTCTATTCGAAGATCCTTTTCAAAAACCATTCAAACCTTTGGCCGATCAATCGTGTCGCCTCTTCGATGTCGTCGGATTTGACATTGATCCAATGGACGTACAGGAAGCCGTCATCGGTTAAATCCACGGTCAAAGTGCCCGGCGTCAAAGTGATGGAATTGGCCAGTGCCGTGATGCCGGATGCCGTTTTCAGATTCGTTTTGATTTTGACGATCCCGGGCTTGATCGGCATTTTGGGATGCAGCGCACGATAAACGACATCTATATTCGCCTTGACGACATAATAAAAGAAGACCGGTACGTACAGCAGAAACCAGAATATCCGCACCGGCGAAATAAATACGTGGTGCTCTTTCGGCAGTATTTCGTGGAACAATACCGAAACAATGATCGACGCGATCAAACCCGCGGCCACAACCTGAACGTCGATCTTCCCGTCCACTACCGGCCAGGTCAGCAGAATCCAGATTACAAATGCCAGTACAAAATAAATCAGTCGTCTCATACGATTAAATCCTTTATTATCATATTCCCATAACAAACTCAGAGTATTTAAGCCCGCCCGTCAAAACCGTGACAGCCGGCTCCAGAATACTTTCCCTCAAGCTGGGCACGAGTAAAAGCAATCCCATGAGGACACATAAACAAGCTAAAAATACCATGGCGATAAGCATCGAGCCTCCATTTTCTTCCACTTCGCGGAGGTTTTCCGGCAGCTCGCCAAGAAAGACATAACGCTGAACCTTGAGGAATGATATTAGAGTTATCAGGCTAACAATAACGGTCACCGCTCCAAGGCCGTAGAATCCCGCTTGAACAGTAGCCATCACAAGAATTAATTTACTCCAGAAACCGTTGAAAGGAGGAATGCCGGAGATCGCTGCCGATGCAAGGGTGCATGTAGCTCTTGTAACAGGCATCCTCTCGGCCAGCCCGCCTAACTGCTTGAGTTGCCTGGTCCCCGTGGCCATCTCAATCGAGCCGCTGGTAAGAAACAGCAGTGACTTGAACACGGCGTGATTGACCATGTGGAACAGCCCTCCAAGTATCGCCAATGCCGCCCACTTCAACTCGCCGCCCCGGGCCATGATAAGTGCGCCTATACCGAGCCCAAGAACAACATAGCCCATCTGTGAGATGCTGTGATATGCCAGCAGCCGCTTGAGGTCCCATTGACCGACTGCCAGGAACACACCTATAACCATGCTCAAAATGCCGAGTACGATCAACAGCCACCCGACGGAGACTGAAACGCCGAAAATATTGAATACCACTCGGGCAAGGGCATAAACACCAAGCGTTTTTATCAAAACGCCTGAGAGCATTGCGGAAATCGGAGCAGGAGCCGATGGATGTGCATCGGGCAGCCAGGCATGGAAAGGAACCAACGCGGCTTTAAGGCTGAAGCCGACAATAAACAACGCCAATGCAAAACCAAGCCCTGCGTTCAAGCCCGAACTCTGGATAGCTTTTGAGATGTAAGCCATATTCAGAGTGCCGGTATTGCCATATACAAGGCCAATCCCAAAAAGGACGAATATAGAAGCGATGCTGCCGAGTACCATATACTTGAAGGCAGCCTCAAACTCCTCGTGCCCGCAGCCGAAGCCGACAAGCGCGTAAGATGCGATCGAGGCAATTTCCAGGAAGACAAACAAGTTAAAGATATCTCCCGAAAGCACGACGCCGTTCATGCCGGCGACCATAAGCAGAAACAGGCTGAGGAATTTTGGCTTTGCCGTGTACTGCTCCATATATCCGGCACTAAAAAGCATCACGGCGGCAGTTACGACACCAATGGCTAAAAGCAATAGGCAGCTCAAGCCGTCGAGAACAAGATTAATGCCAAGAGGAATGGGCCACTTGCCTATTTCATAAACGCCGGACTCGCCTATGCATGAGATGGCAAGGACCAGCAATAAAATGGTCACAATGTTGGCGATGACGGTCGCGGCATCCTTTCCTCGCTTGCCGAACATCGGGAGCAAAAATGCCGTTACCAGAGGGATCGCAACAAAACCAGGCAGGAGTATGCTCATCCTCTTAACCTCCTAATTTCTGTAATATCGAAGGTGCCGTATTTCTCGTAAGTCCTGATGCATATCGAAATCATAAGCGCTAACGAACCCAGGCTGATTACGATTGCGGTAAGCACGAGCGCCTGGGGCAGCGGGTCAACGGAGCTGTTCACAAAGTTGGATAGAGCGGCCTGCGATTCTTTGTCTATGATCGGAGCCACGCCGCCATGTCTATACCCGAGCATTACCAGAAAAAGATTGACGGCGTATTCCATAATCAGAATACCGACTACAATCTTGACCATATTCTTTTTGACGACCGCACAATACAGCCCGATCATAAATAATAAAAAGCACAACGCATAAAGCATCGTTCTGACTCCTTTTTCAGTGGCTATCCAATTCTTCGGTCTTACAACAGGTCGAAAGACTGTAGATTACTAAAAACAGAGAAGCGCCGACTTTAAGACCAATTGCGATATTCGAAAACGGTATCGTGCCGGCACTCAAAAGATGTAAAGGCTGGCCGTATTTCTCGACCAGGAAATTAACAAAGAAGGTCCCGCCAAAGATAAGTCCCAAAATTGCGATCATGATAAACATGAACGCCCCGAGGCAGTCGAGTTTCGAGACGAGGGACAGGGGCAGGTCTTTCTTTACGAATTCCCCGCCGAACGCCAGCATTAGCAGGACGTAGGA
>Ga0210003_1003101_pt1 | contig 13701 bp, 10 predicted proteins | sample LantaG_FD_182804 | JGI IMG/M metagenome (GOLD analysis project Ga0210003, IMG submission 182804) | Deep subsurface microbial communities from Baltic Sea to uncover new lineages of life (NeLLi) - Landsort_02402 metaG (SPAdes) (version 2) | ecosystem: Environmental > Aquatic > Marine > Oceanic >... | reverse complement strand
ATCATAATACTCATCTCCTACCTTAGCTTTGAACATCGCTTCCTTCATTTCCTCAGGTTGTAATGTAACGGTATCACTTCTTAAATCAACATTTCTAGCCATTTTTTTAATCATCCCCTTTTTTTATAATATCTAATACAATAAAACAATTTTACTGTATTTTTTATCTTACCAACCACTTATCTTTTTTAAGACTTGATCTGAAATTTTACCTTCCTCTACGTCTTTTATTGACTCCTCTATTATATCTAAAGCGATATCCACCTCCTTTTTGGTTATCACCAAGGGAGGGGCAATTCTTAATACTGATTTACTAAAGAAGGTGAGGATTAATCCTTTTTCCCAGCAACGCCAGCAAATTTTAGCGGCTTCTTTTTCAGCTCTCTGTTTGGTTTCTCTGTCGGATACTAAGTCAACACCGATTAGAAGCCCTTTTCCGCGTACATCTCCAATTAGTTCGTGTTCCTTTTTTAGTTCATTAAATCGAGTTTTAATATAACCACCTATTTCTGTAGATTTTTCCACTAATTTCTCTTCCTTTATTACCGAAATGGTTGCTAAAGCTGCGGCACAACTAACTGCATTCCCTCCCATAGTGAAAAGGTGAGCAGGAGCCTTCCAGGAATCCATTATCTCTTTTTTGGCAACAATTGCACTGAGAGGCATGCCAGAGGCAATAGCTTTCCCTAAAAGAATAACATCGGGCTCAATCCCCCAGTGCTCAACTGCAAACCATTTACCCGTCCTACCAAATCCTGTTTGCACTTCCTCAGCAATAAAAAGAATACCGTTATCCTCACAGAGATTTTTAAGATTAGATAAATAGTTTTTAGGTGGTACTATTATTCCTGCATCTCCTTGGATTGGCTCTATAATAACAGCAGCTATTTCCTCGGGGGGGATCAGAGTATCTAAAACTGTTTTTATATAGTCTAGACAAAATAGATTACAATTAGTAGGTTCAAGTCTAAAAAGGCAACGGTAGCAATCAGGATAAGGGACATGATATATCTCTGGCAGAAAAGGGCCCATATCCTTACGCATATTAAGGCTAATAGCAGAAAGACTGAGAGCTCCGTAAGTACTTCCATGGTAAGAACGGAAGAAGGCAATTATTTTTTGACGTTTTGTGAAGCTACGGGCAAGCTTTATAGCTCCATCATTAGCATCTGAGCCTGAAAGTCCAAAAGAAACTTTTTTGATCATATCTCCTGGTGTTATTTGTACTAACTCCTGGGCCAATTCTATTTGATTTTTATTATAAACATAAGCGGTAGTGTAATTGGTAAAATTATCAACTTGTTCTTTTATTGCCCTTACTACTTTAGGATGGGTGTGACCAGTATTTAAGGCAGCAGCACTGGAAAGAAAATCTATATAACGATTACCATCAATATCTTCTACGGTTGCACCTTCCCCCCGTTTCATAACGAAGGGATAGTAAGGTACCCGAGAAGCCGAAGAGATAATTTCTTTATCCTGTTTAATAATTTTAAAAGCTTCAATCAATTTTTTTCCCATTTTTTCACCTCATTTATAATTGATGAGTTTCCTTTAATCTTATAACCTCTAAACCTGTGCCTTTTAATTTATGAGACCCCGAAGAGTTAATACTTGTTTTCCCCTTTGTGGTTTAAGATGGTTTAACTCCTCGGGAAGCTTTTAGAAAATGCAATCTATTCTACCCATACAGGATAGAAGAACATCCTCGATGTAGGGTAAAGGACAAAATCATGTACAGTTGTATTAAAGACTAAATTCTGATTTGAATGGGCTAAATAAACCCAAGGAGCGTCTTCATGTATTATTTGTTGCACCTTCTTATAATATTCTGCTCTCTCAGCCTTATCGTAAGTTTCCAATGCCTTAGAAATTAAATTTTGCACTTCTTCATTATTATAAAAAGCGTGGTTTGAGGCTACTCCTATTGAAGCAGAGTTTGGCGCATAGCAATAACTCATAAAGTCATCTGTATCTCCAGTATCCCCGGTAATCCCTAAAAGGCACATCTGGGGCTTTCCAGCCTCAGCTTCCTGGAGATAAGTCCCCCAATCAGCCTGATAGAATCCCACTTTTATACCCACAGCAGCTAAATAACTTTGGATAGCTTCTCCGATCTTTGGTGGATCGAACATATAAGCCCTTGATACCGGCATTACATATAAAGTTACCTCGAAGCCATCGGGATATCCTGCTTCAACTAAAAGTTCTTTAGCCTTTACAGGGTCATAAGGATAATCTACTATTGCACCATTATAGCCTAACATAAAAGGGGGTATTCCGTTTGTAGCCTTAATTGCTGTCCCCATATAAACGTTATCTATTATAGATTGTTTATCAATAGCCATATTGATTGCTTGTCTCACTTTTTTCTTGGTTAATGGTTCAAGGTATCCCGGGGTTTTAACCCAAGGTTCATCTGGATCTCGCATCCCATTTCCATTAGCATCTTTATATCCGTAGCCAGTATTTATGGCCATATATCCGATATTCATCCCTGGTACCGTTAGAAGTTTCAAATCTTTGTTAGCCCTTATCCTTTCAAAATCAGCAGGATTGGGATATTCAATCCCTTGTATCTCACCAACTTCCAAAGCCATAAGCCTTGCTGAAGGGTCGGGGATTACTTTGAAGATTAATCTGTCCAACTTAGGTTTTCCTCCCCAATAGTTTTCGTTAGCTTCTAAGGTGATATGGTCATCTTTTACCCATTCCACAAATTTAAAAGGACCAGTACCACAGGGATATTTGAAGGCCTCTTCTTTATACTTCTCTGCATTCGTAGGGCTCACAATAGCAACTGCAAACATCATGGTGAGACTTGTTATTGTTGCGGCATTTTTCCTCCTTAGAACAATCTTTACTGTATAATCATCAATTTTTACTACCTCCTCTACAGCTCCCAGTAGAGCTTTCCACAATGCCCATTCGCCATATTTATAATAAGGATGGTTAGTATCATATTGTCGGGCAAAGGAAAATACTACTGCATCAGCATTAAAGTCTGTACCATCATGAAATTTAACCCCTTCCTTCAAATTAAAGACAATTTCCTTTCCATCTGATGATATATCCCATGAGGTGGCTAACCAAGGTTGTATTTCTGTAGTACCTGGTTTAAACCCAACTAAACATTCAAAAATGTTATCCATCCTCTCCATAGATATATTATCAGTTACGTCTCCTGGATCTAATTTTGTAACATCTCCACCGCTGCCAAATACCAGAGTTCTATTTGCAGAAGCAATATCCGCTACTCCAAATATTAAAGCCATACTTAATAATAAAATCATACATACTTTACTTTTCACTTTATTTTCCTCCTTAAAATTTTAAATATTTACTTCCAAAAAAAGACTCTCAAATCTCCTGTCTTTAAGTTATAAAGCCACCTCCCTTTTTTTAATCCTCCCTTAAAATTTATTTAACTAAACCTTTTCTTTCTCGACATCGGTATAATAGGGTCAGAATATCCGACCGAGTCCTAAAATGCTCATAAAAGCTCGATAACCTTCCAAAACTGTTTCCCCCTGTACCTTAATGGTCCTTCCTCCTACCCTCTCTGCAAAGGGATAGATAGAAGCATGATCAGCCATCTCCGTCGTAAAAAACTCTACCTCAACTGTAACTGGAAGGTCTACATGGAAAGGTTTTACACTTGAAAGTCCACTAATAGCTTTTCTAACTCCATCTCTAATCAATTGATGAGATTTTTCCGGATGGAGGCACTCCGCTCCTGCCCGTCCGAAAGCTTTTTTAACTATTGCAGTTTCAAGGTGTTCTCCTATGAATGCTTTAGCGTCGCGACAAACAGTTTCATCGCCACTTAAAAAGATAACAGGAACATTAAAATGTCCTGCAATAACCGTATTGATTTCTGGCTCCCCAACTTCGATCCCATTTAACCTTACACAATTCACCATAGGAGCATAATATGTATGATCTAATATGGCGTGTAGTGTACCAATCTTGGCATGATAACCTATAAGAAGCGTTCCGTCGCATCCTTCTACGCCCTGCATCATACATAAGGGTTTGTCGAATCCTGAAATTAAATGAGCCGCAGGATTAAGTTGAGAAAGAATAATATTCGTCATTGTATTATGCGAATCGTTTACGAGAACCTCTTTTACTCCGGCCTCCAATACTCCTTCAATGGCCGCGTTTACATCTCCTACCATTAGTTCTCGGCTCTGTTTATATTCTTCTTTTCCTGGACGAACTTGATCAGAATGAACAACCCCGGTAATTCCCTCCATATCTACTGAAATAAATATCTTCATTTTTATTCTCCTCCATAAAATATTTTTTTAATAAAATTAGGTTAACCATGCTTGTCTTGTTTTTATTTAAATTATAAGCCTAAAGTTAAGTAGTTATCCTTTTTAAGAACTTTCCCCTCTCTCTTTCCTGTCAAATCTCCTTTTTCTACACTAATAACCCCATTAACAATTACATACTCAATACCTTCGGGCTTATTTCTTGGTTCTTTATAAGTTGCTTTATCAATAATTCTATCAGCATCAAAGACCACAATATCTGCCCAAAAACCCTCTTTAATCAACCCTCTATCTTTTAACCCAATCTTTTGTGCCGGAAAAGATGTCATTTTTCTTATCGCTTCTTCAATATTAAGCAACTTCCTGTCTCTAACATAAACACCCAGAATCCTAGGAAAAGTACCGTATGTTCTCGGATGAGGAATTCCAATTCCTTCGTCAACTCCATCAGTTCCTATTATGGTATATGGACAGCTAATCACTTTTTCCAAATCTTTTTCATTCATCATAAAAATAATCATCTCTGCATCAGTACCATCATTGGCAATTATTTCAAATATAGTATCATAGATACTTTTATTCCATTCTTTGGAAATTTCTAAAATATTTTTACCTATAAATTCCAGATAATTAGGGGAATATGTTAATACAATATTCTCGCATCCTGTCTGTTTAATAAAATTTTGCCAGTCTGTTTTCTCTTCAATAAATTCCCTTATTCTAGCTCTTTCTTTGGGATCTTTGCATCTTTCCTTTAATTTTTCCTCTCCACCTTCATGAGCAAAAGGAGGTAATATTGCCCCTAAAAATGATGCGCCTGCTAAATAAGGATAAGCATCTACTGTAATATCAACACCATTCTTCCTTGCTTCTTCGATTATCGTTAAGCTTTTATCAATTTTCCCCCAATTAGATTTTCCGGCAGCTTTGTGATGAGATATTTCAACTGGCACTTTAGCTTCCACCCCAATTTTTATAGCCTCATCAAGAGCACTAAATAAATGATCTGCTTCATTTCTTATGTGTGTTGAATAAATTCCTCCATATTTTGCTACACCTCTTAAAAGTTCTACTAATTCTTCAGTTTTCGAATAAACACCAGGGGGGTAAATCAAACCTGACGATACTCCAAATGCACCATCATTTATTGATTGGGATACTAACTTCTTCATTTCTTTTAATTCTTTCTCTGTTGGGTTTCTATCATCCATTCCCATCACTGCAATTCTTAATGTCCCATGACCAACTAATCCAACGAAATTCGTTCCTAAATTTCCCAGGCTTTCCAATTTATTTAAATATTCACCATAAGAAACCCAATCAAAATCAATGTTTTTTCCATGATTAATACCTAAATAGGAATTTAATATTTTTAAAGTCTTCTTGTTAACCGGTGCGGGACTCATTCCGCAGTTTCCTGCCACTACTGTTGTAACACCTTGAAAAAGTTTTGGTTTATTGTAAATATCTCTAAAAAACATTAAATCGTCATGAGCGTGCATATCGATAAATCCCGGTGCTACGATTAGTCCTCTTGCATCTATTACTCTATCCATCTTCTTTTCTGGACTAATTCTTCCAACTTTTATAATCTTGCCATTTTTTATTCCAATATCCCCTTTAAACCAAGGATTTCCCGTTCCATCAATAATTTTTCCATTTTTAATTAACAAATCAAATTTCATTTAAAATCTCCTTTTCTTTGAACCATGGGCAATAACAGAGAAGAAAGATATTTTCTACTGTGATATACTTTATTATGCGCTACTTTAACATCAAATTCTTCATCTATAGGACCACCTGTATTTAAGTTACGATTAAATTCGGGGAAAAAGCTGCTGGTTACTAAAAGGCGAACCCTATGCCCAGACTTAAAAATATGACTTGTTGCAAAAATAAACTTAAACTCATATTTGTATATTTTGCCTTTTTCTAAAAGCTCTGGTCTTTCAAGAGAATTCCTGTACCTTGCCCTTATACCTCCCTTATTAAGATTAATGGACTTCCCATCCGGGTATACATCTGAAAGCAAGACAATCCAATCTGTGTCTAAACAATTCGAAGAAGCGTAAATCAATATCCTTGGAGTCCCGGCAAGTTCTAAGTCATCTTTTAATAGTTCACTTGTGAAAACCAGTACATCATCCCTTCTTTCTATAAACCGCATATCCAATGGAGTCTCTGCTGAAGGAGCATAGAGATTAAAATCAATGGTTGATACCACTGGATCTCTGGGGTCATAAGCATAGCAGTCTACAGTCTCTTCTAATGGTTCTTCTTGACTTAATTTCCCATCCCCTAAAAGAGTATTCGCTTTTCCATTACTATGGAGATACCATGGAACAGTATAGGATTCCGATGGTGGCCAGGAGTTTCTTGTAACCCATTTATTTTCCCCCATTGTAAAGGTGTATACTTTTTTATTATTAAAGAATTGAAGGAACTTTTTCCATGACTCCTTATCTTCTTTAAGATAATATTCAAACCACCATAAATGAAGATTAAGTAAATTTATTACAGCCTCTGGTCCAAAGTCTAACCCTCCAAGATGCTGCTTTGGAATTCTGGTTGCTCCATGCTCCCACGGACCAGAGATTAAAAACTGTTTATCTTTAGCGGAAGAATATTTTGCCATACCTTTATAGAAATACATAGCCCCTGGTTGATCATCATCATACCACCCGGTTATGTGAAGGACCGGTAGATTAATCTTCCTGAAATCTTCCGTTGTCAGGAGAATTTTCTGCCAGAAATCATCAAGACTTGGATGTGATATCCATTTTTTCCAAACAGTGCTCATTCTTCCTACAGCGTCATCCATACTCTTCAAAGGAAGATACCACATAACCTTTTCCCAATTAACCGATTTAGGATTCTGAACTGATCTTCCACCAACAAGATGAAGCCATTGAATCATTCCCATAGTTATCATACCATTAATAAAAGGTAACTCTTGCATAAAATAACCGGCAGCTGCAGAGCTTACCATAGTAGTTAAATGAGGGGGTATCTCACGAGCAGCAGCCCACTGAACCCAACCTCTATAGGAACCTCCCATCATAGCAACTTTTCCATTACACCAATCTTGTTTTGCAATCCACTCTACTGTATCGTAACCGTCAAGTCCTTCATTAAACATAGGAATCCATTCTCCATCAGAATCTCCTCTTCCCCTGACATCTTGCATAACTACTGCAAAACCATTCCTTGTAAAAAACTCAACATCCCTTGTCCCATGCTTAGTTTCTTCTGCTAAGGCCTTATTATATGGTGTCCTAATCAAAATAGCAGGATAAGAGTCTTCTTTTTTTGGGAGATAGATATCTACAGATAGCATCGTTTTATCTCTCATTGGAATTTTAACATCAAACAAAGTTCTAATTTCCACGTTTAATTTCTCCTTTCTATTTTTTTAATTTTTTCTTTCATTTGATTTCTTACCTTCCAAATCTTCCAACAACCTCACTCCTAATGGGTTAATTTTTCTTTTAAAAATGGCGCCCATTCTTTTTGAGCTAAATAGGGGAAGTAGCATCTAACAAAATGTCCTTTTTTTACCTCTGTAAATGGCGGAGGCTCTCCTTTTTTGCAGATATCCTTTGCGAATGGGCATCTTGGATGAAATCTACAACCAGAAGGAGGATTTATTGGACTTGGGATTTCTCCTTTTAAAATTATTCTCTTTGGTTTATGCTTTGGAATCAGTCCAGGATTTGAACTAAGCAATGCCCAGGTATAAGGGTGCATAGGAGAATTGAAAATCCTTTTTGTATCTGTTAACTCCACTATTTTCCCCAGGTATATAACTGCAATCCTATCACTTATCACACTAATAACAGCTAAATCATGAGAAATAAAAAGATAGGTTAAATTATGCTCCTTTTGTAGTTTTTTTAGAAGTTTAAGAATTTTTGCCTGAACTGATACATCCAGGGCAGATGTTGGCTCATCCAGTACTATAACCTTAGGGCCCATAGCTAATGTCCTTGCAATTGTAATCCTCTGAAGTTGACCTCCACTAAAAGCATGTCTAAATCTGCTAAGATGTTCTTCTTCTAACCCAACTTCTCTGATTAGTTCCAAAACTCTTTCTTTTAATTCTTTTTCGTCTTTTACAAGACTATGTTCTTTTAAGGACTCTCCAATAACATCTGCTATTGTCATCCTCGGATCAATTGAAGCCTTTGGATTTTGAAAGACGATCTGTATGTCTTTTCTTGTTTCTTTTAATTTTTTCCCCTGTATATGAGTAATCTCTCTTCCATCAAAATATATCCTTCCCTCTGTAGGCACAAGAAGTCTATCAACAGTCCTCCCTAAGGTTGTCTTCCCACATCCTGATTCCCCAACCAAACCCAAAGTTTCTCCTTTGTTAACAATAAAACTAACCCCATCAATAGCTTTAACATATCCTACTATTCTTTTTAGAAACCCCTTTTTTACAGGAAAATATTTTTTAAGATTTTCAACTTGTATAAGCCCTCCCATTTATCAACTCCCCTAATTTTCATTGTACAGATGACACGCAACAAAATGATTATTTTCAACCTCCATTAGAGGAGGCTTTTGCTTTTTACAAATGCTCTTTACCGATGGGCATCTTGGATGAAATCTACAACCAGAAGGAGGATAAAGCAAATTAGGAACTACTCCTGGTATTATCTCCAAATCATTAACCCTTGTCCCTATACGAGGAACTGCTTTTAAGAGAAGACTGGTATACGGATGTAAGGAATTTTTGAAAAGAGACGTTACGTCTGTATACTCTACTACATATCCAGCATACATAACCACGACCATATCTGCCATCTCAGCTATTACAGTTAAGTCATGTGTTATCCAAAGTATAGAAATCCCGTATTTTTCCTGGAGTTTCTCTATTAAGTTTAAAAACTGTGCTTGAACAGTAACATCTAAGGCTGTTGTTGGTTCATCTAATATTAACAGATCAGGATTCCCAGCGAGTGCCATTGCTATCATTACTCTTTGTTTCATACCTCCAGATAGTTCATGAGGATACATTCTAATAACCCTTTCAGGTGCAGGAATATCAACATCTTTTAATAAATTTATTGCTCTTTCTTTTACTTCTTTTTTGGCCATTGTAAAATGGTAAATTAGAACCTCGGCTATCTGGTCTTCAACAGTCAACACCGGATTAAGTGAGGTCATTGGATCCTGATAAACCATTGCTATTTCTCTACCTCTAATTTCGTTTATCTCATTCTCCGAAAGTTTTAACAGATCTTTTCCTTTAAAAACGATCTCTCCTTTTAATACCCTCGCAGTGGGGGGCAATAAATACATTATAGTTGAAGCGGTTGTTGATTTTCCACAGCCTGTTTCTCCAACTAAACCCAAGGTTTCTCCTTTTTTAATCGAAAAACCTACATCTTCTAAAGCCTTTACTATCCCCTCTTCAGTATAAAAGTATACTATTAAATCTTTGATATCTAATAGAATTTTAGTCAATTAATTATACCCTTCCCTTCCAATTTTGGGTCTAAGGCATCTCTTAAGGCATCTCCCACTATATTAAAAGTTAAACTAATCACCATTATGGCTAATCCAGGAAATGTAGATATCCACCAGGCGGACCCTAAAAAATTTCTTCCTTCTGATACCATTAACCCCCATTCCGGAGTAGGGGGTTGCATCCCCACGCCTAAAAAGCTTAGGGCAGCTGATGTTAAAATCGCATCAGGCATAGATAAAGTAGTATAGACTATTAATGAAGATGAGATATTAGGTAAAATATGTTTAAATATAATGTGTAGATTGCTTATACCCAGTGAATCTGCTACTTCAATGTATGGTTCTTCTTTAATTGATAGAGTCTCTCCCCTGACTAATCTGGCAAGAGAGGCCCAACTAATTACACCTATAGCGATTATGATACTCTTTAATCCTCCCCCTAATACGCCTGCAAGGGCTATAGCTAAAACTAAAGCTGGTATTGACATCATAATATCCACTGTTCTCATTATCATCCCGTCTGTTATGCCACCAAAGTATCCAGCTAATAGGCCTAAAGTTATACCAATAGCAGATGCAAGGAACACAACACCCAATCCCACAATTAGGGCATATCTTGTCCCATAAAGTGTTCTGCTAAAAATATCTCTTCCAAATTCATCAGTTCCAAAAAAATGATTTTTGGAAGGTGGTTGTAAGGTTTTAGAATAATCTGGCTCAACTGGACTGTATGGTGCTAAAAACGGTACAAAAATGGAAATTAATATTATTAGGAGAATTGTAAATAATCCAATTTGTGCTACTTTATCTCTCAGTAATCTTCTCTTCACCACCTGAACTGTGGATCTTTCAAGATAAGATTTAACCATTTATGTTCCTTTCCTTATTCAATTGTAATCCTTGGATCAAGATATGCATAGAGCATATCTATAAATAAGTTTGCCAGCATTACTACTATTCCAAACATTAGAGTAACTCCCTGGACTACTGGAATATCTCGTTGATATATTGCCTCTACTATTAATCTTCCCATTCCGGGCCACGCAAACACAGTTTCAGTTACAACGGCTCCTCCAAAAGTATAGGCAACTCTAAGTCCGACTATTGTCACTATTGGAATAATTGCATTCCTTAAGGCATGCTTATAAATCACCAACTTTTTTGGCAGACCTTTCCCTCTTGCTGTTTTAATATAATCCTTTCCCAGGATATCGAGCATAGTAGAACGAGTTAGCCTGGTTAATAATGCAAGATTTGCCAAGCTAAGAACAGCAACAGGTAATATTGCATGTTTTAACCCATTTAATGTCCATATGGGACCACCTCTTCCATAAACAGGTAACCAGCCTAACTTTAAGGAGAGAATCATTAAAAGCATTAAGGCAAACCAGAAATAGGGCATTGAAATACCAAATAGGGCAAAGAGCCTGGTTGTTTGATCTATCCACCCTCCTCTGTGTAAAGCACTTATACTCCCTAAAAAGATAGCAATAATAGTAGCCAAAATAAGGGAGGTTATGGTGAGTTCCAATGTGGCAGGCATCCTTTCAACAATCGTCTCTAAAACTGGACGACCGGTGGTTATTGAATTTCCCAGATTACCTTTAATTATATTGGAGAGCCAGACAAAATATTGAATGTGTACAGGTCTATCCAATCCCAACTCATGTCTTACCTTTATTATCGTTTCCGGAGTAGCTCTCTCCCCCAACATTAATCTTACTGGGTCACCGGGAGCTAAATGCATAATTAAAAATACGATGAGTGTTACCCCTAACACTATGGGGATCAGGAGTAACACTCTTTTTATCATATATCCTGACATTTATACCATCCTCTGTAATGAATGACCCTGTGGCAAGCCGCAGGGTCATTCTCAAGTTATCCCCCTCCTTGCTCTCCCTCTTGAAGGGGGAAGGTTTGGGCAGGGGTGAAAAAAGGAAATTCCTATACGATCAAGTTAAAAATTTGAAATATCATTTTTTTAGGTAAACCTCAAGTGCTATGACCCTAGCATGCCAATCTTTCCAGTATGGGTACTCAAGAACTATATTATCAAGACCACCCACAAGAGGTTTGGCCATCATTGAATCTGTAAGAGCTACTAGTGGTACATATGGTAAATCTTTCAGGAGAATATCCTGGGCTTTTTTCACATATTCCTTGTACTCATCTATTTTTGCAATCATTGAAGCTTTTGTTATTAGCTCATCAAATTCTGGATTCTCATAGAACGCATTATTGCCCACACCTTTATTTTTCGAATATGCAATGAAATTTAAAAATCCATCTCCAGTTGTGTACCATATCCCATATTCCATTATGTCAAAGTCTCCACTCTCTGCTTTTGCTAATGCTGTTCCTTTTTCCAATGTTTCAACAACTACTTTGATCCCAACCTTCTTTAATTGGTCTTGGATTATCACGGCAGACTTTGAGTTTTCAGTGAGAGCATAAGCTAATAAGTTAATTTCAAATTTTTTACCATTCTTTTCTAAAATACCATCTCCATCAAGGTCTTTCCAACCAGCGTCAGCAAGGAACTGTTTAGACTTCTCCAGATCATACTCAATACACTCATCAGACACATCATAGTAAGCTATAGTTGTGGGTCCTAATAGTGAGCATGTTGGAATTGCTGCTCCACTCCAGGCAACATCAGCTATAGGCTTCTTGTCAATTGCATGTGCTATCGCCAACCTGATACGCCTATCCTGGAATAACTCTCTTTGTAAGTTAAATGCTAAAAATCTTGTTCCGCTTGAAGGGATGTTGTAAAATTGGATAGTTGAATCCTTCTTTAATTGTTGAACAAATACAGAAGGGACATAAGTTGTAAAGTCAACATCTCCTGATTTTACTGCACCAACCAAAACAGTTGGTTCAGGTATTAGTTTAAATACTATCTTTTCTAAATAGGCTGGCCCCTTGTTATCTAAAAAGACTGGACCATATTTATACTCATCATTCCTAATCAGCACAATTTCCTGACCCCTTATCCATTTTTCAAACTTAAACGGACCGGCCCCCACAAGGACTTCTGTTCCCCATCTGTCTTTATATTTTTCATAGGCTGTTGGACTAACAATACCAAAATAGGCGTCTGCAATATTTAACAAAAAGGCCAAGGATGGTGATTTTAAGACAAATTTAACAGTATAATCACCAAGTTTTATAATATCCCTTACTGACTCTATGGCCCAAGCTGTGTTCCCCTTCATGGCATGTTCAAAAGTAAACACTACCGCATCGGCATTAAATGGTGTTCCATCATGGAACTTTATTCCTTCCTTTAATTTAAATGTACAAACTGTGCCGTCCTCCGAAACTTTACAAGATTCTGCCAGTGAAGGCACGATATTCAAATTCTTATCTACAATAACTAATGGTTCGAGAATGTGATTCATTATCATGTCACTGGTAGCTCTGGTCGTTTTCCATGGATCAAGGTTGTCCGGCTCATCACCGATACCATAGACCAACACCCCACCTGCTTTTTCTTCTCTCGTTAAAGTAGTTGTTCCCCCAGCTGCATAATTTACACCTACTAACATAATTAAAAGAACAAACAAAAGATACAACACAACAATTTTTTTAATTTTCATTTCTTTACTCCTTTAAAATTTTTTTTACTTAACTCTCTCTAACATGTGAAATTCTCTTTATATTAAATATTTTTTTATTTCCCCCCTTTCCTTATATTCATAAATTTTCACTTTATATGTCTAAGTAAATTTGCTGAATTTAATCACCTCCTTTATTATTTAATACTTAAGAATTCGGAATTTACTTTCTCTATTTAAATATATTAAAAATGCCTTCTCCGGTCATCTCCGCAATTTAAGCATTTATATTTAGGCACTTTCTTGTTTCCCTTCTATCCTCTTCTTTAGCTCTTTCCTTCTGTCCTCGTAGAATTGGCGGAGTTCTTTATTTAAAGTCTCCG
>Ga0210003_1003100_pt1 | contig 13715 bp, 7 predicted proteins | sample LantaG_FD_182804 | JGI IMG/M metagenome (GOLD analysis project Ga0210003, IMG submission 182804) | Deep subsurface microbial communities from Baltic Sea to uncover new lineages of life (NeLLi) - Landsort_02402 metaG (SPAdes) (version 2) | ecosystem: Environmental > Aquatic > Marine > Oceanic >... | reverse complement strand
CTCTCTCTCTCTCTCTCTCTCTCTCTCTCTCTCTCTCTCTCTCTCTCTCTCTCTCTCTCTCTCTCTCTCTCTCTCTCTCCATCTCTCCGCGCGCGCGCGCGCGGTGTCTCCGCCCACCTGATCGATTACGGAAACATCAAAATCAAAACCAAAAAAACATTATAAAACAAAAAAACAAACAGCTCGTGTCCCGCAACCCCGACCTCGTCTTCGTCTCGTCGTCCGGCGGCGACGGCCGCGGGCGGCGCACGCCACTGATGGCCGCGACCGAGAGCGGCTCGGCGGTCGCGGTGGCCGCGGTCTGCGACGTGCTCGACGCCGCCGTGAAGAGGGCCTCCTCCTCCTCCGAGGAGCGCGGAGGAGGGGGAGGGGAAGGGGAAGGAGGAGGAGGAGAAGGTGAAGCTTCTTCTCCTTCAGCAGCAGCGGCAGCGACAACTCTTCAACCTCGACTTCAACCGCCGCCGCCGCCGCCCCGGCTACCCCCCCTCTCCTCGCTCGCCCGCAAAGGTTCCTCCGCCGCCCTCTCCGAGCCAGGGCTGCTCGCCATGGCGGCCACGCACGGCACCCGCGCGCACCTCGAGGTCCTCGAGGAGCTGCTGCTGCGCGGGGCCGACGCGCTGACGCCCAACGCGAGGGGCGACAACTGCCTCCACGCCGCCGCTCGGGCCGGGAGGGCGGCGTCGCTGCGCGCGCTGCTTTCGAGCCGCGTCGCGGTGGCTTCGAGAGCCGGCGAGGGCGCCCAAAACGAAAGCGGAGACAGCGGGACGCCGCCGCCGCCCCCTGCGAGGGTCGCTCGCCTCGGGGACCTGCTCGTGCCGCGCGACTCCTGGGTGCTCAGGAGCGGCGACAGCGACAGCGCGAGCTCTTCTTCTTCTTCTCCTCAGCCGGCGACGCGACTCATCGACGCCCGGGGCCCGCACGGCCTGTCGCCGCTGGACCTGGCGGTGCTCTCCGGGTCGGCTCCCTCCGTGGCTGCGCTGGTGAGATGAGGCAGAGAGAAAGGAGAAAAGAGAAAGAGAGGGAGAGAGAGAGGAAGAGAGAGAGGAAGAGAGTCGAAAGCGACGCTGAAGCAAAAAGAAAAAAACTCACTCGAAAAAAACTTCAAAAAAAAAATCTTTCTTTCTTTCTCAGCTCGCCGCCGGAGCCGACGTCGCCGCCCTCATGCCCCGCCGCGGCGCAGCCGCCGCCCGCTCCGCCCCCGGGTCCTCCGCCCTGCACCTCGCCGCGGCCCACGGCGCGGCAGGCCCCGCGGCGGTCATCCTGGACTTTCAGGGGATGGCCTTCGGCGCCTCGGCCGCCGCCGCGGCCCGCGCGCGGCGAGGAGCGGGAGCAGGAGCAGGAGCAGCGGGAGGAGCAGGAGCAGGAGCAGGAGCTTCTTCCCCTTCCTCCGCGTCGCCGCTGCACCACCTCACCTCGCTCGACCTCAGGCTCGTCAGGGACGCCTTCGGCCGCACCCCGGCCCGCGTCGCCGACGGTCAAGGGTACCCGATGCTGTCCCGGGCCCTGCTCGCCCCCCCGATCTCGATCCCGAGGGGAGGAGGAGGAGGAGAAGAGCAGCAACAGCAAGAACAGCAACAACTTTCTCTCCCTTCCTCGCCCCAGCAGCTCCTGCTGCAGAGCCAGCGCAGGGAGGCCTCTGAGGTTTTGAGCTCGCTGACGAGGAGGGCGCGGCTGATCCTGGCGCTGTCGAGGGCCGCGGACGAGGTCAAGCGCGACGACGGCGACGAGGGCGACGACGACGACGACGACGAGGAAGAGGAAGACCAGGAGGAGGAAGAGCTCTCTTCTTCGACTCTCTCCACCGGCGCCGCCTCGACCTTACTCCGAGACAAGGCCGAGCTCCAGGCAGCGGTCGCCGCTGCGGCCGCGGCCTCGGCCGCCTCCTCCGCCGCGGGCGTGAGAGGGCTCGTCGAGGCCCTCGCCGTCGTCGCCAGAGGCGTCGAGACGACGACTTCTTGCAGCAGCAGCGGCAGCGATGGAATCGGAGGAGGAGGGCAAGCGGCGACGAGCGCCCCAGCGGTGCTGCTCGGCATCGCCGCCTCAGAAAATGAAGAAAACAGCACTTCCTCTTCTTCTTCTTCTTCTGCTATTCCTTGCACGCGCGCCGCAGCCGCCCTCGCCCGCGCGGCAGCGGCGGCCCTCGCTGCCTCCTGCCCTGCCGTCGCGGACGCCGCTCCCTTACCGGGGACGGCGGCCTCGGCCGGGGCAGCCCCTTTACACAAAGCCCCAGTCGCCGCCGCGGCCGCCTTCGCTGGCGCCGTCGCGCGGACTCTCTCTGCTCCTCCCTCCGACATCCTCTCCGCCACGGCGCTGGTGATCGCCTCGGAACCGGGGACGCCCTCGGCGATGACCGAGTGGAGGAGGCTGACGAGCTCGAGCGCGGGCTTTAACAGTGCTGGAAGCAGCGGCAGAGACGGCAGAAGGTTCCACCACCAGCGGCGGAGGAGGCGGAGAGGCCTCTTCGGCACTGCTTCCGACCTCTTCTTCGGGGGAAACGCCTGGGACATACTCACACCAAACTCCGCCGCCAACCTGAGCCCGGGCGAGATTGCCTACGAGCGCAGGCAGAGGGAGCTGCGGCAGAGGCTGCGGCGCGACGAGGCGGAGCTGCGGGCGGAGCAGCGGGAGCAGGAAGAAGAAGCGGCGAGGCTGCGGCGGAGGGCGCAGGGGGGGTTGAGCACCTTGCTCCACCCTCTCTCCCAACAGCAGCAGCAGCGAGGAAGTGGTGGTGGCTTGCTCCGCCGCCTGCTACCTTCGATCTCTCGAGAGAGGGCTCCGGCGGCTGCTTCTTCTTCGCTCGAGGAAGCGGCGGCCTCCGCTCTCTCGAGCTTTGGCGCCGCCGTCATCGGAGGCGGCGGCGGCGGTGGCGGAGGAGAACAGCAGCAAGACATTTCTTCTTCTTCTTCCTTTCCTTCCTCAGCAGCAAAAGCAGCAGCAGCAGCAGCCACCGCCGGAGAGGAGCGCTGCGCCATCTGCCTCGACGCCAGGGTGCAGGTCGCCGTGAAAGGGTGCGGGCACAGGCTCTGCGTCTCGTGCGCCGGGGAGCTCGTTGCTCGCAACAGCAGCGCCGCAGCGAACGAAACGGCTTCTCCTGCTACTGCTCCCTCCACTCCCTCTCCTCCTCAACCTCACCCTCACCACCAACCCTCGAGGAGCATCGACGCCCCCTCTTGCCCCTTCTGCCGCGGGCCCATAGATGACCTGGTGCCGTGCCTGAGCGGCAGTCAACGGCGGCGGCGGCGAGGCGGGGCGCAAGGAGGCGGCGTCGGAGGGAAAGCGGCGGGCGAGTTTGGGGGGAAGGAGGTTGTCTCCGCCCCCGCCTCCGCCGCGGCGAGCGCCGTCGCTGCCGGGGTCGCCGCGGCTTCCCGTCGCGCGGCTGGGTGATTTGATTTGATTTTATTTCGTCCTATATGTAAATAAAAGCCACGCGCAAGGATCGGAAGAAGAGGAAGGAAGGAGAAGAAGAAGAAGAAGAGGTCGAAGAGCAGCGCTCGAAACACTCGTTCGATTGCTCTCTCTCTTTCTCTCTCTTGTCTTGCTCTTCTCTATCGAGCATCGTTCCTTCGCCGCCTCCAGCCTTTCTCTTCTCGTTCTCTTTTCCTCGGGAGCAAAGAGCACGCTCGCCTCTTTACACAGCCATTCTCATAAAAGAGAAAGAGAATTCTTGAAGAGTGAAAAAAAACAGAGGCGCGGAAGAGAGGTCAAAAAAAAGAAACAATTCCGATGGCGCCGCCGCCTCGATCGGCAAACGAAGACGCCTCGTCAGCGCAGCCTTCCTCGGCGGCCCCTTCTTCTTTCTCGGCGAGGCCCCAGTCCCGTCTCGGGAGGCAACTCTCTCGGCTCAAGGGCGAGGAGGTGAGGATTAGTGCCGGAATTCGGGTGCTTTTTTTTGGTCGATGGAAAGGTCTTTCGTTGATTCGCTCGACTCTCTCTATCAACCTCAACTCTCTCTCAACCTCAACCTCCTCTCCACCCATCATCATCACCACCATCGACAGCGCGGCCTCTACCACTCCCCTTCGCGCCGCCCCTTCGAGGTCGACGCCAGGCCCGCCGACGAGGCCGAGTACGAGCGCTACCGTCGCCTCACCGACCTGGGAGAGCCCTACAGGCTGCCACGCGCCCTGCTCGCGGGCACCAAGCCGGGCGCGCCGGCCGGCGCGGGTACGCCCGAGGCGCCTCTGCTCGTGCTGATAAACTCGCGCGCGGGCGGGCGAGCGGGCCCCAGGCTCACCCAGGCCCTCTATAGGGCCCTCGGGCACGCTCAAGTGTTTGAATTGGCGGACCACAGGCCGGATCGCGTCCTGAGGGCGGTGTGGCAGAACTTACAACAGCGCGTCGCGAGGGGGGACGGCGCGGCGATCGCCCTGAGGGACCGGCTCGTGATTTTGGCTGCGGGAGGGGACGGGACCGTGGCCTGGGTGCTCAAGACTCTTTCGGACCTGAAACTGGAACCTGCGCCGCCTCCGGTCGCTGTTTTACCCCTGGGAACGGGGAACGACTTGGCTTTATCCTTTGGGTGGGGCGACGCCTTCGACTCGAGGTGGGTCGGCAGGCACGAGGCGCTCTACTCGACTTTAAAGAGGGTTGCCGACGCCGAAGCGCACGATCTCGACACGTGGCACGTCCGGCTGAGCGTGTCGCACCCGGCAGGAGGAGGAGAGGGAGGAACAGGAGGAGGAGAGACGCGGCAGCAGCGGCTCCCGTTTGAAGGGCTGCCGCACTCTCTCTCCCTCGACGAAAACACCACTTCTTCTTCTTCAACAACCACCACCACCACCTCCGTCTCCGGCCTCTTCTGGAACTACTTCTCCATCGGCGCCGACGCCGCGGCCACGCACGGCTTCCACTCGCTGCGCGAGTCCAAGCCCTGGGCAGCCCCCGCGCGCGCGATCAACCAGCTCTGGTACGTCGTCTTCGGCTGCGTCACGGGCTGGTTCTGCGGCGCTCCCCCGGCTTCCAAGAGGATACGGATAAGGGCCAGGAGGAGGCCTCGAAGCGCCGCTGCCGCTGCCGCCGCCGGTGGAAACGGCGTCGCAAGCGGAGGAGGAGGAGAAGACGGAGGAGGGAGCGATGAGGAAAAGGGTTGGGTGGACATCCCGCTGCCGCGCGACGTCAAGGCGGTGGTGCTGTTGAACTTGCAGTCCTATGCCGGCGGGCGCGACGTCTGGGGCCTGAAGGACCAGAGGCCCCCTAAGGCAGCCAGGGAGAGGGAGAGGGGCGCGAAGAAGGAGGCCAAAAGGCTGGCGAAGGAGGCGGCGAAGGAAGCCAAAAAGAAGAAGAAGGAAGGCGGAGGGAAAGAAGAGAGACCGACGACGCCACCGGCGACACTCTCCGCGCCGCCTGCGACCGCCGCCGAACAGATTTCTTCAACCTCAGCTCCTCCTCCTCCTCCTCCTCTTCAGACTTCTTCTTCCCCTTCCCCTTCCCTCCCTCACGTCCCCGCCGACGGCTCCGCGGGATGGTCCCCTCCCATTTTCAACGACGGGCTGATCGAGGTCGTCGGCCTGCGGTCCGGGTGGCACGCGGGAATCGTGATGAGCGGGCTGTTCCGCAAGGTGCACGCGAAACGTTTGGCCCAGGCGTCGGACGTCGAGCTGATCATCCAGGGAGGGGACGACTCCGACGACGAGAACGGGGACGGGCGCAGGAAGAGCAAGGGGGACAGGGACGACGACTGCGTGTACATGCAGCTCGACGGCGAGCCCTGGAAGCAGCGCGTGCCCTCCTCTCGGGCTCGTCGCTCTGATGCTGCGGGTTCTTCTCCTCCTCCGTCGCCACTCGTCGTCCGAGTGTCGCGGGCTGCGCCGGCCCGCTTCCTGCTCAACTCCGAGAAGCTGCCCTCGGGCGTCAGCGGCAGGGCCCGCAGGCTGGCCGAGAGGGAGCGACAGGTCAGCATCAGCACGCAGGCCAGCCTGGGCAGAGCGACGCTCCCTTCGCCGGCGAGGAGGCTGAGCGCCGCCGGAGGTGGCGGAGGGAGGGCGAGCGCTGGTGGCGGGAGCACCTTGGGAGGGATCGGCGAGAGAGGAGGCGATGGGAGCTTCGACAACCCTCCGTCGGCTCTGGAGATGCAGCAGATCGCCGCGAGGGTGGAGAGGGGGGAGTTTTCCCCCGTGCCGAGCCCTGGGCCGAGCCCGCCGTAGGCGAATGCGAAGGCGAAGAGGCCGCCGCTGGGAAAGTGAGATGTTTTTTTTTTTTTTTTTTTTTTTATTTTTCGGGCTTTTTTTTTTTTTTTTTTTTTTTTTTTTTTTTTTTTTTTTTTTTTTTTTTTTTTTTAATTTTCCGGACTTTTTTTTTTTTCTTACTTCTTTCTTTTACTTCCTTCTCTTCATTTTTATTTGTTCAAACGAAAAACCGAAAACAGAACGCGCGCATGAAAATTACCCACCTACAAAATTTGTAACTTCTGTTTTTTTACTTCTTGTTCTAGAGCTCTGCTATCTGCTTTTCGCGTGGTGCTCTCTTTCGCTTTCGCGAGGCGGAGGGGAGAGCGGCTGCGAAGGAGGAGGAGGAGGAGGAGGAGGAGGAGGAGGAGCAGAGGAGGAAGCGTCGGAAGAAGGAGGAGGAGGAGGAGCGAAGAGCTGGAGCACCACCGGCGCTTCGGTCCTCGCCGTCACCAGCGGAGGAGCGCTTCTCTGCTGCTGCTGCTGCTGCTGCTGCCCCGATCTCGCTCGCGGTGCCGTCGTAAGGGGCGGCCTCGGCGGCCTCCCGCCTTCGCCACTCCCGCTCCCGTTCCCGTTTCCGCTTCCGCTTCCGCTTCCGCTCGTGAACACAGGCCGCATCACCCTTTCGTCGAAGTTCGCCCACCACGCGCCGAAGGTGTCGGCCCCGGCCCCGGCGGCGGCGGCGCGAGGGCCCTCGGCGGCGGCGGCCTGCCGCAGGAACGAAGGGCGCGACGGCGGGCGGTGTTGCGGGTGCGGGCTCCGGGACGGCCGCGGCAGCGACGGCGGCCGAGGGGCCGGGATCTGCTTCGGGTCCGAGAGCGCCGGGGACGAGGACGAGGACGAGGGCCGCAGCGGGTGCGACCGGGGCTGCGTGGGGGGCAGGTTGAGCAGGAGCGGCGGGGGAGGGAAGACGGTGGTGGAGACGAGTTGAGGTGGAGGTGGAGGTGGATGCTGTTGCTGCTGCTGCTGCTGCTGCTGCTGCTGCGGAAGAGGCAAAGAGTGCTCCCTCGCTCCTCCTCCCCCTCCTCCTCCCCCTCCTCCTCCTCCTCCCCCCCCGCCGCCACCGTTGCTGCTGCTGCTCGCTCTCCTTCGCCCCAGGAGGTCCCAGCCCGTAGATCCGTCTTCCGAAGCTCCGGGGAAAGCCGGGAAGCCCTTCTTCCTGCCGATGCCGCTGCTGCTCGAAGCGGGAAGAGCGAAGTCGCCCTCTCCGCCGCCGCCGCCGCCGCCGCCGCCGCCGCCGCCGCCGCCGCCGCCGCCGCCGCCGCCGCCGGTGCCGCTCTTCGTCCGCAGCCTCGAGAGCTCGACCTCGTGACTCTGCCGAGCGCCGCTGCCGCTGATCCGAGCCTGGGATCCTGCTGCTGCTGCTGCGGCGTCGGCGAAGGCGGCAGCTGAGGCGACGTCGGCGTGCGTGAAGCTGTGGCCGTGCGAGAAGGTCGAGGAATGGTTGTTGGCGTTGGTGTTGTTGCTTTCGCCGTTGCCGCCGCTGCTGGTGTTGTTGTTGCTCTCACGCCCTCCTCCGCTCTCTCCACCTCCACCTCCACCTCCTCCTGCGTCCTCCCCGTGCTGCGGAACCGGAATCGGTCCCATCATCCGGTCCAGCAGCGGCTTGGTCGCCGCGCCGCAGCCCACGGTGGAGAAGATGACGACGGCCAAGGTCGCCGCCACGAGCGTCGCAACTCTCGCCTCGTCGTCGAAAACGGGACTTTTTCCGCCTCCTTCTCCTCCTCCTCCGTGCTCCTCCAGGGCCTTGGCGGCGGCGGAGAAGGCCGAGATCCGGGGCGAGTAGTAGAAGAACACCAGAGCGACGGAGACGGCCCCCCTCGCGGCGCCGGCCCACCAGGAAACGACCATCTCTCCTCTTCCCAAAAGCTTGGCCGCGAGCGCGGAGGAGGAGGAGGTCGAAGGGTTTTTTTCCGCCGCCGATGCCGCCCCCGACGCTTCTTCCGGGGCCGCCGCTTCCAGGAGCTCTCCCTCTTGTTGCTCGTGCTGCTCTTGCTCCTGTGCTTGTTCCTCGATGTTCCCTTCCAAGTCCCCGGCCTCCTCGAAAAAGCTGCCGCCGCCGCTGCCGCCGCCGCTGCCGCCGCCGCTGCCGTTTTCGCTCGCAGCAGCAGCAGAAGAAGAAAGAGCAGAAAACCCCCTTCTCCCTCTCTGTCTCCTCCACCTCCTCCTCCTCGCCTCCTCTTCCAGCCTCGCCGCCATCCACCTCCTCCTCCCTTCCCTGGCCTTTTCCTCCGCGTCCTGCTTCACCACCAGCCAGTTGGCTATCCTCAGCACGGGAAACAAGAAACAGGCCCTGGCCAGGAGCGTCGCAACCAGAATGGCGGCTGCGAGTGAACCCGCGGGTCCCACCGCCGCTTTCGCCCACGTTTTCGGATCCAAGGCGTCGAGCCCCACGAACACGAAGACGGCCCCCTCCGCCAAGAAAGAAGCGGCCTCGCAGGCGCCCAGCACTGCGCCACGCTGCTCCCTGCTGAGAGAGGGGAGGCCGTAGTGAGAAAGCGCCACCGCCGCGCAGAAGAGCGAGACGATTCCCGAAAGGGAGAGCGAATCCGCTAAGGCGTAAGAGCAGTAGGAGGCCGCGGCGACGACCCCGACAGCCGCAGGGGCCGAGGGGGGCCTGGCTCTCTTCAGGAGGAGGGCTCCTCCCAGGCCTGCGGCGACGCCTGTTTGTTTGTTTGTTTGTTGAGGGGAGGGGAAGAAAAAAGCGAAAAGAAAAGAAAGAGGTTGAGTTTTTTGTAAAACTTTCTCTCTCTCAACTCCCTCCTCCTCCTCCTCCTCCTTACCCAGCACCAGAGACGCCGCGAACATCACGCAGAACGAGCCCCCCATCGCCAGCAGCGCTATGGGCCCCACGTCGGGCTCGTCAGCCGGCCTGAGAGCCGCGACGGTCCGAAGCAAAACCACCGTCGTCGCGTCGTTGACGACGCCCTCGCCGAAGACCAGGGAGAAAAGTAAAGGGGACCTCGAGGGTTCCAGGACTTGAAGTACCGCCACAGAGTCCGTGGCCGCGAAGATGGCTCCCAAGGCCAGGCAGTCCCTGAGGGAGAGGCGGAGGTGAGGGGGCAGCAGGGAGAAGGAGGAAGGAGGAGGGGAGGGTTCGAGGAGTTGGTGTTCTCCGCCGCCGCCGACGACGCTCGCCTCTGCACCTCCTCCTCCTCTTCCTCCTGCACCTCCACTTCCTCTCCCGGCCACCAGCCAAAGCAGCGCCGCCACGAACCCGAACGCGAAGAAGGTGCCCCCCACCCCCAGCGCCGTGATGACCCCCACGTGCTCGAAAAAGGCTTTTTTTCTCACGGACAGGCCGGCGTGCAGGATGATCGGCGGCAGGTAGACGACAAAGAACGACGAGGCGTCAAAGGTGAGCAGCGCGGCGGTTACCGCCGGGGAGAGCAGCGAGGCCGCTCTGGCGAGCAGGAGGCAGACCCCTACGGCGAGGCCCGTCAGCGCCGCGGCGGAGCCGTCGCCCAGGAAGCGGGAGCGGGCAGAGAGGGCGTGGCCCGCCGTGAGCCAGATCACGAGCGAGAAGGCCATCATTCCTGTTGATGAGTTTTTTGTTGAAGTTCTTTTTATCTCGTTAAATGCTTTAGGTGCTCTTCTCCGGTCGTTTTCTCCCGTTTTCGACAGCGTCATCGGCTTCAGCAGTCGATCTCGATACGGAGAGAGCAAAAGTTGGAAAGGGATGTAGAGCGCGAGGGGAAACGGCCGAAGGGGGTGAGGCGTTTTTTTCTTATTTTCTTGCTTTTGTTTCTGTTTTTTCTTCTTTTTTTTCAACACTCACCTGAGGCCAGGTGCGCAGTGCCCTCTCCTCCTCCGCCGCCTCCCTCTGCGTGCTCCGACATCTTCTCGCTTGGTGTGCGAAGAAGAGAGAGAGAGAGAGAGAGAGAGAGAGAGAGAGAGAGAGAGAGAGAGAGAGAGAGAGAGAGAACGCAAAGATGGACAAAAGGGGAAGAAAAAAGGGAGAGAAGAAGAAGAAACGTTTTTCTTTCAAAAAAATTTGAAAAAAAAGTGAAGTTTTTCGTTTCGTTTTTTCATTTCACTCTCTCTCTCTCTTTTCTCCTTCTCAACAAAGAAAAAAACCAACCAACCAACCACCTCTCTCCCGTCAAGCGTTCAGCGCTCGGAAAACCCCCCGCTGAAATGTAAAAAAAGGCTTCAAGATCTCTCTCTCTCTCGTTCAATTTTGTCCTTGAAAAAAACAGCGAAAAAAGAAGGAGGAAAGGTTTTAAGAAAGGAAGAAAACAATCAACGGCTCTTCTTGCGGCCGACGACCCTGTCTGCGGCAAACACCCCTCCCCCCAGCGACCGCGTGAGCAGCAGCCCGGCGGCCACGCCGATGTTGCAGAAGAAGTGCGACCTGACGTGGGCGGCGAAGTGACTGTGGGGAAGGTGGATGGGGGAGTTTGAGATGAGGAAGAAATAACAGTGAGCGAAAACAAGAGAAGAGAAGAGAGAGATCGAAAAAAAAAACGGAATCGAAATCGGAAAAAAAAAAAAATCAAAAAAAATCAACTCACGGGTTCGGCCAGTGCCTCCACACGGGCCAGCACACCGCCGCCTCGGCCAGCAGCGTCCCCGCCAGCGCCCTCGTCACCTCGGGCACCCTCCACCCGAGCGCGTACGGCAGCGACAGCGCCAGCTCGACGAGCAGAAAGTTGTTGTCGTGGCCGTCCTCGAAGGCGACGGTGCCGGGGACTGCCCAGTGCCTCCACGGCCTCCATCCGCGGGCCGCCACCCTGCGGAGCTGCGCCAGGCCACCCGTGAGCAGTAGGGCGCAGACCAGGAGCCTGCCGGCGAGCAAGACAGCAGAACGGCCGATGCCGGCCGCCTCGAGCCGCTGCACGGCCGAATCGATAAGGGGGCCGGCGAACGAAGAAGAAGAGGAAGAAGACGAAGAAGAAGAAGGAATAGAAGAGTCGTCATTCCCGCCATTTCGCCGCCTGCTCCTCCTCCCCGTGCTGCGCTCTGCCGCCTGACCGCCGGCGCCAGAGGCCACAGGGTGCGAGGCAACCAGCGCCGCGACGCCGCACATAGCTACTTTTTTCGCCAGCAGCTCCGAGGGCGCCCTGCCATGGCTGAACACGAGCAGGAACTGGATGTAGAGCAGGCGGGTCGACTTCCAGAGCATCTCCGCGGCGAGCAGAGAGGCAGCGGGGGCCACGAACCTGCCGGCGACGACGGCCAGGGCCGAGGGCAGCACGACGAGGGTCGAGACGAGCGGGAAGGCGAGCGCGCGCGGGGCGCCGAGGGCGGCGTTGGCCGCGGCGGCGGCGCTGGTCGGGCGGACGGTCCACCACGCGCGAAGGTCCTCGGCGACGAGGTGGACGAAGTAGGAGGCGACGCAGGCCCTATTCGGGTTGTTGTGTTGGGTGGTGAGGTGGTTGTGGGGTGGAAGAAAGAGATAGAGTGAGATTTTTTTGTTCGAGGTCGGGGTCGAGAGAGACAAAAGTTTCGACGAAAGAACTTCGAATTCTCATTTCTCTCTCTGTCTGTCACCTGCACGCCAGCGCCGTCGCCCTCGACGACTCCACCTTGTCGCACACGCGCCCGAGCTTGGCCGCGAGCGCGGAGAGGGCCGTCGCGGGAGCCGCTTGCGTCCCTGGCCCCCCCTGCTGCTGCTGCTGCGGGGGAAGAGGTACGACGCCAAAGCCGCCGTGGCTCGTCGAAGCAGCTCCAACCCCTCCCATCCCCGCGCCGCCGGACTTCACCGCGGCGATCAGGCTGCTCTGCACCGCCCTCGCCTTGGCCAGAGCCTGTGATCTGAGCTTGTCGAGCGAGTGGGCGTCGAGCGCCGGGGGCAGGTGGCCAAAGGCCGACGAGAGCGGGTGGGAGTGAGGGTGAGCTCCTGCTCCTCCCTTGTGGTGGTGGAGCTTGCCCTTTGAGGATGAGTCGTCGTAAACGCTGTAGGAGGGCGCCGCCTCCGGGTCTGCTGTTGACGCGGGGACCCCTCCCTGCGCGCGGTGCGCGAGGTTGTTGTTGGGGGCGGCCTGGCAGAAGAGAGGGAAAAAGAGAAAGAGAAAGAGAAGAGAGAGGAGGTTGAGGTCGAGAAGAAAAAAATGAATTGGCGAGAGCTCTGTCGCGTCGTTCGCCGCCGCCGCCGCTGCTTCCATGGCGACCGCCATGCGCGCCTCTTGCTCCATCGAATTGCTCTCGTCACTCCACCAACAGAGCATCGATGTCGTCTCTCGTCCTCGGCGAAGTAAAAAGAAGCCAAGAAGCTCTCACGACTGAGAAACTGGCCTCGGAAGTTGGAAGCAACAAAGGCTGAAACTGAAACGCGGAAGGAAGTTTAGCAGGTGAGGTCTTTCTTTTTTTCGGCCCCACATGGCGCCGCCTCGCCGTGTGGTTCGATCCCTCTCCTCCCGCGGGAACGGGAGAGAAGGAGGGTCGTACCTGGAAGCTGTACATCTTTTGTAGAAAGCTCGAGCAGCTCGTGCGTGAGCGGGACCGATTGAAGAAGAGAGAGAAGAAAGAAGAAGAAGACGAAAAAAGCGACGCCGCGGAGTTCGCCGCGCTTTTCAAAGAGGGTAAATGAAAAGAAAAGGACCTGCTCTCGAAGGCTTTTTGCTTTCTCCACTTTCAAAAGCATTGCTTCTCCTTCCCTTCTCCCTCTGTCTCTCTCCCTCTCTCCCTCCTAGCCCTCTCCTTCTTTCCCGACTTCAAATGTCACGATGACTCCCTCTCGCGTCTTCTCTACGCCCCAGAGCTAGCAGGACGCTGGCCCGAGATGCCGCCAGAAAGCGGCGGCGGCGGCGATGGGAAATCATCATCATCATCATCATCATCTTCATCTTCATCATCATCATCTTCATCATCGTCGAAGTCGACCTCGACCTCGACCCCGTCTTCTTCTCTTTATGCCCAACTCGGCGTCGACCCGACCGCCTCGGCCTCCGACATCGCCGCGGCCTTCCGCTCCAGGGCCCACGAGCTCCACCCGGACCGTAACCCGGGCTGCGACGGCGAGCGCTTCAGGAGGCTCAGCGAGGCCTACCAGGTCCTGAGAGACCCGGGCAAGAGGGCGAGCTACGACCGGGCCCTGCAAGGCGGAAACGGGTTTTCTTCTTCGTCGTCGTCGTCCTCCTATTCTTCCTCCCATTCTTCTTCGTCTGCGTACCCTCGCCCCGGGGAGACTTTTGACGACGCCTTCGAGCGCTGGTGGAAGGCGCAGGGGTTCGGCACTCCCCCGCCGCCGCCAAACGACGAGGCCGCCAGACGCGCCGCGGCGGCCTCGCGCGCAGCGGCTGAGGCAGCCTGGGAGGAGGAGAAGCTCGACGCCCGCGAGAACCGGAGCAGGGGCGAGCGCTCCCGGGCCAGGTACGAGCACGCCAGGGCGGCCAGGCACGCCGAGGCGCTGCGCGGGTTCTGGCAGGCGAGCCGGCAGCTGCACCGGGCCGACGGCGCCGCGGTCCTGGGGCTGCTCGGCGTGTTCGCCGGCGTGGCGTGGGCGTGGCCCGCCGGAGGTGGGTGGTCGAGGGTGGTTCGAGAGAGAGCATCGTCTGATTCAGCGTTGGGAAGTGGTGGCGGGGGAGGTGGTGGTAGGGATCCGAACAC
>Ga0210003_1003099_pt1 | contig 13718 bp, 11 predicted proteins | sample LantaG_FD_182804 | JGI IMG/M metagenome (GOLD analysis project Ga0210003, IMG submission 182804) | Deep subsurface microbial communities from Baltic Sea to uncover new lineages of life (NeLLi) - Landsort_02402 metaG (SPAdes) (version 2) | ecosystem: Environmental > Aquatic > Marine > Oceanic >... | reverse complement strand
TCATTTAGCATCAGTCTTCCTATGTTCATAATTAACGCAACAGGGCCATCAATCTTGTTTTCGACCTTTTCCTTTCTAGGGAAGATATTATCTTTTGCGTCTATTTTTGATACCACGTTTGAAATCTATAGTTTCTCCATATATGTATAGGAACTTGTCTTTCCCCATTTTTTCTATTTGCTCCAACATGTATCATTCTTATAGTTTTTTTAACAGTTTCTTCCAGCGTATGAGTAACTGTCGCATTTTCTTTTCTTGCTTTATATTCCAAGTATCTCATTTTGTCTGCATTTTCTGGAAATCCGAGGACTGATTTACCTAGTTTAAAATATTCTCCATGTTCGTGATTAGTGGTAAAAGCTGGCATCCCCCCTTCAATATCTCTTGGAATCCAAAAAAGAATAACATCAGACATATTAATTGCTTCTTCTTCCCATTGCACTTGATCTTCGTAGTTATGGGAAAATATTCCATTTCTTGGTTCTGGTATAAATACTACTCCATCGTATTCTTGTTTTTCCAATTCTTCTATAGCATTTTTTCTCCACGATTCAACTTTTGTACTTCTTGGAGTAGGTCCAGCTAGAAAGACAGACTTATGGAATTCTTCTGGTAATGTTTCTGGAGCGTATATTAGTTTCATTCTTCTATCCATTTTGGGAACGGCATATATTCTGTAGTGGTTTTTAGATCTTCCAACCATTTTTCTGCGATAGGTATATTAATTGCTGTTACTCCGCAAAAGGTTGTTTCTCCATCTGAATAGGACCATTTATTTTCTCCGGTTTTTACCCACCCAGTTGGATTTTTAGGTTCTAGTAGTGCTATTTTTTGTAGGAATTCTGATGTTGTTATAGGGCTTGCCCCGTGGAGTGTCAGCATTTTACTTTTTAGCATTTTCTATTATTTCTAACCTCCTACATCTTATTTTATTATTTCCATGTACAAAACATCCTATATCTTCTATCATTATTTTTACTTTGAACAGCTTTCCTCTATTATGATATTCTAATGCTTTTTCTTTAGTCCAAGCTGATAATCCAAATGAATTTTCATTATCTACATTACAATCACAATGAGATTCATAAGTATTTCCAACTTCGTAATAATACTGAAAGTTGAAAACAGAATATCCATCATTTCTTACGGATTTGTATGCTATAATATATTTTTCATCTTCTGATAGTTCATAAGGGACTTTATTCTCTTTTATGTATTGAAGTTTTTCTTTTTGTGTTTTATATATCCAACAAGTTTCTTGTATCTTTAAATTATGTTTCTCTATAAAGTTTTCAGAAAGATTTTGATATTCTGAGATATTATACCAAGAAACTTCATCTGAATGTTTTTCAATGAATTTTTCAGAAAGCTTTTGATATATTGAAATATAAGACCAACAAACTTTATCTGAATATTTTTCAATAAATTTTTTAGAAAGTTTTTGATGTATTGAAATATAATTCCAATTAACTTTATCTGAATATTTTTCTATGAATTTTTCAGAAAGTTTTTGATGTATTGAAATATTATTCCAATAAACTTTATCTGAATGTTTTTCAATGAATTTTTCAGAAAGCTTTTGATATATTAAAATATTATACCAATAAACTTTATCTGAATGTTTCTCAATAAAGTCTTCAGAAAGTTTTTGATATTGTGAAATATTTATCCAATAAACTTTATCTGAATGTTTTTCAATGAATTTTTCAGAAAGCTTTTGATATATTGAAATATAAGCCCAATAAACTTTATCAGAATGTTTTTCTATAAAGTTTTCAGATAGTTTCTGATTTATTGAAATATAGCCCCAATCAACTTTATCTGAATGTTTTTCTATAAATTCTTCTGAAAGTTTCTGATGTATTGAAATATAATCCCAATAAACTTTATCTGAATGTTTCTCAATAAAGTCTTCAGAAAGTTTTTGATATATTGAAATATAATTCCAATGAATTTTATCTTTAAATTTTTCTATAAAGTTTTCAGAAAGTTTTTGATATTTTAAAATATTATTCCAAGAAACTTCATCGGAATGTTTTTCAATGAATTGTTCAGAAAGCTTTTGATTTATTGAAATATTTATCCAATAAACTTTATCTAAATGTTTTTCTATAAATTTTTCAGAAAGTTTTTGATATTGTGAAATATAATTCCAATAAACTTTATCTAAATGTTTTTCAATAAATTTTTCAGAGAGTTTTTGATTTATTGAAATATAATACCAAGAAACTTTATCTGAATATTTTTCAATAAATTCTTCTGTTAACCCATGTTCTTTTGATTTTTCTTTCCAATTCATAATTTTATCCTTCTTTTTGGGATTTATACATTTCCTCTGCCCATCTTACGCTTTTTTCGACAAGATCTTCCATATCTTCTCCGTATATACATTTTGTGAAGTATTCTCCCCAGCTAAACGATGATGTTTCTTCTTTTTTATCAAAGTGTTGTACTGGAGTTGCCACAATTGCGATAAATCCTTCCATCACTAGATCATAGAACCATTCTTGTATCACTGCTATTTTTTCCCATGTTTCCATTTTGTCAAGCCATTGGTCCTGTCCCGAAATTTCCACCAATTTTTCTTTATTAATTTTGAAGATTCTTTGAATATCTTCATCAGACATATCTTCTATGATGTTGATCAATTCATCTGGGGCGTGGTTAACGACAGATGGTAGATAGAATAGTTGTTCGAACATCAGGTCATTATCGAAGAACATTGCGCTAACTTTTGACATTTTAATTTCCTCTTTCTCTTTCTCTTTCTCTTCTTTCAGTATTTTTTTAAGATATTTATTCATTGCTATTTGGAAGAATTCGTCTAGTGTAACCCCAAGTTCTTTTGCTTTTTCATTAGCTTTTGCCAACAATTCTGGTTCAATGTCTAATTCTATTTCAACCATTTCTTCTTCTGTCATTTTTTATTTCTCCTTAGTATTTCTTTCATTACTTCTTCATTTGCCAATTCACCGTATATTCCTCCATTAGTTCCTTTAGTCCAGAAGTTCCCACATTTTTGGCATTTAAATCCGGGTTTCATCCAAGGTTCTTCTGGAGGGACCATAATATAATTAGGTGATTGGCAGCTTCCACAAATAGCTTTATTTTTACGTCTTTCTTGTAGAATTCCCATTTCTAATCTTTCTTACCGCAAAATATTTATTTTTTTCTATTACAGCTCTACCTATTTTTTCCACCATTATATTTTCCATTTAGATATCTCCTTAAATCAATTTTGACAATTCTTGCAGTACATAAATTCTTGGTGCAAAGATAATTTTTAGTAAATAAAATGTATTTACACTAAAAACGATACAGCTTATAAAAAGAAATATTACTGAAATAATTACTTTACTTTGGTCCAATGTTATATCATAGGAATTTTCGTCCCAAATTTTTTCCAATGTTTTTTTCCAAATGATACAAGATGTAGCTCCAACAATAAGAGAAAGAACCATCCAAAATGTCTGAATAGTTATTCCAAGTCTTATAATTTCTTGAATAAGCAATGGGGTTTGTTCTACGGCAAAGTTTTCTGCTGTATTTGCCCATGCAAGAGCTTTTTCAAGTCCTTCTTTACTAATCTGTTCAATTTGTTCATTCATCACTATTCTCCTTTTTTAAAAAGAGCCATGGTTGAGAATCTCTTTTATTTTAATATCATTATCAGTGTTTGTATGAGTTCTCAACCACGGCTCATTAGGATGCATAGTACATGAATCATTTATGTTTGTCAAGGGAGTTTGCCGGTATATTTTAGGTAAATTTCAAAGCCCACAAAAGAATTGGAACAATAAATAAATAATCCATAAGAATAATATTCCTTATTTTTTTAGGACTAAATGTTGCCATTATTGAAAGTGATCTTGTAGAAAAAAGAGTTACAATTTCAATAGAAATACAAAATAAAATAAACCAAATATAATAGAACATAATTTTCTCCTTTAAATTTCTTCTATCATTTCTAATTTTCTACAACGAATCTTATTATTTCCATGTACAAAACAACCAATATCTTCTATCATTATTTTTACTTTGAACAGCTTTCCTGTATTATAATATTCTAATGCTTTTTCTTTTGTCCAAGCTGATAATCCAAATGAATTTTCATTATCTACATTACAATCACAATGAGATTCGTAAGTTTTTCCTATCTCATAATGATATTGAAAGTTATAAATAGAATATCCGTCTTCTCTAGCTGATTTATAAGCTATAATGAAACTTTCATCTTCAGAAAGTTCATAAGGAACTTCCTTCTCTTTTATGTATTGAAGTTTTTCTTCTTTAGTTTTATATATCCAACAGGTTTCAGGTATTTGTAATTTATGTTTCTTTCTGAATTCTTCTGAAAGCTTTTGACATGTTGAAATATTTATCCAATAAACTTTATCTGAATATTTTTCAATAAATTTTTCAGAAAGTTTTTGATATATTGAAATATAACTCCAAGAAACTTTATCTGAATGTTTTTCAATGAATTTTTCAGAAAGTTTTTGATTTATTGAAATATAAGACCAACAAAATTTATCTGAATGTTTTTCAATAAATTTTTCAGAAAGCTTTTGACATTCTGAAATATAATTCCAATCAACTTTATCTTTATATTTTTCAATAAATTCTTCTGAAAGATTTTGACATTTTAAAATATTATACCAATAAACTTTATCTGAATATTTTTCTATGAATTTTTCAGAGAACTTCTGATATGCTGAAATATTATACCAATAAACTTTATCTGAATGTTTTTCAATAAATTTTTCAGATAGCTTTTGACATTCTGAAATATCTTCCCAAGAAACTTTATCTGAATGTTTTTCAATAAATTTTTCAGATAGCTTTTGACATTCTGAAATATCTTCCCAAGAAACTTTATCGGAATGTTTTTCTATAAATTTTTCAGAAAGATTTTGATATTGTGAAATAAGATACCAATAAACTTTATCTGAATGTTTTTCAATAAATTTTTCAGTTAATCCAGGTTCTTTTGATTTTTCTATCCAATTCATAATTTTCTCCTTTAAATATCAGCGTCGATATTATCAATAGAAACAGACCAGTCTGCTCCAACTATTGATTTAATATTTGTAATTTCGATGAATCTTTTAATTTTGCTTTTATTTTCATTAAGAGAGTCGATGATATATTTTTTAATATCATTTGTTTTCCCATCATAAATTGCAAAGCAAACTCCTTTATGTTCATTTGGAACATTGATGGCAAATTGTTTTCTTTTTTCTCTTTCGTCTTTGATACCTTCAGAAGCCCCCATTCCAGTTGCGAGTGCTTCATAGCAGCTTTCGATATATCTATTAAGTTCATCTTCTACTTTATCGTGAGTTTCCAGATATTCTGGGAATTCATTTAGATAGTCTCGATCTCCATTAATAACGAGACGAACGAGATTTGGAAGAGATTTGCATGTGACTGTATGATGCAGATCAATATAAGCTCTTCCTTTAATTTTAACTCTTTTATATCCTTTAAATTCTTCATCCCATTGTTTTGCTACGAATCCTTCTTGTTTTGAGGACATTGTAAGAGAGAAGTTAACAGCTTCTTCGATTGTATTGAATTCAAATGTTTGAACTCTTCTGATATTTTTTTGAGCAATTTTTTGATATAATTTATCTAGTATTTCAGATTCCACTTCTGATTCTAAATGATAAATCGAACGTGCAGACAATAGAACTAGTTGAGGGGTTTCATATGCTATAACGACTCTATTCAGAAGTGAGCAGATCTCAAAAATATATTCATAATTTTTATCAAGTTCATCTATATTTTTTGTATTAAAAACTCTCCAAAAAAGACTTTCAAATGTAATATCAGAATCTTGAACTGGACTTTTTGGGAACATCACCCCTCTAGTTCCAGCGACCCATCCATCTCCTTCTATATAACGAAGAATTATAAGAGACCCATCCGCTTTTTCTTCATAGACAATAGGTTTATCCGGATCAAATTTATCATATCCATGTTGTCCATAATTCAAGAAACGATGGAATCCAAGTCTAGCAATTTCAAATGTATCTAAATAAAGTGCTATCCCTCGACATTCTTTGACGAGAGGATTACAAGTATCAGCAAAGATAGAATAGTCAAGAACGAGATATTCTTGAACCGTCATAAAGTTAGGGGATGTTTCAATATGCCATTTAATCTGAAGTTCTTCAATTTTGGCGATTGCTTCTTCCCATTGTGTGGTTTTAAAAAGTTCTTGAACTTTGAGCATTCTATTCTCCTTCTTTTTCTATGAAACTTTTTTCACAATCTGCACAAATGAGCATCAGTTCTTCTTCAGGTTGGTCAACGAAGTTTACTTGACACATAGAACATACGATTTTTTCGAGCGAATCAATTTGCACAATATTTATACATCGTTGATCTTTTTTAATATTTTTCTTCCATTGTAGATTACATCCAACTGGAAATTCCAATTGATTTTTCTCAACATTAATGAAAGTTTTTCCTACAGCTAGTGCTTGATCTTTGAATATCTCTCCTGTTTGTTCATCTAAAGCGAACATATAGGAGTTTGCCATTTGCACGATTTTAGCAGACATTTTGGTATTCCTTTCCCAAAATCTAACCGAAGCATCTCATATCTGGAACGTATTGTCAAGTGATTTCGCCGGTTTTTCTTTGTTTTATATATTTTGTTGAGAAAAGAGGTTTTGCGAGTATGTAATGAGAATAAAATACTCGAAAGAACTCAGCTTGCATCGTTAATTCAGTGGAGATAGATATGTTTCAATCCTCTTGGTACAAAACAGCTCAAGAAATACCACAAACTCCTGAAGAAGCTGATGAGTTAATACAAAATAAATCTATAACAAAAGAAGATGGAGATATTTTTTATACAGCTTTAAATTTAGCAATACAAAATCCTAAAAATGCTTATAATTTAATTTATTTTAAAGACATGACAATATCAGATGGAGATATTTTTTATACGGTTTTAAATTCAGCAATACAAAATCCTAAATATGCTTATGGTTTAATTTATTTTAAAAGTATAACAATAGCAGATGGAGATATTTTTTGGGATGTTTTAAATTCAGCAATACAAAATCCTAAAGATGCTTATAATTTAATTTATTTTAAAATAATAACAATAGCAGATGGAGATATTTTTAATACAGTTTTAAATTCAGTAATACAAAATCCTAAATATGCTTATAATTTAATTTATAATAAAATAATAACAATAGCAGATGGAGATATTTTTAATACAGTTTTAAATTCAGCAATACAGGATATTGAATATGCTTATAATCTAATTCGAGATGAAATCATAACAAAAGAAGATGGGGATGTTTTTAATAAAGTCTTAAATTTAGCAATACAAATTCCTGAAGCATCTTATAAATTACTAATGAATAAAATCATAACAAAAGAAGATGGAGATGTTTTTCGAAATATTGTTGAAAATATTCCTGAAATAAATACAGAAAGCCTTATTAAAGCAGAAAGATATGAATCAAAATATCCCAAAGAATCAATAATGGACATAGCAAAAGCATCTAATTTTAAAATTACATGTTATCATGGTACTTCTACAAAAATATTAGAAAATATAATTAGTTCTGGAGCATTATTTTCTCCTAGAATGATAAACACAGAACAATATGAAAAAAGAGAACGAGCTTTAGATCAAATATTTCTTACAACAAAGAAAGTCTATGCAGAAGAATATTCTGATAGAGCAAGTAATCAAACTAATAGCAATAAAGTTATGTTGACTTTTGAAATTCCAGTTAGTAAGATAATTGAATTTAAAATACTTTCTGGAAAATCTACACTTGATGAATATAAACAAAGATTAATATCTAAACCTTCTTTATTCCAAGATAAAGATGATAATTTAGAGAATGAGCAATATGGATATTATAATGAAAGTATTTGGAGGGAGATGTTAAATTCTTACCCAGAGTCTTTTATAGAAGTGATATCAACATTAAACATTTTAGGTAAAACAGAATTAACATTAGAAAGTAGTTTACAATTAGAATGGATAGTAAAGGCAGAAAATATAGATACTGGAGAAGATATTACTTCTCAAGTCAGGCGAGCTTTTAGTGAAATGATGAAAAAATATAGTTTTAGTAATAGTTGGTATAAAACATCCCAAAATATTGAAATTAAAATAGATGACGATATTAAAGAATTTGCTGATGCAGAAGTTCCTAAGATACGAAATGCATATAAAAGATTGGATAATGGAGAGAGTGAATTAAATGGTCAATATATTATTTTTGGTGATGGGACATTAAATTCTATTTCTGGATTTATTCATTGGAAATTTATAGACAATCAAGAAGAGTTTACTAAAGTTCAAGAAGAGACTAGGGAAAAGTACAAACAAAAATTACAAGAGAATAAAAACCGAAAAGAATATGAAAAAAATCAAAATCTTACAGAAGTAAGTGAAGCTTTGCAAAGGGATCGAGCTGCTCAGGAGGCAAAGGATAAACAAGATCAGCAATTAGATATATTTGAGGAAAATGGTATTAATATTCGCAGACAGTTTACTGATAATTGGTATAAAACTGCTCAAGAATCAGGAGGATATTTAAATAAAGAATTAACTGAATACTTAAATATTGGTCATGAAAATTTCAAACAAAAGACTGATGAAGATGGTGAATATAAAATAGATGAGAATTTTGATACAGAAGTAGAAAAATTATGGGTTTATAATTCAATAACTAATAATTTAGAAATAAAATCTGCAACTGATTATGATACACATTCTCAGGCTTGGAGTGAAGATTTTCGTGATAATTGGAAAGGGCGTTACGGATATGATGTTGAAATGTTTTCTGGAAAAAATTATGGTCCATTAACAATTTCCATTACTCCTCCTGATGAGCAGACTGTTCCAAATACCAAATCACTTGTTCAACAATTTCATGCAAATGTTGATATTAGACCTAAAGTTCCTGGATATGTATTAAAGGCATTAAGAGAAGAATGGCCAGATGCTAGAATAAAAACTTTTGAATGTAGAATAGCGTCGAAAAAGAGTTTGTATAAATTATCTCAAGAGTCAGAAGAAAATATAATAGCGGCGGCTGTTTATATTAATGGAAAAACATTTACTGGTTCAAATCATGGTATTGCTATTTTAAAAGCTCTTGATTCTAATGATCTTACAGACGAAGAAAGAAAAGACATTAATAATTATTGGGCTCCAGAAAATGGTATTCATTTAGATTTATTTATTACAGATAAAGGGCGTTTAGTTGATCGTTGGGAGGCATATGAAAAATTTGATATTGGATCTGCTCAAAGTAAAAAAATGAAATATCGAGATCCACAGGCTTCAAATAATAATTGGTATAAAACTACTGCCGTAGAAGATATGTTGGGGGAGATGATCAAAAGTGATGTTGGTGATTTACCTGATAAAGTTGAAGATTTAACGAAAGAACAGATAGAAAAGATAACAAAGATTAATTATAGTCAATATTCAAACCCGGAAACTAAAATAATATTATTTATTAAATATCCAACGATTGCTTATTATTCTATGTATGAATTAGTTTCATATATGAAATGGGGAAGAAATCAAGAATTAATAAAAACAGCATGGAAAATGCTTATAAATTCAACAACTATTGAATTTATTCCAGAAAAAAATAATTATATTCCATTTTATATTTATGAAGATTTAATTAAAAATCCAAAAATTATATTAAAAGATAACTTGGAAGACGAATTAATAAGAATTTTTACTAATCCTGAAAAATATCCAGAAGAATTAGTAGAATCTTATCGTGTATCTTTCCCAGATGAATATAGAAAATTAAATGGTGCTTCTGATGAGGAAAAATTGTCAGATATAAGAGAAGCAATATTGTTCCCATCAAAGAAAAACATTAAACGTGTTCAGATGGACATAAGATCCGAAAGAAAAAAATTAGCTTTAGATGAAGATTTAGAAAGAACTATTTTAACTACTGCTCCTCTTTCTTATACTTGGAATCAGCATGTTTTAGATTATTGTAAAGCTCATGATAAAATTAAAAGCAAATCAAAGTCAGTATCTTATTATTCCAGTAAATTTTATGCAGATGATTTACTTGAAGATATTTCTAATATTTTAAGTGCTATTAAATCAGGTTCTAATTTATCTTCGGATGACACTGAATGTGCAATTAGTGTTATTAGTGCTGATTTAGGATCTTCTGGTAAAGTTGGAATTCCTCATCATGGAGGTTCTAGACTTTCCATGAATTTCATAAGAAATTTAGAATCAGTAATTAAAAAATTGCCTTCATCAGATGTTCGATATTCGTTCTTAATGAGTAACCATGAAGAAGTCGAAGAGGATATTTTTGAAAATATCATTAGTGGTCTTAAAGAACAATATCCGGATAGAAAATATACTGAACTTGCTGTCGAAAATCAGCATTTACGTCCACAATTAATACCCGGTCGTACTTATTTATTAGGGGACGATGATTCTTATTATGATTTAGGTTTAGGAGAAGATAATTTTATATCTTCTATATATAGTGAATATGTTGATAATCTAAATATAGTATATAATTCAAATGGTTTAGATCCAGTTCAAAATGCAAATGCATTTAGAGAGTGGTTTCAGAATGAATATGAAAATGCAGAAAATAAAGATTATTTCTTTTTAGATTTAGCAAAAAATCCTTATTTCTCAAAATACATGATGTCTGCTGGACGATTTCTTGGATCTGTTCATATAAATAACTATTCAGTTCTTAAAGAAGAAGATTATGATCCAATGGAAAAGATGTCTTATGATCAAGCATTAGACTCAGATTATAATGTTGTAATGGAAATTCTTTCAAAATGCCCACAAAATATCTTAGATAGTTCTTTTTCTGGAAAAGAATCTTGGTTTGATTTATGTAGCGGATTATTTTCTTGTCAAAATATTGTAGATTTTTTAGAAAAGCATCCCGCTGATATATTAAAAATAAGTAGTGGATTAAATTGTCGTGGAATGACAGATGAATTTAAATCTCAAATAATAAGTAAAGCTAGAGATTCTGAAAAGAAAAAAGAAAAAGAAATGAAGGTTAAACTTCCAGATTTTCTTTCTGATGCATCAAGTGTTAAAGAATATAAAATCTCAGATTTTCAAGAGTTATATGAAGAAGGAATTGAGTTTTTTAAAAGATTTTTAGATTCTAAAAAGAAATCTATTTATTCTTATAAGGTTGACGATAATATATCAACATTTGATTATGGAATGGAGTATTTAGATTCTGTTAGAGTATTTTTTGTAGATGCCATGAAATATAGAAGTTATTTTGGTAAAGAGTCTATAGGGCAATCTGGTCCAGATCAAGCAGAAGGTTTTTTTGCTCCGGGTTATGTTTTTGTAGATTCTCCATCTATTGTTATTTATACAAATACGTCTTCTGAGGAAAATAATGTAGAGAACGTCTTAAAAGACATTATGGGTTTTGATAATGTGAAAGAAGATGTTGGACTTTCTTTTACGAAAGAGGGGACATTATGGCATGAGGTTTTCCATTCATTAATGGGCTATATTGTTCCTGGACAAAATGAAAAAATAGAAAGTAGTAGTGATTGGTTAACTTCTCCAAATGAAATCTTAGCAATTAATTATGGGAATATCGGTTTCATGAAAAGAAGACTGCAAAAGTTTTTTGAAAATGCAATGCCGTTAAATCAAAAATTAACAGCTGGATTATTAGGTCAAATACGATCTGATATTATAGAGACATTTCCTCTTGAATTTCACGGAATGTCTAAAATAGAAGCACATGAATCCATTAGTGAATTAATGGCAGAAATAGAAGAAGAAGTTGTTAATAATAATGAAATGATGAATACTGAAGAACAGATTGGTTTAATGACAAGTGTATTTAGTGACTTTTTTGCTGGTCAATTTATGAAGGGGAAAGTAGAAGAAAAAATCAAAAAAATGATGGAAGAGGCTGGAAAGGATCCTAACGAATATAATTTTTCAGAAGAACCGGTTCCTCCGGAGCCAAAAGAAGAAAGTCGTGGTCCATATGCTCAAGATGAATTTATGACTGAAATTTCTCAAAGAGAGGATTACAAACAATTCATTAAAAATGTTCGACAATATTTAAAAGAAAATCCACAATATGCGAAACCATATACAACGAATATGGGCATTTTTATTCAACCGAGAGATATTGGAGAATTAGCAATGTTTATGTTTAATCCTCCTTGGACATTTAATAATATAAATGTGAATTCAAAAAACACTAATTTATCTCATTTAATTCCGGATAGTTTATTTAATGATGTACGGGAAGTTGTACAAAAAGAAAAAGAACTTTCTGAAACTTGGTCTTATCAAGAGCCTAAAACATCTGTTACTCCTGGAGAGGCTCAAGAAGCTGGAGAGTTTATGTCTCAAATGCATGAAGAGTATGGTCCGGATTTTGTATGGTTGCAAAGTCCAAAAGAAAGATGGTATAAAACCGCTCAATTTTATGATTATGATTATGAAACTTGCTGTGTTTCTTCTACCGCTGAATTAATTAATGAAATGACAGAACATCCTAATAATCAAGAAGTATCATATGAAGAGTTTGCATCTCATTGTGATACAAAAGAATTTGAAGAACAAGCAGGATATGGACATGGACTTAAGTTAAAGGATGATTGGGCAGTTCGTTTTTACAAATCTTTCTTTAATGGGAAGCCTTGTTATTATATGGATCATAGTGCTATTGAATATATTTGGGTAAAAGACTCAGGGCATTATAGTGAAAAAACTAATTGGTATAAAACTGCTGAAATGAAAGATGTTCCAGTAGCTAATATAGGATTCGAATATGACAATGATCAAATACATCTTGATAAAGCAACTTCTTGGCTTTTAGAAAATGATCCTGAATATGCTAAAGACATTCGATTTAATAAAGATATTATAGATTTGAATAAAGGAAGGGATTTTCTTACGGAAGAGAATCCTTATGAAATTGTAATGATTCATAATGTTTATAATGGAGAAGGAGAAGACTCTAAAGGATTCATGGCAAAGTCCAAAGAGCACAATATAGAAAATTGGATTTCTCGTTTATCTTCTTCTGGAGCAAAGTATATTTTTGTTTTTGGTGGAGCGACAGAAATATCTTCGATGACTCTTGGTGAGATTCCTGGTTATAATTTCATACATTCTGAGTTTTTCTTTTCTGTTTATAAAAAGAAAGAATTATTAGCTAAAAACAGTAATTGGTATAAAATGGCTCAAAATCATCCTTGGGAATTAAGTGAAGATGATTATATTAAAAGATTAAATCCTCAAAATAAATTCCATAATAGTGATATTTTTTCTGGTACTAATGTAAAAAAGTTAAAAGAATTTATAGATATTGAAGATTATCCTTTATTAATTTCTAGAAAAGAAATTAAAGGGAATGTTATTGAATTTAGACAAAAAGGAGATGAATTAAAATATGTAAAACATGCTCCAGAAACATACATGTTTGATGGAGAAGAAAGAGTTGATGAAGAGGGTATCGCCAGAGATGAAAATGGAATGGCTCTTTATTTGTCAGAAGAAGAAATGAAAGAAAGGGGTTATCCTTTAGAGTCAATAGGAATAGCTGCTTTTGTTGGAAATGATCCGGTGGGTCTTATTGGTGATAGTTTTGGAGCTTATGAACTTTATGTCGCTGACGAATATAAAGGTCAAGGTATTGAGACTGAATTAGATTATTTAT
>Ga0210003_1003098_pt1 | contig 13718 bp, 13 predicted proteins | sample LantaG_FD_182804 | JGI IMG/M metagenome (GOLD analysis project Ga0210003, IMG submission 182804) | Deep subsurface microbial communities from Baltic Sea to uncover new lineages of life (NeLLi) - Landsort_02402 metaG (SPAdes) (version 2) | ecosystem: Environmental > Aquatic > Marine > Oceanic >... | reverse complement strand
TTACCTAAAGATCAATTTAGGAATGAATTAGAAAAAAGAATTAATATTTCTCTAATAGCTGCTCAAATTGTTGACAAAGTAATTGAAGAAAAAATCTTTAAAATATTTGAGAAAGAATTAAGTCAATACAAATCTCAGCGTTTAGAACAAGTATCTCCACAAGAAACATGGGAGAAAGAGCAAATAGATAATTTAGCGCCCCGAAAAATAACACCTATTACAAAAGAAAAAATAGAACAAGTAATTCCAGAAAAAATACTTTCTGGACCAATTATTCCTGAATATTCTTTTCCTGAACCATCTGAAATAAAAGTGGAAAAACCTGTTAGTAAGATTGAGGAATTAAAAAAAGTTGTTGCTCCAAGGGTTTCCTCAGAACAACAAGAAAAAATTCGGGAAAAACTATTAGCAGCAATGCAAAGAAAAGATGTTCAACCTGAAATAGTAGAGAAAATGAAAAAGGTTATTTTTGAGAAACCAGTACCAAAAGAAAAAAAAGAACCATTAAAGAAAAAATCCATAGGAGAAGTAGCATCTTCTGAAGTTTTGGGTGGTGAAGGGAAAAAATTTGAAGATGAAGAGGTTTTTAAAAAAACTGAAAAAGAAAAGCCATATATCATTGATGTTAAATTAAAAGAAGAAAAAGAAAAAAAAGAAGAAGCACCTATTGTTCAAGAACCTATTCCTTATAAAAAATACCAGAAGGAAAACCCATTTGGTCAAGCTTAAAAATATGGTTTATCAAGTACCTCAATTCATAAAAGAAGAAACAAAATTAATGGGGTGGATTACTTTCACCCAGCTGTGGATATTATTATCCTTTGGAGGATTGATTGTTTTACTTTTTTTTATTTTAATACCATGGCTTTGGATGATTTTGCTAATGGTCCTTGCTCCAGCTTGTGTTTTTCTCGCGTTTGGGCAAATGCATAGTGTTCCTATTTATACTCTTGTTATGGCTGCTATCCGTCATTTTTGGCTTCCAAAATTCTATCTGTGGAAAAAAGAAAAAACTTTCTCAAAAACACCAGAATATATTTCTCAAAAACCAAAAAGTACAGTAGAAACAGATATTAAAAAACAATTAGATAAAAAAACTCTTAAACAATTAACTGATATATTAGATAAATAGATGCCTAAAGAAACTTCCAGCAGCCAATCCCTTATTTCCCTTCAACAGATTAAAAAGGGGGTAATTATTCTTAAAAGCGGTTCACTCCGGTCAGTTTTAGAAGTTTCTGGTATAAATTTTGATTTAAAATCAGAAGAAGAACAATCTTCTGTATTAATGAGCTGGCGTAATCTTATAAATAACCTAGATTTTCCATTACAAGTTATAGCTCATTCTAGGCGCGTTAATATTGAATCATATTTAAATTTTCTGCAGGAAAAAATCGGCCAGGAAACAAATAATCTTCTTAAGCTTCAAGGAGAGGATTATCATACATTCATCAAAGGACTAGTTACTGGAAATAATATTATGAAAAAGAAGTTCTACGTAATAGTGCCTTATGACCCAATTATGTTAAAAACTAAAACCATATTGAGTCAAATAGCAGAAGCTTATAAAACATTGCTTAATTTAAGACACCAAGCGTTTTCTACCACAATTCCTCTTTCTGATGAAAGCTTTAATCAACATTATCAACAATTAATGATCAGGCAAAACAATATCATTACTAATTTAACAAGAATGGGGTTGCAATCCCGTCCATTAACTACCAAAGAACTTATTGAACTATTCTTTAATTCGTACAACCCAGAGGCCTTTGAAAGAGAGTCAATAAATATTCCAGAAGAATTTAATAAATAAAATATGCGTCTTCCAAATTTATTTAAAAGAAAACCTAAAAACCCACAGGAACTAGCTCAATTTCAAGCTGTTTCTACACTTCAGGATTTAATTGCTCCTGCAGGATTAGAAATCAATACTAATTTTCTTAAATTAGGAAATAAATATTGTTCAACTCTTTTTATTTTAACTTATCCAAATTATTTAGCTTCTAATTGGTTCTCTTCTATTATTAATCTAGATGAATCTTTTAATATCTCCATCTTTTTCCATCCACTTAATATTAATAAGGTTTTAAGGGATTTAAGAAAAAAATCTGCAGAAATTCAAGCCCAATTAAGCATTGAAACAGACAGGGGATTAGTTCGTAATCCTTTATTAGAAGCTGCTTTGAATAATGTTGAAAAATTAAGAGATACAATACAACAAGGCAGTGAAAAACTTTTTGAAGTTGGTGTTTATATCACTTTTTTTGCTAATGATAAGGAGGAACTCATAAAAATTGAAAGTAAAATTAAAAATATATTAGAGCAACAATTAATTTATGCAAAACCTACAATTTTCAGAGAATTTGAAGGAATGGAATCTTCTTTACCATTAGGAATGGATAGATTATTATTAACCACTCCTTTAAATTCACAGCCAGCTTCAACGCTTTTTCCATTTTCTTCTTTAGACCTTTCAGATAGTAAAGGAATACTCTATGGTGTTAATTTGCATAACAATAGTTTGGTTATTTTTGATCGTTTTACTCTACCAAATGCGAATATGGTAGTTTTTGCACAAACTGGTGCAGGAAAAAGTTACGCTATAAAATTAGAAATTCTCCGTTCATTATTATTAGGAACTAACGTATTAATTATTGATCCAGAAAATGAGTATGAATACTTAGCTGATTCAATTGGGGGAAGTTATTTTAAAATATCCGTCGCTTCTGATGATAATATTAATCCATTTGAACTTCCTGTAGTAAAAGAAGAAGAAACTGGTGAAGAAGTTTTCCGCAACCATATTCTAAATCTTATAGGTCTAATCAAATTAATGCTAAAAGGCCTTTCTCCACAAGAAGAGCTCATGCTAGACAGAGCTATTGTACAAACCTATGCAAGCCGGGATATTTCTTCTGAAAATATAGGCGAAAAAAAGGATATACCGTTAATGGAGGATTTAGAAAATGTTCTTAAAAGCACAGAAGGTGCTGAAGATTTAGCAGCAAAACTCTATAAATTCACTAAAGGGAGTTATGCTGGTTTTCTTAATCAACCATCAAATATTAATATTAACAATCGTTTAGTTATCTTTGGTGTAAGGGAATTAGAAGAAGAACTTAGGCCTATTGCTATGTATGTAGTATTAAATTATATCTGGACAATGATAAAAAAAGATTTAAGAAAGAGAATCGTAATAATAGATGAGGGATGGTGGTTATTGCATCATGAAGAAAGCGCTTCTTTCTTATTTGGCTTAGTGAAAAGAGCGCGAAAATATTATATGGGAGTGACTTTTATTACGCAGGACATAGAAGACGCTTTAAGCTCTCCATATGGAAAACCATTAATTACTAACTCTGCTCTAGCTCTTTTGTTGAGACAATCTCCTGCTAATATTGATGTCATAGGAAAAGCTTTAAATCTTACTGAACAAGAAAAAACTATTCTCTTGCAAGCCTCTGTTGGAACAGGACTCTTTTTTGCAGAGGATAAACATGCTGCTATTCAAATAATCGCTTCTTATGCTGAGGACCAGATTATTACATCAAACCCAGCTCAACTTATAGATATCAAGAAGGCTAAAGAGGAATTTAAAAAAGAATAAATATTATTTTATGGAAAATAAAATGAATCTAACAATATTTACATTCTTGCTTATTACAGCCATTATTAAAGATGCTCTGGAAACTGTTTTAGGATTTATTCCTGGAATTAACCTCTTTGTTTGGGTTATTACTTTACCATTCGTTGCCTATATTTTAGTTATAACACTTATGAGCGGGATAAGAGGAACATGGATATTTATTAGCCAAGGGTTAGACCTTATACCAATTGCCAGTATTTTGCCCATCACTACTTTAACTGTTATACTTTGCTATATATTCCAAAAAGCACCAGCTCCTGTTAAAAAAGCAATGAAGACAGCAGCTAAATTTACTCCCGCAACATCGCCAAAAATAAAAGTTTAATTATTTAAAATAAAAAATAATATGTTTAAAAAGAATATTTTAAAAAAAACAAATGTGATTCTATTAATTGTTTTTGTATTAAACCTAGGGTTATGGATGTTTTTTACACCTATGCAAGCTCAGGCATGTTTAGATAAAAACGGTGAGACAACCACAAATTGTCACTCCTGCAATCCTGCCGGAGAATGTGTTAGTGACCCTGATGGACCTTATTGGTGCGCACAATGCTTCGGTAAATGTGGCTCTACATCTTCTGGATCATCTGGTAGTTCTGGGACAACTAATGTTAATGTAGTTTCTATGCCAAAACCACCTTGTGCATCAGTAGATCCTACTGATTTCTTTGGTACAATATCAACCTTATATGATGGTACAGAGATGGCTGAAAACACCAAACAAGAAATCATAAACATGATACTAAACGATGAAGAGATTCCTGAAACCTTAAAATCATATATTATAAGCTCAATACAAAAAGACGGAAACATAACAGATTCTGTTAAAAACGAACTTATAAGCATAATACAGGACAATGGAGTCATACCAGAAAGCTTAAAATCAATCCTCATAAGCGCAATAAATGGAAATTCAGATATTGAAGGGCTTATTAAAAACTGGGTCTTAGATTTATTACTTAAACATGTAGACATTGAACATATCTGTAAATCGTTCTCAGACATAGCTGCGAATATGATGATTTGGGGCACATCAATTGGTACACCAATTGCCATTGCTATTTCTCAATTATGTCCGATAATTTTAAATGAAATTCTACAGTCATTTCTGCAAACATTACCAGAACCAGCAGCTCCTGCTAATATACAGACAATTCAATATCCAATTTTTGAATCTTATCAATGGGAGATAGGAATTCCAGGGTTCACTAAGCCAGGAGAAATTACACCTTTTAAATAAAATTAATAAAAGAATAGGATTTATGAATTTAGAAAATTTTTGTTGTATGAAAACAATTAAATCTGTTTTACTGATTGTAACTATTTGTACTGTATTAAGCTCATTTATACTTGGCCCTATGACAGTTTTTGCAGCACAAGATGTAGCCAAAACTCCGATGGGTTTGATAAGCGTTTTAATCTGGTGGGCTTTTCGTCTCGCTGGAATTCTGGCTTTTGCTATGATTGTTTATGCTGGGTTCCAATATCTTACTTCTGGTGGTAATACTGCCCAACAAAAAGACGCTCAAGAAAGAATCATGAACGCCATTATTGGACTTGTTTTATTATTTGCTTTCTATATTATCCTCCATACTATCAACCCTGATATTTTAAGTGGTTCTTTTGGAACAACAATATCATCCTCAGAAGAATCTACAGCAGAAGAAACACAAGAAGAAATAAAACCCCAACAAAATGGGGATTTTGTTTTAATTGGGTCAGGAGCAACACTAGATAACTATGCTAGCATTCCTTTATCTTCCGAATTATTATCCAAAGATGGTGTTTATATTGATGAAGAAACAGCTGATAAATTAGTAATTTTAGCCACAGAACAAGGCCTTGGTAATTGGGCTGTAACAGAAGCTTGTATAGAAATTTCTAATGGTAAGTGTATTACAACCATTGACCATGAATCAATATGTCATTCTCTTGGAACTTGCGTTGATGTAGGTTATGGTAGCGCTCCAGTCGAATCTGTACAAACAAGTTTTATCAATGCCGCTAATCAAGCTGGCTTTGATGTCATAGATGAATATACAAACAATACGTCTCTCTGGTGCTCGTCTTCTGGCTCTGGATTTCATCTTGAGCCTAACAAAAGTAATTGCACAAACGACGGTTGTTGGTTCTGCGCTAGCACATAATTTACTTCTCTTGAGGTTTTATTAGAATATGCCTCTCCTTTCCTTCTCCAATACTTTCTGTAAATACATCACTTCTTAAAGCAATCTCTAAGTGAATGATTCTTCTGTCTCGTGCTTTCATAGGTGGTAATTCAATTGCTTTTTTTGTTAAAGACACGTGACGGGCTGCTTTCTTTGCAAATTCTCTTAACTTTTCTTCTTGCATAGCCCGATAATTATTAATATCTAAAATAATTCTCCAAGGATAATCATTGGAGCATTTTTTTGAAAAAATATTTAATAAATATTCAAAAGCTTGTAAACTTTCTCCATCCCGCCCTATTAAAAGACCACTGTAATTAATCTCCGAATCAGTCTTAATTGAAAATTGAACAAGTCTATCTTGTGGACTTTCCTGAGTACTAATTTCAAAATTTACAAAACCAGCAATTGTAAATAAATCTTCTAAGAATTTTTTTACCTTTAATGTTTCCATAATTACTTGATAACTCCCGTTTCTAATGTTTGGTTTTTCTCTGCTGCATGTTTATTAATCACATACTCCTGCAAAATATTTATCAAAGTAAATCCTACCCAATATAAAATAATAACTGCAGGAAATTTTTGATAAAAAAATAAAATTATAAAAGGGAAACCAAGTAACATCGCCTTATTTTGCCCTGAACTTGGCTGCATAAATGTCAAAAAAGAATTTAGTGAAGCAGAAATAATAGCAAGTATCAAGCTTGGAGCTTTAAGATTAACAAGACCAAGAAAGAAATAGTTTATTTGCTCTGGTAATTTAATAAAACTATAAAGATAGGGAGCCCAATCGGTTTCTATAGCTTGCTTAAAGAATATAAAAAGTGAAATAAAAATAGCCATCTGAAAAAAGATAAAAAAGAAAGAATTACCAGGATTAATTTTTTCTTCTTTAAAAATTTTCATTATTTCCTGATTAGCTTTTGCTGGCTCATCCTTGAACTTCTTTTGAGCTTCTTTAATCCTAGGCTGTAATTTTGCCATCTTTCTTTGATCACCCATAGCTCTCTTGTACCAAGGCCAGATAATAAGACGGATTATTGCCGCTAAAATTAAAACAGCCCACCCTAAGTCACCTTTTGTTATATTAGAAAGTAGGGCTAGAAAATTATATAATGGTTGGATAATTAACAATTGAAAAATATTCATAATTTATTTAAATAATTTTAATAATAATTCTTTAATAGATTCTTTTAATTTTGAAAAACTTATCTCCAAACAATTTTTCTTTACAATAATAACAACATCAAATCCTTTAGAAAAAACTAATAAAAAATCCTTAAGTATATTTCTAATTTTTCTCTTCAAAGTATTTCTCTCTACGGCAAACTTACTCACTTTAGTACTTACAACAATTCCATAACGTGGATGATCTAAATTATTTTTTCTAAAAATAATTTTAAAACACTCATTTTCTTTTACTTCGCCTTCTTTAAAGATTCCTTCAAAAGCAACAGAAGATATAATTCTGTTTTTCTTCTTAAGCATTACTTAGGGAGTTAATTTTTTCCTTCCTTTTCGCCTACGTTGATTAATAACTTTCTTTCCTCCTTTAGAAGACATTCTTTTTAAAAATCCATGGGTGCGTAATCTCTTTTTCTTTTTTGGTTGATAAGTAATTGACATAATAATAAATTAAAATTTAAAACTTATAATTGAATTAAACTATTAATAATTTAAATCTAAGATATAATAGCAAAATATACGTTAAATATCAAACCCACTGATTATCAACAGTTTATCCCCAAAAGAGAATATTCTTCTTGCGAAAAGCAAATTTTATTTTTATACTTAAGAGATAAAAAGAAATAACTTATGAATATTCGGGAACTTTGGGAAGCTGCTTTAGGAGAAATTAAATTAAATATCTCTAAAGCTAATTATCTCACGTGGTTAAAGGATACTTTTATTGTAGACTTTAAAGAAGGTACGATTTTTTTAGGGGTGCCGTCTAGCTTTACAAAAGAATGGCTTGAAAATAAATATCATAAACAGATTCTTCACGCTCTTTATAGTTTGGACCCAAAGATAAAAAAAATTGAATATTTAGTAACTACCAATGGAGATTCTTTAAAAAAAATAGAAACAAAAAAGACAAAGCGTTCTTCAAGTGTTTCAAAATCATCTGTCTTAGACGAACAATTAGAATTTAATATTGATTCTGAGACTAATCTTAATCCAAAATATACTTTTGAAAATTTTGTTATCGGAACTAATAATGAATTAGCTAATGCGGCTGCCCTGGCAATAATAGAAAATTTAGGAGAAAAATATAATCCACTTTTTATTTATGGTGGGGTTGGATTAGGAAAAACACATCTCCTTCAAGCTATCGGCAATAAGCTTAGGGGGAAAAAGAAAAAATTAAAGATTTTATACGCTTCTTCAGAAAAATTTACAGATGATTTAGTCAATGCAATTCGTAATCAAAAAATGGCAGAGTTTAAAAAAAGTTTTCGAAATCTCGATTTACTTCTAATTGATGATATTCAATTTATTGCAGGAAAAGATAAAACTCAAGAAGAACTTTTTCATACCTTTAACACTCTTTATGGAAAAAATAAACAGATTGTTTTCACTTCTGATCGTCCACCTAAATCTATTCCATCGGTTGAAGAACGATTAAGGTCGCGATTTGAGGGTGGCATGATAGCTGATATCGGTTATCCTGATTTTGAAACAAGATTAGCTATTCTAAAAAATAAAAACCAAGATGTATCGCATCTTATAGGAGATGACATCATTAAATATATAGCTGAAGTTATCCCAAGGAATATTAGGGAACTAGAGGGAGCATTTAATAGAGTTATGGCTCATGCACGCCTTAAAAATAGCCCGATTTCATTAGAAGAGACCAAAAAAATATTATCACTTGTTTTAAATAAATCGAGTAAATATATTTCTCCTAAAGAAGTAATTAAAAAGATTGTTTCCTTTTATGATCTTACTGAAAGTGATGTTTTGGGACGTTCTAGAAAAAAAGAATTAGTAAAACCAAGGCAAATAGTAATGTATCTTTTAAGAGAAGAATTACAATATTCATACACCAGCATCGCTGAAAAATTAGGTAATCGTGACCATACTACTGTTATTCATGCATGTAAAAAAATATCTGCTGAAATTGAAAAAAATCCAGTTTTTTCTCAAGAAATAACTATTTTAAAGGAAATATTGTATAATAAATAAAGATATTAATCCTTTATTTTACCTGAAATCAGGTAGTGGAAATCCTGTTGATAAATTAATGAATAAGTATGGGATAAAATTGAGATTAGGGGATAAAAAATAAAAAATTATATTATTATCCACACATTCTCTTCAAATTATCCATTAATTATCCACAAGCTATCCGTCTTAAAAAAGAAAAAATAATAAGCATAGAATTCAAAAAAATTACTTATACACAAAATATCCGCCCTTAATTATAATAATAAATTAATATATAATATAATAATAATTAATAAATAAAAATTTATGAAATTTACAACTTTAATTGATAGTTTTAAAAGGTCTATTAATTTAGCAGAGAAAATTACTGGGAAAAATCTTACACTTCCTATTTTAAGTAATATTCTTTTAAAAACTAATAAAAACAAGCTTCATCTTTTTGCTACTGATTTAGAGATTGGAATAGAATTAGTTGTTACAGGTAAAGTGGAAAAAGAAGGAAAATTTATTATTCCAGCAAAAACTTTTTCAATGTTTTTAAATAATCTATCAGAAGAAAAGATTATACTAGAAGAAAATAAAAATATTTTATCAGTAAAAAGTGGAAAGTATAATACAACATTTCAAGGAATAAATCCTGAAGAATTTCCAATTATTCCAGAAACAAAAACAGAAAAATATTTAGAGATAGAAAAAAAGGATTTAAAAGAGGCATTAGAACAAATAATTCCAAGTGTCGGTTATACTTCTCCAAAACCAGAATTAAATGGTATTTTATTTAAATTAGAAAGCAATACTTCGAAAAGCGTTTTGAAATTAGTTGGTACTGATAGTTTTCGTTTAGCAGAAAAATGTATATCCTCTGAAAAAATTAAAACTAATATAAAAAGTGATTTAGAATTAATTATTCCCCTAAGAACAGCTCAAGAGGTTTTAAGAATCATTCAAGAGGAGATAGAAGAAGTTGGTACAATGGTAAAAATTTCTCCAGAATCTAATCAGGTTCAGTTTTTATTAGATAATGTTCGTTTAATATCGAGGCTTATTAATGCAGAATATCCTAAATATTCTTCAATAATACCATCTAGTTTTGAAAATCAAGTTGTTTTGAATAGAAAGAAATTAATAGAGGCAGTAAAAATTGTTGGTTTATTTAGCGGAAGAATAAATGACGTTACATTTGATTTTAATCCATTGAAAAAAGAGATTACAATCGAAGCTCAGGATCCTTCTTTAGGAAAAAGCAATACAGTATTTACTCCTGAGGATATAAATGGCATCCCACTAAAAATTAGTTTTAATCATTTTTTTCTATTAGATGGATTAAATTCTATTAAAGAAGATGAGGTGGTTGTTGGATTAAATAAGGAAATTAATCCAGCTCTTATCCATGGAAAATCTGATGATAGTTTTTCTTATATCTTAATGCCAATTAAAGCTTAATTTAATATTTATTTTGTGGGTTTTATCACTTTAAAAAAAGCATTAAAAAACTGGCCAAAGACTAAAAAGTTTAAAAAGTTTTTTCAGAGTCAAGAAGCTCTAAATGTTGTAAATCAATACTTTCAAGAAAGAAAAAACTGGTCTTTAGATATAGCTAAAGCAAGTTCTTTAAATCAAGGAGAATTGACCATTAAGTGTTGCCGCGCCGTTATCTCATCAGAATTAAGATTAGAAGAATTACAGTTAATGGATTATCTTAAAAAAAGAATTCCTGATGTAAAAATTGATAAAATTTTTTACAAGATTGGATGAAATAATTATTTAAATACAATTATTGATGCTGTATTTTTTTGGTTGAAGCTATCAATGGCTTCAATTTTTATTTCATTTTGATCAATTAAATTAGCCAAATCTATTTTATAGGAATAGGTATTATTTTCTATTTTATTTAGCTCTCCAAGAAGGATTTTATTCAAGTATATTTTAGTATCAATTATTTCAATAGAACTATCGATTTTTAATAAGAAATCAATATCTGCATTAATAAAACTTCCATTTTCAGGGGAGATAAATTCAATTTTAGGAGTATCTGGAAAATTTATTGTAGTTTGTGTAGTTTTAGTATCAACAGGAATATATTCAGGTCCTAAATATTTATTATATTCTTCGCTGAAATTAATAATATTTTTTTGTGCCCATAGGAGTATCGGAATTTCCCAATTCCAAAATTGTGAATCATCCAATGGATTAGCTAGTGGAGATTCAAGAACATTATTTCTATTAACATAATAAAGAATGTTATGAATTTCGTTGACAGTTTTTATTTCTCCAGTCTCAATATTTTTATATTCTTTAGTGTTTATATAGTTCCCATTAAGCATCGGGATGGAATATTTAATTGCTTGATCATTAGTATATGGAAGTGGTTCAATAAAGTTTGTTGGTGAATAGAATTCTGTTGCTTTTTCCATAAATTCATGCCAGCAAGGAGCTGCCAGCATAGATCCTGGAGCTCCTGTTTCACTAACTATAGACCTATCATTATTTCCAGCCCAGACCCCACTGACTAAAGATGTGGTATAACCGATTGTCCATGCATCACGGTATTCAGAATCTGTCCCAGTTTTAGCTGCTACCTGGAAATCAGGGAAATATAATTGATTATTCCAGCCAAATGTAGGAGCTCGTGCCACATTATCAGATAGAATACTATTAATAAGACGGGCTATTTGAGGGTCTAAAACTTTTTCGTTTTTTATGCTAAATTCTTCTATTGTTCGATTATTATTATCTTTTATTTTTAAAATACTTGTTTGCGGATGATAAATTCCTTCTTGATTAAAAACACTATAAGCATGAACCATTTCAATTAGTTTTACACCGCCACCTCCTAAAACTAAACTTAATCCATAATGTTCCGGAGAGTCATTAAGAGTAGTGATACCAAGGTCTTGCGCAGTTTGAATTGAGTTGTTTATTCCAGCTAGGTATAAAATTTTTACAGATGGGATATTTAAAGATTGGGCAAGGGCTTGTCTAAAAGTAACTGGGCCCCTAGTTTTTTCATCATAATTTCGAACTAGGTAAGGATTATTTGGGTCAGTAGAAAAATTAGCTATTTTACCGTCTACGGCAGTATCAAAGATAATACTTTCAGGGAGAAATCCTTTTTTAAAAACTGTAGCGTAAACGACTGGCTTAAAAGATGATCCTGGTTGACGTATACTTAATGTAGTATTTACATTTCCTTCAGCTTCCAAATTCCAGTAATCACGCGATCCAACCATTGCTAATATTTGACCAGTTTTAGGGTCTTCAGCTAAAAGACTTAAATTTTTTACTCCAACATTTTTTTCATTAAGATCCCCATATTTTTCAACTAATTCTTCAGCTAAGTTTTGGAGACGCATATCCAAGCTTGTGATAATTGTATATCCGCCTTTTTCTAATTCTTCTTCACTAAATTTTTCATAAAGAAGAGCACGAACGTACATGACAAAATGAGGTGCTTTAAAATCAACTTTAGGAGGTGTAAAAATTACTTTTTCTTTCCTTGCTTCTTCTACTTCCTCGCTTGAATAATAATCAAGATATTCTACTCGCGAAAGAATCCAACTTTTTCTGCTTTCTAAATCTTCTAAGTGATTACCAAAAGGCGATAAGTAATTTGGTGATTGGATTAAGCTAGTTAAATAAGCTGCTTCAGCTAGGGTTAAGTTTTTAGCTTCTTTGCTGTAATAAAAAATGCTAGCTGATTCAATCCCATAAACATTGTGTCCATAATTGATTTGGTTTAAATACATTTCCAAGATTTGATTTTTACTATAGGCTTTTTCAATTTTTACAGTTAGAATTGCCTCTTTAAACTTTCTTACTAAAGTTTTATCAATTGTAAGAAAGGCATTTCGAGCTAGTTGTTGTGTTATTGTAGAACCACCACGGAGATCTCCCGGATGGGTTATGTTATGAAGAATAGAACGGGCAAATCCTTTTAAAGAGAATCCATAATGATTATAGAAGTTATCATCTTCTGCAGCTAAAGTTGTCTTGATAATATATGGAGATATTTCATCTAGTTTTACAACAGTTCTTTTTTCTCCACCATGTATTTCATAAAGTAAAATTTCGCCAGTACGGTCATATATTTTTGTTGATTCTGGTATAACGCGCTGGTCAAATGTAGACAGATCTGGTAGGCCTTGGGCAAGGAAAATTAAAAAAAAGCCTAATAAGAATAGAGCTGAAAAAGATAATAGTAGAAAAAATGAGATAGTTTTTTTTATCATTTCTTGTTTTATTTCGTACGTTTTTCTAATTTATTTACTCCAGCCAGAGCAACAGCTAGGGCGTCTGCAATATCATCTGGTTTTGGCAGTGTTTCTAAGGAGAAAAAACATTGAACTGTTTTTTGTACATCTTTTTTATTTGCTCTGCCATAACCTATAAGATTTTGCTTTATTTCAAGCGGAGTTAGTTCGATATATTTTAAATGGTTTTTTTGAATAATTAATATAATAACACCTCTGGCTTCGCTAATACTCATAACAGTTTTAGCGTTTTTAAAGAAAAAGATTTTTTCTATAGCAACTATTGACGGTTTATATTTTTTTATCAAAACATCAAGGTTTTTAGCAATTATTTCCAATCTTTGTCCTTGGGTTTGTTCTGTTATTTCTAAACACCCATAATCTATTGGTTTTATATATGTTTTAGCGTTTAACCCAGTTATATATGTTAATAGAGTCGGTTCTATTGTTTGTTTTATACCAACCATAAACCTATCCTTATCTCCA
>Ga0210003_1003097_pt1 | contig 13719 bp, 22 predicted proteins | sample LantaG_FD_182804 | JGI IMG/M metagenome (GOLD analysis project Ga0210003, IMG submission 182804) | Deep subsurface microbial communities from Baltic Sea to uncover new lineages of life (NeLLi) - Landsort_02402 metaG (SPAdes) (version 2) | ecosystem: Environmental > Aquatic > Marine > Oceanic >... | reverse complement strand
CACGTTTAATGCTAGCCTTCGTTTTTTTGTTTAAAAAATAGTTTTCGTGGGTATGAGTGTGAGGCCCATCCGGACTAGTCTTTTTTTTCTTTTTATAATAAATATACAAAATTTCGATAAGCCCTGCAGTATTAAATAAACAGAAAAAGATAAACCATTTCTTTTCTCTATTAGTACCGGCTACCCATAGCGCCCAGCTCTTCCAAATCAAACTCCAAAGTAATAAGAGTAAAATTCCCAAAAACATTAAAGTATCCATAATTATGCAGTTCCCGTTCTTTTACCAGGGTGTTTTAACAAACCGCGTTTAATACTTGCCTTCGTTTTTTTATTCAAGAAATAGTTTTCGTGGGTATGAGTGTGAGGCCCAGGTTTAACAGGTTCTAAATTTTCTGCTCTATTATCATGTTTATTGCCATTTATATGGTGAATCAATTGACCGTTTGGAATTTTCCCGTTTTCTTGTTCATATACCCAACGATGGAGGTAGCCTAAACTGCCGTCAGGATATCTTTTTCGAACATATTTACCACGAGCCTTTTTCCACTCTACCATATATAATAGTAGTTCAAACTAGTATTTAAATGTTATTTTTTATTCAATCTTTCATGAATATGAACATTGATTATTACTAACAGTGAAAATGCAATAATAATTGCTATCAAAATAGCTGATCCAATCACAATATTATTCATTACTTCTGGAGTAATACGATTTTGTATAAACTTTATAATCATAGCAATTAAAGCAAGATTAGAAAAACTTATAATAAAGGAAATAATTTTTTTGGCGGCTAGTTCAAAATATTTGTTTTTCCATCTCCAAGAATCAGAAAATAATGAATATATTTCCATTATTATAAACGATAAAATAAAAACAGCTATTATATAAGAAATTGGTAAATAATTATAACTAAATGACCCTGGGACGAATATAACTAAAAACAGTAGTCCACCATAGCATGTAAACATCAATGATATCGGCATTAAATTTAAAAATATATCAGATATACCTTCAACAATTTCATTAATCAAAAATAACTCACCTCAAATCCACGAGCAGAAATAAATTCAACAAACTCATCTATTTCAGAATTATGAATGTACCAAGCATTCAATTTTCTATCAAAACGAGCTTTATCTAATCGGCGAATATATTCCAACAATTTTGGATCAATTGCCGACATTAGTTTTGTTTCTTCGGGGCCTTTAACTAAAATCACATTCAATGACATCACCAAATAAAGTCATAGACACTGAATTTTCTTTCTTTGAGTTTAGTATTTGCAACGGCGGCCATAAAAATTGTCCACTCTTCTTCTGAAAATTTTAACCCAAACATTTGTTCTATTGTATCGGCATAATTCAATACATATTCAGACCAATTAATTCCTAACAAAGACGATTCTTCTAAAAAAGAAGCTAAATTTGTTTTCGCCTCAAATTGTTCTAAACTTTTTTCTGTTTCTAAATACTCACTAAAAAATGGTGTTTCATTCATATTATATCACTCCTATAATAATAATGGGTACTCCTCAATCCCCACTACAGTGGCAGAGGGGCATGGTAAGCCAACTCGTTTCCCCAGTCGACATATATATTATAATGCGAAATATATATAAAGGTTTCGCATATCAAAATAATTTTGGCTAAATATTTATAAAGCTTTCTCTTTTAATTCTTCGGTGGCTTTTTTTGCTAAATATTCATTAATGGATTGAATCTGATCACTCATTACCTGGATCCGCTCATACATTTCTTTTTGTTGAGGTTGTTCCATAAAAAGACTACCCATTTCTGCTTTTTGTAATCCGAGTTTTAAAAAAATAAACCCACTAATAAGAATAACTAACACTGCAGTAATACCAAACCCAATAGTTTCAGTCATAGATGGTTCATAACCTTTTAATAATAAGTAAGAAGATCCAATCAATGCAAGATTTAGAATACCTTGAAATCGGCCGAGGACCATACCATATCCAGTTCCGTAACATTTCATTATTCCTCCATACCATTGGCGTAATGATTTACCTTTAATTATCATTTTCAATTACCTCTTTTAAAAATTTAACACAATTTTTAGTAATCAATGATTTAAAATTAGAAAAATCTAACCATTTATAAGATTCATATAAAGCCCCAGCTTCTTCTGATAAAATATCTTTCGCAACTAAATGTGGTAATTCGCGCATTAATCCCATTTCTAATTTTTTGTTTTCTTCATTTACAAGTTTATTTATTTGTTTTTTTATTCGCGCCTCTGTACAAAATTGTTCAACAATTTTTTCAGTATCAGTATTCTTTTTACGAACACCGCCAAAAATAGCTTTATTATTTTCTTTAAATTCATCGGCAACAACCTTAGCATAAAGTTGATGATTCCCCTGTCTTGATTTTCTACAATAATTTTTTAAAACAATACCTTCAGCTTTTCCATCATAATATTTTGATTGAGGAATCAATTTATCTATCTCCATTTTTTTCAAATCTCCTATTTTTCCTCTCCACACAAGAGGGATATTTTCTATTCCCAGTTCATCAAATAATTGGCATCTTAAATCTCTACCCAAGAACAACCCATAATCATCATTACTAATATTTCGTTTCAATCTAATATCTAAACCAATAACTTCTGGGGCATTATCATATTTAATAGTATGTTGAGCCATCCATTCAAAATAATAAATATAATCCGGGTTAAGTGTTTTCCCTTCCAAAATTTGTTTTAATTTAGCTCTTTGTTTAGCAAAAGTTTTTTCGTCACCTTCTTCTGTTAAATCTCTATTTCGAGAACCAACATGAATCGCGCCATCTTCATCTACCCACGCAGATCCATTTCCTCCGTCAACCTTCTCTTCAACCACAACAGTATCATCATTAAAATCAAAAAATTCAATCACTTCTTCAGACCCAAGTCTATAAATTTTAGGATATTTTTTAAATTGACTCATTCAATCACCAGGTATACCAAAATCTCCGCCTATTGCGCTTATAATATAATATCTAAATGGTTTACAAAAAATTAATAATAACCATGCGATAATAATTGATAACCAAATTATATTACCTACGTTTAATATTAATTCGGGGGCCATATCACATTGCCACGGAATATCACAAGGATATTTTAGTGAATATAACCAATTTGCTTCATATATATAACTCATTTGGACCAACTAAAAATTCTTTTTCCTCTTTTATTTTTTCTATAAATTTTGGGATTATTCCATTCAATACCCGCTCAATATTTAAAAAATCTTCATCATTATTAATACATGCTTCTTGTATTTCTTTTAACGCACTAATAATTAAAAGCATTTCTTCTGAATCAATTTCAAGTTTATATTTATTAAAATCTTTGAATAAAACAAAGACCGCATTAGCATTTGGGAATGGAGTACCATATTTACATTTAGCTGCTTCTTTTATAGAACATTGTTCCCAAGCATTCCCCCAATTACAAGTTCGTTTGAATGCAATTAAGTTATAACCTTTTATTCCATTTTTTACGATTTCATCTAATTTGGTGTTAAATCCAACTGGGATTGTAATGTAAGCTTTTCCTTTAGGTTTTAACATAGTCAATACTTTTCGGAGCGCTTTTAATGCTTTTGTTGGATCAGATTTCTCACTATAATCAAATCCAATATGTTCTATAGTTGAAATAGCAAAAATAAAATCATATTTTTTCGGGGTTTTATAATCTAAAAAATCAACATTCTTAACTCCTGGGCATTTTTCATATTTATCAATGACATCATGTTTGAGTTTTGGTTCATAATTTTTTAAAACGTTACCAATTTCTAGAACATTGATTTCATCTTTATTAAATTTACTAATTCCTAAAGAGTCATATGCATTTTGAATTAGTGGAACTTCAATAGATCTTTCATTATCCCAACTAATATTATATCTACTATCATTCAAAATCAAAAACCCATTTCTAAAATTAGCCATTCTAGTTTTTATAAGTCTTGTATAAAAATATTTAAGTAGTTTAATAAATTTCAGGATTATCACCTATATATTTTTGTATGAAAGAATTTATAAAGTTATGGGCATTTTTGACAGAAAAATCGCCTTTTTTGACCCTTTTATGCCCATTTACCCCTAGGCTAAGGAACTCTTTATCTGGCACAAAATCCATTAATTCTTCTACTGAATTAAATACGTGCCCACAGTTACCAATAATTTCTTTTCGAGCATATCCATGCATTGTCATGATTGGAATTCCATAACTCATTGCTTCTAAAAATCCAAAACCAAAACTATCTGAAATTCCCGGGTAAATCAATACATCAATCTTCTCATAAAATTCTTTTCTGAGTTTTTCACGGGGCAACATTCCTAAAATTTTAATTTTATCAGAAGCGGGCCCGATTAAACTTGGATAATCCCCTGCAATAATTCCTTTAACATTATGTTTTACCATATAATCTTCGGCAATATTTCCACCTTTTTCATAAAAATATCTTGATACAAAACCATAAACTAATTCGTTACCAGGTTTCTTTTTCTTTTCCAAACCGATTGGGGGATAAAAAACATAACATTTTTTAATAACTTCTGGATGGGCATATCTAAAAAATTCAATCATGGCAGTTTCAGTCCAGAAAAAGATACCTTTACAATTATCTCTACTTAATAATGCATTAACAATAAAACGAGTCAACCAACTTCTAGGATTTTCAATGAATGGTTGCCAAAACATTTCAAAATCACAAACAAAAGGTTTATCAGTAATGGGAATACATTGTGCACCCCAAACCATATCATGAGGTTCTGAATTAGTAACCATAGAAATATTTGGGGAAGGTAAGTGTAATAATCTAATCAATTTCTTGATTCTAACCTTATTTTTATTGATTGCGTCTACCCTATCCTTATTTAAATCTATGTCAAGGATTTTTGGTTTTACAAATAAACCCGGGAACGCGGAAATCATATAATGATGAAAAGGAGTTTCTTTAGCCCCTTTTCTATAACACATTGCTATTTTCATAAAGATTCAATAACTTTATTTAATTCATGTTTGAAATTTGGAACTATTATATCAATAAATTTGGGAGAGTTTAATGCTCTTTTCATTTGGGAACCAATTTCTAATAAATTATTTTCAAAAATATATTGATTGTTTGGGGAAAGTTCTTTAAATGGAGGAATATTTGACATTAAATAAGGAGTTTTAAATGCTGCGGCTTCTAATAATACCATCCCAAAACTTTCATAACTACTAGGGAATATTACTGCATGCGCATTATCAATTAATTCTTTTTTCTCGTCTTCACTTATCTGTCCAACAATATGTGTGTTTTTGTTATCACCAACATATTGTTTAATGTGTTTAGCATCCGTTCCTTTCCCAGCTATAACTAAATCAATATCTGGAAATTTAAAATAAGTAAATGCATCAACTAATAAATCTAATCTTTTATTTGGCCCAGTTCTTCCAATGTACAAAAAATATTTTGTGTTTTTAAATTTAAAATTTGTAGATTTTTTATATTTAGTAAAATCTTTTGGAAGATTATAAGGAATTACTGAAAATTTTTCTTTAGGACTATTATATTTTTTTATCCAATGCTGTTTTTCCCATTCAGTAGCTGTAATAATTTTGGTTGCATTACGAAAACAAGTTCGCCCAATTAATAAACCATAAGCTCTTTTAGATAAAGCGGTTTTATTTGTATGAAAATCTCCGCATGGCATGAATACAAAAGGAATTTTATTTCGTTTTGCGAAGCGAGAAGAAACATCACTAAAAGATTTTCCATATCCAAAAGAAATTATAATGTCTGGAGAGAGAGTTTTTAATTCTCCCCTTAACCCAGACATAAGAGAATATGATGTCACAGCAGTGAGTTCGATTATATTATATTTAGAATTGGAGCGTGATACAGATGGTTGTGTTATAACCGTGACATCATGTTTTTGAGAAAGCGTATCTACTATGTCTTTACATACAAGTTCAGCTCCGCCAATGTTAGGCCAAAATGAATTGCACAGAAAGACTATACGCATATATAAATAGTGTATAGAAACCTTTTTAAATGTTTTTATACATTAATATATTATGTCCTTTTCCTTTTTGGGACAATGTGTTCCTCCAAGACACAACAAAAAATAGGGATAAAATGGTGCAAATCCATTCATATGCGGTGGCGTAGTGCTTATCCCGTTATATTTATGAAATTAGTTAGTGTGATAATTCCTGCTCATAAAGAGGGTAGGCATTTAGGTAATGCAATAAAGTCAATTTCTGACCAAACATACGATTATATTGAATTGATTACTATAAACGATGGTAACGATCCAGAAACAAATGAAGCGTATTATAATTCAATAACAACGTTTGATGCGCGTGATTCTAAAAGGAGTCTTAAACATATTGAAGGAGTATTTGGTTCAGCTGCGGCATCTCGGAATCGGGGGGCGTTAGCGGCAACGGGGGAAATATTAATTTTCCATGATGCTGATTGTATTGCCGATAAAGATATGGTATACAATGTTGTTGCAAGTATTGAACGTGGATATGATGGTGTAGCTTCAAAAACAGATGTTGTGGAACCAAAAACATTGATTGAAAAAGCAATTAAAGCCGAGAGAAGTATTGGGTTTGATATGAAACAAAAAGAACTTAAAGAAATTCATAAGGGGGATCCTGTGCTTATAGCAAATATGAAAACTGAATGTTTTAAAAAATTAAATGGATTCAATGAAAAGATTTTTTATTTTGAAGACCAAGATCTTACTAATCGTTTTTTTGATATGGGGTTTGAAGCCCATTTTAATCCTAAAGTTATTGAATATCATAATGATCCAAGTACACTTAAAGAACAAATTGACCAAAGTATTTCTAATGGAAAAGGAATAAGAACTCTTGTTAAACAAGGAAAGTTTCATAAATTATTGATTCCATTATATCCTTTTGTTTTCCTCGGGGGTATTGTTTCTTTAATTTTTGGAAATATTATTCTTTCGGCTATTCTTTTTTCTCCATTAATGTTTTTAGTTTTAATTTTAATGTCAGAAGAAGATGATATGCTTGGAGTAGCTGCGTTCATACCATTATTTTTAATGCGAAACATTTTTAAATTAATAGGATTGATTAAAGGATAAGGGTGAATATGATGAATGATGAATATGGAAGACCAACATTTTTAGTAGTAGGAATAATTGCAGGAGTGTTATTTACATTAGCAATATTATATTTTTTATAAAACAAAAGGGTGAATATGATGAATAAGAAAAAACAAATAATAAATGGAATTTCAGTAGGAATATTAATTTGGTTATGTGGGGCAATACCAATGATAATTAAATATGGAATATAAAAATGGGGTGAATATGTTGAATAAAATTTGTAAGATTTGTGGTTATGAGAAATGTATTAATCCGAAAATGCATAAAGCATATTTAAATATTAATCAAAAATATTTTTTAAAGTAAAAGGGGGAATTTATATGACTCGAATTGATGTTGGTTGTGGGGTTGATTGTAAACCCGGATACGTAGGAGTAGATTTCAAAAAATATAATTCAGATGTAAAATACGTTGCAGATTTAGAAAAAATAAAATTACCATTCAAAGATAATTCAATTGAAAAAATTTATACATGTCATGTTTTAGAACATCTTTCAAATCCTATGGAAAATATAAGAGAATTTTATAGAATATTAAAAGTTAGTGGAGAAGTTGAAATCAAAGTTCCTTACTTCGCACATCCAAGTGCATTCAAACCAAACCACAAAATGTATTGGCCAATGTGTTGTGAAGATTATTTTAACGGGGAATATCACGAATACCCAAAATGGTCTGGGATAAAGTTTTCTCATGTTTGGGGGCAATCAATGATTTATTGGCCATTAGAAAAGATTTGTGATTTTATAATAAAAGTTTCTCCAACTTTTTATGAGAAAAGAATTTCGCGGGTTTTTCCTTTTTTTGAATTGAATATAAAATTAGTTAAATAATTAAAATTTATATAAAAATGAATGAAATATAAATGCTCTTGTATCTAAATAGCATTTTTCATACGAAAATTCTGATAATTTAAAATATTCTTCAGCAACTTCCTTTGCTTTTTTAGAATACTGATTAAATAATACTTCATCGTGTCTTAATCTATGATGCATTCCTCTGATTTCACTTGGATCACTGAATACAAGTCTTGCATCAACTTTAGCAACAATTTCTTTGCACCCACATCTTGTAGAAACAAATGGGATTGCACCAAATAACATTCCTTCAATTGGAGCTAACCCAAATGGTTCAAAGTCTGCAAAAGAAACAATATATCCAACTTCATCAATAGCCGATTCATGTGGATTAGAATTATATCCTCTATAACTAATTTGTCTATGTAATTTATATTTATCTGGGCCATCTCCATAAACAATCAATAAATTCCCAGAATTTACGAAGAACTTATTCATTTCATCTATACCTTTTGATTTAATTAATGAGCCAACAAAATAAAAATTATTTTTATTAGAAAATTTTGGTTTAAAATTATTTGGTTTATAATTCATCTTAGGATAGAAAACAGTACTATGTTCCTTTTGTTTTTCTGGGAGAATATCTTGCATCTGTTGCCCAGAACATAAAAACCAATCAACATTATTTAAAGAACCATAAGTTACCATTTGATCTAAATCATAACCACGTTTAATATAATAAAGTTTTGGATCTGCGGCGATAGCAATTAATTTTGTTCTTCTATGTTTCTTTTTGTAATAATGCCCTGCTAACAAATCACGGGTTAAACTTTCAGTCAATATCACATCTGGATTAAGTTTAGCAATCTGAGATTGAATAGATTTCGCGGCTAAGATTTTTCCAAAAAAAGGAATTGAAAATACCCCACCAGTTGGGCTTTTTATTGAATTTGTTATTCCAAGTTTATCTGCTAACGCTTTGTGGGAATAATGTGGGGTTGTATAAATAAATACTGAATTCATTTTTTTACCTTCGATATTTTTGGAATGTGTTTAGTTATATTACTAAATATTCCGGATGGTATAGATGACGCTTCTCTACGGTGTGAAATACCTCTATTCAAATCCCAAATACCATCTAAATATGGTTTAAAACTATGATCAAACCCAAAATCAATATCTGGATCTAATTTTTCTATAACTTCATCAATAATAATATGTTCGCCATCTGCATCCCAGCCAGAACTTTTAACATGATATACTCTATTGACTAAATCTTCTAAATCTTCTTTTGATAATGTAATCTTCATAATATATTATTGTATAGAAAAGTATTTAAATATGTCGACATAAGTTATATATATGAAGAAAGTTCAGTTTGTTATTGATGATGCATATCATTTCAAAGAAATAACTGATTTAGGAATGTATGGATCTCATTCAATGTTAGGTGCGTATCATTTTGATAAAAAAAATTGGTGTGAACTTGTAGAACCTAAAGATATTAAAAGTGGTATGGATGTTATTATTTTTAATTATCCAGCTTTAATAATGAAAGGATTAGGAAAACTTGGAAAAAAAAGTGTATTAATTAATATTAATAGTAATCAAGTAATTACAAAAGCAATAAAAAATCCTAAAAAATCATTTATTTCAGCATTACAATTTTTTTCTGTATATGATGATATTGTATGTCTTAGTGTTTGCCAAGTAGAACCACTAAAAAAATTTTTAAATAATTTACCATCAACTTTAATTCAACTACTGACTGGTAGACACCCAAAAATACATGTTATTCCAGCGGCTATAGATGAAACAATGATTAGGCAAATTGAAAAACAAAATTTAAAACAGGGTAATTATTATTTAACATCTGGAAAAGATGCTGGTAGAGTATTTAAATTTAATATAAAAGATAAAACTATTAAAATAAAAGCTATTGGTAATGGAAATTCGTTACCTTATAATTTGTATTTAAAAGAGTTATTACAAAGTAAAGGATTGATTTTAAAATCAGTTATAAATTCTAAGAGTAGTGATTTGAGTGGAGTTACAACTTTTATGGAGGGGCTTGTTGCAAAAAAACCGGTTTTTATAAATCCGCAACCATGGTTACAAGATTATCCAATGAATAATGTTTATGTTTATAAGTCAGATAAAGAATTAGAAAAACTTTTAAAACAAAATATTCAATGGAAAGAATGCGATTTAAGTTATTTTTTAATGCCTCGTTATTTAAAAGAATTAAAAAAAGTTATATATAACAATTAATTATACCTTGTTCTTCTTGTATTTCTTGAATTATTTTTTTAGTTATATCAGTCATAAATTTCAACTACATCAAGTTCTTCTAAACCAAGTTCTTTAGCCATCATAGCTCTATGTCGGCCATCATGCCCCTTTAATTTTCCAGATTTATATTCAAGCCATGGGTATGGAAACATATCTCCTTCCATTGCTCTTTCTTTATAATATTCAACTCTATTTCTATTAACAGATGATCTAACACCTTCATCTTTATATCCAACATCTGATCCGGCTCTATTAATATATTCTTCTGGAGTCATTTTAACTAATTTTGCTTCCTTTCCATAATAATCATTATCTAACGCTCTATATTGTCTAGGATCTAAAAAATTATCGGAAGAATCGGTAACTTCCCCCAAATTTCGTGCAAAAGGATAAATTCGTTTATTCATATTAATCAATTCCCAAATTTGCCATGTACTCGTTATATTCGTTTTCTAATTCTTTTTTATCCTTTGCTGGTCGTTTAAGAATATTATCTAAAAGTGATTTACTAAAGTCCATAATACACTATAAAAAAACCTTATTTATAAGCTTTATCTTGCTTCGGTTGGAGTGATTGAATTTAGCGTACGTGCTATCGTTATTTTTTCTTTATCTGTAAAAACATGCAAATCTTTTATGCTATTATCAAAGAAATTAGCATCATATAGTAAATCTTGTAAATACAATTGACTTCCTCTACACAAAAGAGCTATTTTTTTAAAATCTTCTAAATCTAATTGTGGGTTCATAGTACACCGGAATTCATGTTTAATCCCACTAGCTTTAATTAATTCAATAGTTTCGACAATGATAGAAGTATCTTTTTTATAACCAACAAGATGATATTTATCTAGCGGTGCTTTAATATCCATTGCAATGTAAGATATAAGATTTTTATTGATTAATTCTTTAAGAATTTTTGGGTTAGATCCGTTAGTATCAATTTTAATATCGTATCCATATTCCTTTATCTTTTCACAAAAAGGAATTATATCTTTATTTAAACATGGTTCCCCGCCAGTAATTGCTACTCCATCTAACATTTTTTTATTCTTTTTCAAATATTTAAAAAAATCGGCTTCATCTATTTCTTTTCTTCCAGATGCTTTATAATGTTCATCTGATAAAAGATCTACATTATAACAATATGGGCATCTTAAATTACATCCAACTGTATATACTATTGTAGCAACTTTTCCCGGAAAATCGGTTAGAGTTAAATATTCAATACCCGCTATTCGCAAAATAACACCTGTAGTAATTTAGCAACTATAGTAGTAGAAATTTCTACTCTTAAATAAGGATTACTAAAACAATAATTAGATGTTTTTAATTCTCTATTAATAAATTTGATAGTTGGGTTTATTTTAAGTTTAGTTAAAAATTGAGAAGGACTTTTTAATAACTCTTTCCGTTCCGTTTGCATTCTCATTATAGCACAAGGAATTCCAAAGTAAGCACATTCTTCTTGCATCGATCCACCGTCTGTCAATATTAAAGATGCTCCTTTCAAATATCTATTTAAAAATTCTTTGTAGGGAACAGTTGGCATTGGAAAAACATTAGCATTGAGTCTTAACCCATATTCTTCTAATTTTTTCTTAGTATTATCATGAATAGCAAAATAAACTGGGATTGGGCACGCATTTATAATTTTAATTATCTTTGTTAGTCTTTCTTTACTTTTAATATTTTCATGCCGATGAATAGTAGCTACTGCATATTGTTTAGAATTAATAGGTTTTGAACGTACATCAATCAATTTTCTAATAGTATCATAAATAGTATTTCCATATTCGGTAGGATTGAATTTATATTTCGCTAACCAATCAACAATAATTCTCATAATTTCTTCGGGGAATGGTTCTCTTAAATCCCCACTTCTTAAACCAGATTCAATGTGTGCAACGCGAAGGCCCGCTATTCTTGCGGCTACGGCGGTAGTAGAAGTTGATATTGTATCTCCATGTACTACAACTATTGATTTTTTATCTTCTTGCATAAATCGTTTAATAAGTTTTGGTAAAGTTTGTAATCCCCACTTAAATGCTCCTCCAGTTTGCCCAGAAAAACCATCTCGTTGATTTACTATAAAACTTGGTTGAGATGTTCCAAAGGTTTCCACTAGTTCAGTAAGGTCATGTTGCCCTGTTGAAATAAACTCATATGAAAGATTATTATCTTCTAATTCTTTTATAATTGGAAACATCTTAATATATTCAGCATGAGTGCCTAAACAAATCAATAATTTTTTAGTCATGATAACACATCCACTATACCTGCAAATATCATTACAATAATTATAAAACTAAATACTAAAATGACTATTGCTAATGGTAACCCTATAAAAAATAATGCCCCCCAAAATAAAGCATCAAATGGGGTAATAACATTTGTAAACATTAAATAAAGTAAAACTATTATTAATAATACCCCAAAACCACCAATTTCAATTTTCATTTTCCAAACACCGTCCATATTCATCTAAAATTTCTGTAAATGGGCAGTCTGTATTAAATAATCCCCATTCTTTTCTAAATATTTTATATTCATCCCAAGCTGAAATGTTTGTATTAATATACTCATGATAATATTTTTGTGCATTATAATCTTCAATTGCATCATATATAGTTCCATCCGATATTGCATAAATGTCATAATCAATAGTATCTCTGGATACATACCAATAATTCGAGTCTGTAATTATTGTTGGAACAGTCGATTCAATATAACAGTACCCCGAATCTTTATAATCAAATTCTGAGGTGCACCCAATTCCAACTGCAGCATGCCCATAATCATGAATTGATATATATGCAGTTTTATATCCCATTTGTTTCAACAGTAATATTAATAATCTCGATTTTTCTCCACAGATTCCAATTCCATTATATATAACAGAATATGGATATAGCTCTCCTATCGTGTTTCTTATATCCTTTCCAGCAAAATAATCAATATTTTGAACAAACGAAACAATAGCTCTAACTTTTGTTTTATCATCTACTGACAAATTACTAAAATGGATTGATATTTGTTTTAATTCACTTTGCTGTATGGGATCATCTATAGAAGTCTGTAAAAATGATTGCGTTTCAATAAAAGATGCACTTAGATAGTATTGCCCCCAATTAATTAATTTATTTGAATAATCATTATATCTACCATAAACCAAAATATTAAAATCTTTTAATTCCCCATCTAAATAATATTTATAATTTCTTATAAAAGATGAATTCAAATCATCTATTTCAACTAATGCATTATTATATTTATTCTCTAATAATTGATTACTTAAATTTAAAGAATTAATTGTATTATCTTTACTAACTACATCTGTATTTAAATTTGATATTGTATTATCTTTATTTACAATAGTTGTATTTAAATTCGATATTGTATTATCTTTACTAACTACATCTGTATTTAAATTTGATATTGTATTATCTTTACTAACTACATCTGTATTTAAATTCGATATTGTATTATCT
>Ga0210003_1003092_pt1 | contig 13726 bp, 19 predicted proteins | sample LantaG_FD_182804 | JGI IMG/M metagenome (GOLD analysis project Ga0210003, IMG submission 182804) | Deep subsurface microbial communities from Baltic Sea to uncover new lineages of life (NeLLi) - Landsort_02402 metaG (SPAdes) (version 2) | ecosystem: Environmental > Aquatic > Marine > Oceanic >... | reverse complement strand
CTTTGAGTTCAATTTCCAACTAGATACGAGGTCAGGAACTTAGGCGAAAACGTAGGTTGTTTTAAACATTATTACAGGGTGCTAACCGATCTAGTGGAAAACACGGATAGCGATATTGTAGGGGTGTTTGCTGATGATATTGTTTACCGTAAAGGATGGATTGATAAGGCAACCGAAAAACTACACGATGAAAGCGTTGGTTACGTTGCGTGTTACGTTCCTAAAGGACTTGCAATAAGGAATGATTTTAAAGATGGCTGGAATGTAATAAATGGGGGTTGGGATAAAATATTCGGGGGTGGATTTTTAATGCGTAAAGAGGTTGCTGTTAAAGTGCTTAACCATCCATTTATTTTAGATCATTTAGCCAATTATGAAAAGAACGAGCAGATAGATCTGGCAGTACCTCAGTCCATGTATGAAATGGGGTTAACACAATTATTTCCTTCACCTAGTTTAATTAATCACATCGGTATGAGATCAACACTTAATCACAAACATCATTCATGGTCTAAGGGTGTTGGATGGGTTTTAATTCCTTTGATGTTCTTATTCGGCTGCGAGAAACACGTTAAATGCGTGTACTGCGAAAAGGGCAGCGAGATCGTAAAGCAATGCGAAGATGAAGTAAGCGGAGCAGGAATAGAAGTCGTTATTCCTTATTGGGAAAATCAAGGCTATGAATGTGTTATTGATTACGAGGATAGGCTTTGGTGAATATTAACTATATTTATCCTGTTTTCATATAATTTGGTTTTAGGGTTAGCCGTTGCTTCATAGCGCGGCTTTCTTTTTACCTTATATTTACTTGCTCTAAATACCTTAACTTTGCGAACATGGCAGCGAAGAATATCAAGATACGACCACAGGACGACCCGAAAAAGAAGTTTCAGAATAGATGTGGAGGAAAAAAAAGCGGCTGCACGCTAACTGATTTTTACATTATCGCAAAGGCGGCATGATACAAGACGAAGTACTTAAACTGGTTCAGAATATTGTTGCTATTGAGCAAGAAACTGGAGTTAGAACATCGAACAATCCATTAGCGGTAACCAAGGAAACTTACAGATCGTTACCGAAGTACAGGCCGACCTACGCTGATAGCGTACGCCAATCGGATAGGATAAAGGTTCATTCAGACCCCGATTACTTTCCAAGTTTGTTATTCACAAAACGTTCACCTAATCAGACAGATGAACAATTTGAATACGTTAAAGAGAACTATCAGTGTACCACTAACCCCGTTTGGATAGACTATCAATCTGTGATAGGGCGTTCATTCATTGATACGAATTGGAATATCGTATGGCCGCAAGAAACAGACGAAGTAAATGACTTTAGAGATTACGTTGAATACGATGTGCCTATTTACGGAAGTGTCGAGCAATTCGTTACGCAGATATTACCCAACATCAAAGGGCAGGACGCGAACGGTGTATTGGCCGTTAGACCTTATCGATTTGCATTAATTGAAGATGAGGACGGTATCAAGATAGATGACAAAGAACGCTTAGAACCGACCATTTATTACCATCCATCCAAGAACGTACTATTGACAGAAGATGATTATACGCTTTGCGTCGATGATGAATTGAGCATGGTCGAAGTTGGTGACAAGCAAGTAAAGAAAGGACGTGTTCTTTATCTGTACACGTTAGACAGTATTTTCAAGATAATTCAGGTAGGTAAGAAAGAGGATAACAAGTACGCTGTTGCATGGCAATACGAGCATGATGAAGGCGAAGTGCCAGCTACGCAATTAAAAGGCGTTCCAATTATCAATTCGACAGGAAAGATATATTGGGTTTCACGGTTCTATTATGCCGTTCCGTTGCTTGATCTAGCGTTAACGAATAGGAATATTCTGCAAACATCTATCAATAGTTCGGTGTTTCCTTTCAGGGTTATGATGGCTTCTGAATGTGACTTTTCCGATAAAAAAGGAAGTTGTAGTGGTGGTAAGTGGATGCTCAATGAAACGGGCGCGATAGGTGGTACGTGTCCTAAGTGTAACGGCTCAGGACATTCAATTCCTGTTTCTCCTTTGGGTACTTATCTTTGGGAGCAGCCAAGCGCAATAGATGGTAACACCTCTTTTCCATCAAAGCCCGTTGAATACATTTCACCAGACACAAGCTCATTAACATTCGTTCGGGAGCAGGTAGAAATTGATACCGATAAGGCCAAATCAATACTTCATCTGCAAACCTCAAATTCACAGGTTAAAGGTAGTGAGAACATGACCGCTACTGGAATGGCAATTGACCAAAAATCACAATGGGCTTTTATCCGTTCTGAAAGTGACCAATTGTTCGACCTGTGGGATTGGATATTGAATAGAATGTGTTGGCAGCGTTACGACAATTACGATGCAGTTCCAACGGTTATTAGACCACAGACCTTTGATTTCAGGACGGAACAGGATATTTGGAACGAGATCGAAACGGCAAGAGGTGCAGGTGCGCCACCGTTTGTCATTCATCAATTGTTCTATCAGTTGTTGACCAATATCTATGCTACTGATCCAGAAGCACAGGCGATGTTTGAAACGGTCGTTGGTTCGGATAGGTTGTTTGCTTTGAATGATCAACAGATAGCATTAAGAAAGGCCGCCAATTCAATAGACCCTTATGAAATGGTGCTACATCATTCTTCGTTACAATTGATCAATGAATTGATAAGAGATGATGAGAACTATCTTAAATTGGATATAAGCGAACGAATTACCAAGCTGATAGATATTGCAAAAAGTTATACCTTTAGCCCAACAAACAACGTAGTTTCTGACATAACCAATCTGACCTGATGGCAAACAACACACTGATAAGAGTAGTAACTGTACGCAAGGGCAAACCACCCGTTCCGAAGGACTTCACGTATAAAGCATTAACGGGTAAATATTACAACCGACTTGAAGCGATGCACCAAAGCATAGAGGTAACTGAATTGTGTTTAACATCAAGCGGTCAATCTACCATTTATGATGAGTTGACGCCTGTGGAATTGGGAGTGCTTATAGATAGGTTTCCACATTTGAAGCCTAAAGGCGAATTACCTCCAGAGCCAGAACCGTTAAAGATTAAGGTAACCGCAACCAAACACGACCTTTCAGAGCCACTTTCAAGTGAACAGATACTTTCATTGAGGGAAAATCCGATTGAGGTTGAGTTTGAAACAAACACTTCTATTGCTGAATTAGACCGTTCTGACTGGACTGCTGAAGATTACAGAACACTTTTAGAAAACAACGGTATCAAATACGACAAGCGTAAAAAGAAGATTGAATATTTCATTGAATTGACACAAACAAACAACTTGTAAGATAATGGCCGACAAAGTAGAATTAGAAGCAAAGGAAGTACTTGGATTTATAGGTATAAATGACGTTAAAGACCTTGACGATCTGAAAGCAAAGTTCAATGAAAAGTACATTCCATCCGAAACGCACAACAAGACGTTAGGCGAATTGAACGGTAAATTCACCCATGCAATTAAAAAGGGATTTAAGGAAATAGGGGTCGAATTAACTTCTGATGAACTAAAAGACCTAGATACGGTTGCCGTTCCTACTCTGGTTGCCGAGAAGGTAAAGACGCGTTTTGAGGAGTTGGAAAGTCAAAGTAAGTTGACAAAGGAACAAATGGAATCCAAGTTGAATGATGACCTTGGAAAGTACAAGAAACAATTGACCGAAAAAGAGGATCTACTTAATACGCTCAAAACGGAATACACCGACTTCAAAACGAACGTTGAGAATGAAAAGAAATCTTTTGTTGTAAATTCTAAAAAGCAGGACGCTACTAAGGGATTGACTTTTTCCGACCAGTCAAGCGAGTTTGAAAAGAAAGGCTTTTACTATGATATTGATAGCAACTATTCATTCGCGGTTGAGGATGGTGTTGAAATGGTGCGTTCTAAGGATGGTAACCCAATAAAGTCAGAAGCCAAAGCAGGAGAATACGCTTCATTCAGTGAGTTCTACAATACTAAATTCAAGGAAAGTGGATTGGGTGCGGTATCAAATCCGAAAAAAGTTACTACTTTTGATATAGGTTCGGGTGGAAGTAAAGAACCAACCGTTGCAAAACGAAAGGTAGCAGCCCGACATTAATACTCTGGATTGACCATCCGTAAAGGTCTTTTAGGCGTTCAACAGCCTTAACGTTGAATGATTTTAACTTAAAAGACTTTTAAAATGTCAGCAGGACTTTGTGAAATAATTGCGTGTCCAACCATCCAAACTCATTTGGATAACACGTTCAGGGCGAATAATATGCGACCTGAGAAACTACCTTTCTTATCCTATGTGATGAGTGAGGCTAATCGAAACGCTTCTTCTTTTGAAATCGTTGGTACTTCCAAAGTGCGAACGGTTCAAGTAACGTATGATCAACCGATGTTGACCTCAGAGGTCAGTGATAACACGTCAGGTTGCGCAGCTTCAACTGAAGAGTGTGATACTTATCAAACGTATGATTTTGACACCACTGTTAATAAGGGTGTTGAATTTACCGTGTCACCAACGGATCTGGTAGGTACTTGCGAAGAGAACAGCGCGTTCATTGCACGTAAAATTCAGAAGCGAATTAACGTATTGAAGGAAGCCGTAAGCGAATTGCTTGCAGATACGGCCACTTCAGACCGTGGAAATTGGTCGGTTGATACTGGCACGATAGGCGGAGTTAGCGTTAACGCTTCAGATATACTTGAAGTGAATACACTACTTACAGCAGGTACTCCAAGTATTGCCAATACTGCATTATTCGAGCAGATAAGAACTGCTTTGGAAATGTCAAGAATTGAAGACGCTGGTATCTTCGGAGCTAACGAATTGGCTTCTTATCTACGCAAGGCAGCCGCTGGAAGTGGCGGGGCGTTGGAATATGATATTATGAGAATGTTGGAGTTGTACGGTACTGCAATGATGTACGACCGTCACTTGACATCTTCATTGACTGCGATTAACGCGACTAACCTTGCGGTAGGTATCGGTTCTATTGTTCCAGCAGGTTTCAGCCTTTACGAAGCCGAAGCGAACAAGATGAACAACCAAACTGATATTGCAGATACGATCTACGACCCAGAAACGGGAATGAAGTTCGATCTACGTATCCAGCGAGTTTGTGACGATTGGAACATCAATCTACGTGCAACGTATCAATTCTACACATGGCCTGATGACCTTTACCAGACGGGTTCTAACTGGGAAGGCGTGAAAGGACTTGCAGCGATCGAAGTAGTTTGCGATGACCTCCAAGAATGTGCGTAAGCATTAAACGTAATATCTGATCAGAAAATTCTCGTTCTGACGATGTTGTTTGTTGAAAGGGTGGTCATTTGGCTACCCTTTCTTTTTTAACTTTATCACATGGATTGTTTAGCAGAAATTATCGGTTTAAGAGGGGGTTGCGAAGATGTTTCGGTGTCTTCTGAGATCTACCTAGATACAAAGGTCAAGTACCACGAATTGGAACAATACGTTGACCAGAATGACGTGGCGAATAACACGGCTTCAAAGTTGTTCACCTCGTTACGTAGCCAAGCAGCTTTAGAAGTGATTGACGAAATAGACGCTCACATGGCTTCTGGCTACATTGCCAAGACGGTTGTTAAAAGCGCGTTTGTTGGTGATGCAGGAACAACCCTAACGGATAGTTTGGCCGCTGCGAACCTGAAAGGAATACGACTAAGGCAAAGTACTTCTTATCCATCTTATGCCTTTAGAGTAGGGCGCATTGGGTTTATTGGTAATTATACTGGTAATGTAGTTGTTCTATATTACGATGGGTTGACTGGCGAACAATTGGCTACTGATACCATTGCGGCTATTGCAAATACAAGGGTTGAGGTGAATGTGAACCGACAATTCAGAACCGAACTATTGACGATTGTTTATGATGCCACTGGAATTAATGGTTACAAGACAACTGTTAACGGTGGACATGGCACGTGTCTAACGTGTCGGGATGGTGATAGAATTAACGGTTATTGCAATGGTCAGGCCATTACGGCAACGATCGGAACGCCTTTAGATCATACCGTCACTTCTGACATGGGAGGGTTAACGGTAGGGTTTTCGGTAGAATGTGACCATCAAAGTTGGATATGTAGGATAAAACAGCAGTTAGGAATTTCCATGCTTTACAAGACCGCTGAATTAGCAATGGAATACGGGTTGACAACGGGGCGTGAAAATACTAATACAATTAGGGATTATGAAAGCCTTGGAGAACGTCAGCAGATGTATCACGAACAATATTCAGGTTCTATTTCAAGGGCTTTAAAAGCCATCAATCTACCTAACGAACCGAATTGTTTTGTTTGTAAACGGAAAAGCAGAATAGTTGCTTCAATTCCATGACAACCACTTTAGGACATAAAGAGTACATCAGTTTTTGTAAGTACTGTTTTTTACATGATGCTTATCGTAACTATATCTTTGAGATATGGCTCAATTGACACCTTCACAATATGCCGCTAAGTTACGAGGGCAAATAAAGTCTTTGAAAGAAGGTGTACCGCTTCGGATAGCTGCACAAACGGTTCATGCTGATAGGGTTGAACGTATATTCGATACGGGTTCAGTTGCGAGGGGTTATGATAAAAGTCAGGAACTTTGGGTTGCTGATAAGAATTTACGCAAGGCTGGAAACCATAAAGGCAAAACGGGCAAGACCATCAAAACAACCTATTTCAAAAGTTACTTCGACCTGAAAGGAAAACAGGGGTTCGATAACAGTAATGTGAATTTCAGGTTAACGAACGATCTTCAGATGGACTTTGCAAATTCAAGTATAGACCCTGCAACGGGAAAACCTGATAGCGGTAAACCGATAAAGGTGAATGAACAGCTTTATGTTGAAGCATTAAGGAGAACGAAGAACCAAGACAAGCTAAAAGGATTGAAGAAACGATTTGGAGACTTTACGAAATTCACACAGGCCGAACGGAATAAGTTCTTAAAGATCATTGAACTTGAAACCATGAAACTACTGGAAGCATGATAGAAAGTATCGTATCCATATTGAATGCCAGATTAGAAACCACAGGGCGTATTGATAAGCGTTATTGTTTGGCTGAAAAAAGAGAAAGGTCAAAGGATGGGGCGTCAGTTCCTTATTCTTACGAAGGTAAAGGAGAGTTACAGCCTGTTGATATTGGCAATCCTTCATTGAGTTGGTGGCGATTGACGGGTCAACCATCGTTCAATGAAACACCAACGACCGCAAGTGTAAGCAAACAAACAGCGATCTATCCTTTGCGATTGGTCGTAATGTTCAGGCGTAAGGATAGCACCAAAGATGATGGTTTTAGTCCTGCATGGTTAGCGGAGGATCTGAGTAATAACCTTACGTTTTCCAATGGCGACCTAAAAACAGCATTGAAGGCTTCGGACGTTCGGGTCAATGTTACTTCGATGGATGCCGTTACCAATTCGGTATGGGATGATGAGTTTGATAATTTACAATTCACCGACCCGAATTACAAAACGGCTCTTATCGCATTAGAATTGAATGTGACCGTTACAGCTTTAAAGTCATGTTGGGTCAATGAATGTGATTACGATAGTGACATATTGCATTTATTTGATTTCTGCAAACAGGGTGTAGTTGATAGGCTTACAGCAGCGCAGGTCACTTGTCTTACTGATGCTCTTTGCGGTGCTTGCGATGATGCGACCATAACCATTAATGGCGTTAATGTCGGAACGGTTGCAAGTGGTGGTGTTTGGCCGCAAGACATACATGATAGTGCAGGTGCAGACGTTGGAACGGCTGCAAATCCTTCAGTGATAGCCGACAGCACGAACCAAGTGAACGGGGTTGATATTGCAGACCCTACGGTTGCAGAGGGAACGCATAACCAGCAGATACACGATAGCGGAGGTCATAATGTAGGAACGGCTGCAAATCCTTCGGTGATCGGGGATGCAACAATTCAGAATGATGCGATTGCGCCAACTTGGAGCGACACGGTAGAAGCTGAAGGCCAATACGCATTAGCGCAAGGCAAGGCTTTAGACAGCGATGGAGCGACCACTTTACTAGCGGATTACATTCCAGCGGCTAACGGGTTCATGTTCACTTGCACACCTGCAACGGGTGGCCCGTCCGTGATCGTAACGACTTCAGATGCCACTCCAGACTACGGAGATATAGTTACCATTACATTGACGCCAACGGGAATGACACCAACGGCCTATGTGTTCTATTTACCTCAATGCGATGGCACGTATGCGAAGGTCACACAAGGAACGAACACCTACGCGTGGACGGTTGGAACGGTTGGCAACGTAACGGTTTATGGAGGTTGTACGGATGGTACAGATACGGCCTATGATGTTGATGGAATTGCGGTTAATATTCCAGATGGTATCGGGAGCATTTCCACACCTTACGGATGTTGTTCTGTTATTCTTCAATATCCAGCCTATGCAGGTGCTTTGGTTAAGATAAGACGGTCGTCAGATAACGCGGAAAAGGACTTCTATCCTGATGGCTCAGACGAATTGAGCTTAACAAGCGAGGACGGTGCAGGAACATCTTTGACAACTTGGATAGGTGCTAACAGTGGATATGTTACAACGTTCTATGACCAATCGGGAAACGCACGACATGGGGTTCAAACAACGGCATCAGCACAACCAAGAATTGTAAACGCTGGAGCATTGGAAACATTGAATGGTAAGGCGGCTATTTACTTCGATGGGGTTGATGATGGAATGGAATGGTCGGCCTTTGGTGGATTGGCTTACGTGGACATTTATACTGTGATGGGTTTACCAGACAACCCGTACATACTATTCACGGACGGTTCAAAATATGCGTACATAGCTCAAAGCGGTTCGGGTACTACATCGGTTGAGAACTCTTGGCTTTCAAAACCATTGTTGACCAACGGAGTACCACGCCAATGGATAAACAGGGGCGAGGTCTATGATGCTTTCGCCATTGCTACACAAATTCAGTTTTACGCCAAAGGTGCGGTCACGTCTGCATGGTCTAATTTCAGGATGCTCAATCATGCTGGATGGTATGGGGAAGGCTACATTCAGCAGATGGCCGTATTCAATGCCAACTCAGAAGCCGTCACGGACATAATCACGGCTTCGGTCAATTCTAACTTTAACGTTTACTAATGTATTTGATACTTCCAACATCCGAAGCGAAAGAACGCAACAAGATAGAAGCCACAAAACGAGGTTGCAATGAAGTTGATACTATATACTGGTGGACAATGATAGACAACGTTGATAGTACTCAAATTGCTTTGAATGTTGGTGACGGGAACGGACTGACAAAAGCGGAGCTGAAAGAGTGTATTGACGAATTACCGAAGGGGTTTATTCCAGAATTATGAAACTAAAGGAATACGTAAGCAAAAGGATATTGGGTTTTGTGTCCTATGTTGTGGGATTAGGAATGTCGGTAGCTGATGGTTTCGGGGCGTACAATGTCGAGCCTTCGATTGTATTATTTATATTAGGCAACGGAAGCGTTTTACTAGGAATTGACGCTTATAAAGAATTGAGATCGGGAACTATTAAATAACCATTGGAACTGGTGAAATGGAGAAACAAATGGATCAACTGAAACAAGATATGGCCGACCTGAAGAGTGATTTCAAGGAGGTTAAGACCGCTTTGATAGGAAACAAGGAAATGGGTTCAAAGGGTATAATCCATTATGTGAGGGAGAATAAGGACTACATTGATAACGATAAGAAGTTCAAACAAAAAGCAATAGGTATAATAGCAGGTTTTCAGGCTGCGGTCGGTGCTATTGCCGCTTACTTTGCATATAGGTAATGAAAGTAGTTCAACAAAGAAAGGTGTTCAATACCGAAGGCGATAGAGCAACAATCGGTGAGATATTTATCGATGGTGTTTTCTTCTGTTATACCTTAGAAGATGAGGTTCGACCTGAGGGCGTTAAAGAATACGGAAAGACAGCGATACCAGCAATTGAGTACGATGTATTGATAAGCTATTCAAATCACTTTAAACGCGATATGATACTTCTTTACAATCGTTCCGACCTATCCATCCAACATGAGGGCGTAAAGTTCACAGGCGTTCGCGTTCACGGTGGGAATGATGCCGATGATACTTATGGTTGTGTACTGGTCGCAAAGAATACCGATGGCATTAGGATTTGGGGCACTCAGGAAAAGGCAATTCTAGCAAAGGTCAAAGAAGCAATTGCAAATGGTGAGGATGTCAAGTGGTCAATTGAGGTCAAGCCGTTCAATTCTGGGCTTGATAACCAAATGGCCTAGATCACAGCATCCCCGAAAGCGTGCATCCTATAACAGAATAGCAGCCAATAGCTACGCGTCTTTCCTTGTTCAAAGTTGATTATTGTCCTGCGCGAAACACCGAACATTGCAGCCTTTTCACCGTGTGTAAAATTTTGCATTTGCAGTATAACCTCGTCAGCGTTGTTATCAAACTCCGTTTCAAACTGTAATCTATAACCCTCTAAATCAGTCATTTATATTGTGTAATTATTTGCGTTTGTTATAGCGAATAGTTGTAAGCAATATGGCTTAGTTCCGTTCTTCGTTTGAAAGTTCCGTGAAGGAAAAACAAAAAGAAAAAACCCACCGCACTTTTGTTTTTTCAAAACAATTTGGTTTGCACCTGTGTTTCATTAATTCGCTTTTGTGCTATTTCAAAATATTTATCATCTAATTCAATTCCTATAAAGTTTCTATTTAGATTTTTGCAAGCAACACCAGTTGTTCCACTCCCCATAGTAAAATCCAAAACGGTTTCATTTTCATTAGTATATGTTTTAATTAAATATTCAATCAATTCTTCTGGTTTTTGGGTCGGATGCAAATATCCAATTCTACGCGGAACACATTTTATATCCAAACAATTAATTGGATTTACCATTAAATCTTTTGTTTCCTTTCTTTCCCTTCGTTTTCCTTTATGGAAATATTCACCTAAATTATGCTCTGATTTTTTATCGTAATTATCTATATTTCCATGTATTACACTTCTATAATCAACTATTGTTTTTCTATGTTGTTTATTATATGTTGGTTGATTTTTATAAAATACAAGTATGTTTTCAATCGCTCTCTGTGGTTGAATGTTTACTAATTGAAAACCAGAAGGTAAGTTTTTTTTCCAATACCAATCATATTTATAATTTTTAATATTACTCATTCTTAATGCACTACTAAATGGCTCGCCTCCAAATAAAACTATTGCACCATTAGGTTTTATTATTCTGTTTAGTTGTTCCCACATTAAGTCAAAGGGAATTACACTATCCCACTTACAAGCAGTCGTTCCGTATGGCGGGTCTGTTATAATAGCATCAATACTACAATCAGTAATATTCTGCATTTCAACTAAACAATCACCTTTTTTTAAATCAATATTTCCCACGCTTTTTTTCTTTTTGTTTTTCTGTTCGTTCTTCGATTAATGTTTAGTACTTAATAAGTCGCCATACAGCTTACAACACGTGCTATACGGCATTAAAACGACCGCATAGCACTATACGTTGTACAAGATTAATCACTAAATTTGATATGTGCAAATAATTACACATGACCACTATTAATAAGATAGCGTTTACAGTCCTGACAATTGTCATTCTTGGATTGATAGGATATTCAGTTTGGCAGGAAATTGACAAACGAAGGCTTCAGAACCAATTGAACCAAATAGATACTGAACACCTGAAAGAGTTGAGTGACCAAGAAAGGTTCTGGAGAAAGCAGATAGTTAACTTCACGGATAGCCTGAGGATAAAGGATAGTGAACTGGATGTGTCACGCGGCAAACTTGCACAACTCAAACGCAAACTTAAGGACATAGAGAATGAACCTATTAAGAATGTCGCTGGTATGGATAGCACTGAGCTTCTTGTTGAGCTTAAGCGCATCCGCACAGCGTATCGTTTACGTTGAAGATACGTTACATTACTGCATGACCGATGGACTAGCTAGGTTCTTGGTGTCGGAACACCTTAATAACGTGCAGAATACGGACAAGGTAATTAACCTCAAAGGGCAGGTGTCAGCGTTCGAGAACGAGGTTGGTCTGATGAATGAGAAAGTGGAGTTTCTGGAGGGTATCATTCAGGCGCAAAGTAAGATCGACACGGTGCAAGCTGAAAGGATGGAAATGACAGCCGAGCAGATAAAGCGAATGAAACGGCAAAAGGTTGAGGATTGGTTTCGTACTCATTACAAGATGTTCATTTTAGGTGTTGGTGGTTTTGGTTTAGGCTTTGGTGTCGGCTATTTAGGTAGGTAAATCCGCCAAATTACACGCTATACTAAGCCCTGACCTAACGGTTGGGGCTTTTTTATTGGTCAATCCTTATTAAGAATAATTATTGATAAGCGTTTGTTTCGTGCTTAAAGTGAAATTATTTTGCATAAAGTGTTTGAGTTGTCAAATGTTTGTGTATATTTGAATAAGCAAACAAACAAAAACAAGAAATTATGACAACTCAAATCACAGAAGGACAGAAATTCACAATAACTGGAAAACTTAAAGGCCAAGTTGGACGAGTTTTTATTCAGGGAAAATCAGGAATTGTAACAGAAGTTAAAGTTATGATGGCTGGAACGAAGTTTGAAAACACAATTGTGAAGTTCAAAATAGATGACCAAATACTTAAAATAACTCACGGTGGAGTTGCTGCCCTTTCGGAATTTACATCTAATGTATCACTCTAATAATCGGAAATCATGAACACTTACTTTTTAATTGCGGATAGTTCTTCAAACACAGGTAAAGAGTATATCTCAGAAGATCACTCAAATACTGGAGATGAAACAAGCGCTAAACTTTTCAAAACAGAGGATGAGACTAAGGACTGGATCAAGTCACAAGGATTTGGAGACTGGGCATACGTTACCACAATGGAAACAGAAGAAGAATTTGACCTTTAAAAAAATGACACTACACCTATCAACACCAAAGCCTGACGAGGTTATCGCTGAAATGGAAGCAAAAGGCATCGGACGTTATGAACTTATCCGAGCGATAGGATTATCAAGTCAAACCTTCTATGCTTTCATAAATGGTGACCGCGTTTCGCAACGAACGATTGAACGAATTGTTAACTACATAAACTCGAAATAATGGCAGACTACCAGACAACAACCGACAAACAGCACTGCGAGAATTGCGGTGAAACGTGGTACGAAATAGACAACTACCACGAATGTGAACTAACGTGCAGATGTGGAAGCGAGAAGATAGCAGACGCTGAGTTCTGCGCGGAGTGTACGGAAGAACGGGCAGACCGATTTAGAGATGCTTTAAACGATAACGACTAAACTAAAGATCATGAGTATGAAAAAAAATAAAACAATATTGGGATTGTTAGCAATGGGCGCAATGCTTGGGCCTATGGACAATTCAGGAGACATTCAGGAACCAAAGTCAGGATTGTGGATATACGGCAATGCGCTCGACAGGTGGGCAAAGAAGAAGATGCTAGAAATTGAAACCCGTTCACGAGATAGAAAGGCAAACAACGGAATTAAGAAGCCTAAGACCAAAACGAAAAAGCACGTTTTCAAAGTGACTTATCGTAAAGGAGCTAAACCAGTATTTGAAACCAAGTAACCATGAGAAACACAGACTTTCAAGAACGATTGAGCGACATTAATATTCCTGCTTACGTTAGGAACAAGGCGCAACTGGCACTATCAACGCTTAGACAAAAGGGCGATGGCACGATTGAAA
>Ga0210003_1003091_pt1 | contig 13726 bp, 14 predicted proteins | sample LantaG_FD_182804 | JGI IMG/M metagenome (GOLD analysis project Ga0210003, IMG submission 182804) | Deep subsurface microbial communities from Baltic Sea to uncover new lineages of life (NeLLi) - Landsort_02402 metaG (SPAdes) (version 2) | ecosystem: Environmental > Aquatic > Marine > Oceanic >... | reverse complement strand
CAAAAGCTCCGATTCGGCTGTCACGCATTATGTTCAGCACTTTTTCTTTATCCTTCGCTCCGAAAAACCCGTCACAAACGTCAGCGAATCCATCCAAATGAATCGCTCCGGTTAAAACGGCTGAAGCAATCAAAACCATTACAATGCTGACATCTCTCGATAAAAAATCAAAAATTAATGAGACAAGCACCAAGCAAAGACCTATAATGCCCCCAACAATCGGAAAATACGCGAGTGCCTTGCCCAAATCCCGTTCTGTCACCTGAGTTTTGATCTTTACAGGCAAAATCGTTAAAAACTGTAACGCGATAAAAAAATGTTTCATAATAAGTCCTTATACCAATTACAGGAAAATTGGGCGGGGAAACGCGCGCCCCCTCAATTGATCTTTTTTTTCGACACACCGGCACTTTCAAAAGTGGCCATCTCTCGTAAAATTTTGACCGCCGCTTCCACGACTCCTATGGCCAAAGCCGCTCCCGTGCCTTCTCCAAGACGTAAATTGAAATCTAAAAGCGGCTCCAATCCAAGATATTTAAGTACGGCGGCATGTCCCCTCTCAACCGAAGAATGCGCGCTGATCATATAATCCCTTGTTTTAGGTTCCAGCTTATACGCGACTAGTGCCGCGGCGGAAGAAATAAATCCGTCGATTATTATAGGCACTCTTTTAGAAGCCGCCGCTAGAATAACACCGGATAATCCGCCGATCTCAAATCCGCCGACTTTTGATAATATATCCAAAGCATCATTTGGATCAGGTTTATTTATTTGGATCGCTTTTTCAATTATTTCAATTTTTAGTTGAAGTCTCGCGTCGTCTATGCCCGTCCCGCGCCCTGTCATGTCGCTTACTTTCTCTCCGGTTATAACTGAAGCTATCGCGCTCGACGGAGTTGTATTAGCGATTCCCATTTCACCCGTTCCGGCGATGTCTATCCCTTTCATCGAATCAAATTTTTCCTCAAACACTTCTATTCCGTTTTCTATCGATTTAATTGCTTCCTCTTTCGTCATTGCCGCCTCTTCGGCAATATTTTTGGTGCCGTAATTCACCTTTTTTACAATTAGATCCGGATGCTCCTTCAAATCACAGGCAACTCCCATGTCAACTATAACTACTTTCGCGCCGACATGTTTCGCGAGCACGTTGATCCCGGCTCCGCCGGCAAGAAAGTTATAAACCATCTGCGCCGTTACTTCTTTCGGAAACGCGCTGACACCGGAAAAGGCGACCCCGTGGTCTCCGGCCATGGTAAAAATAACCTTCTTGTCCAAACGCGGCATTTCATTCCGCGTGATTTCAACTATCTGTTTGGCCAACTCTTCCAACCGTCCGAAACTGCCTTTAGGTTTAGTAAGGATATCCAGCCTTTTTTGAGTCTTCTCTGCCAGAGACCCGTCAACCAGTTCAATCCTATCTATCGTTTCTCTAAGTTTTTTCATTCTTCATCTTCTTATCTCCTTCTTCTAATATTGTTGATAGGAAATTCCCCCATAACCTCCCTATCGAACGGGCACATGCAATGTGGCCCTACGTAATACATTTTACACATCGCGTCAACACACCAACACGTATGGCGGGCACATGCGATGTGCCCCTACGGAATACATTTTACACATCGCGCCAACACACCAACACGTATGGCGGGCACATGCAATGTGCCCCTACGGAATACATTTCCTTTTCAAAAAACAAAAAAAACGAAGTTCTCCTTTTAAAAAAGAAGGGTAGGTGGATTTTGGAAATTTTGTTATTTAATCACCACCGGTATTCCGGCGTGCATGACAATCACTTTATCGGCACTTTCCGCGCATCTTTGATTGGCAAGTCCGATTACATCGCGAAAGCGCCTCGCCAAAGGATTAGCCGGAACAATGCCGCCTCCAACATCATTTGACACTAAAATTGTATTAAAATCCTTTTTCAAAATAATACCGACTATTTTCCCTATTTTTTCCTCTATTTCTTTATCACTCCGGCCGGCACCGATCAAATTGGAAACCAAAAGCCCCAAACAATCAATTAAAACTATCTCGTTTACCCCGTATATTTTAGATAAAACCAGATCCACATTTTTATTCTCTTCAACTAAATTCCATTCTTTCGGCCGCGCCGCCTGATGCCGCGCGATCCTATCTTTCATTTCCGCGTCATAAGGATCGGCCGTAGCAATAAACGTAACTTTTCCTTTAAACGTCTCTGCCAATTCCGCGGCATACCTGCTTTTCCCGCTTCTAGCCCCCCCCAAAACAAAAATAAATCCGCCCATAATTCTCTCCCCGCCAGGAGCCCCCGCATAAGTTACCATCAACCTCGTAGGTTACCACCAACCTACGAGGTTAGTAGTAACCAGGTTGGTAGTAACCTACGAGGTTGGTGGTGTTTAGGTTGGTGGTGTTTATAATAAGTGTGAAATATCGTTAATTGTTATTATTTTAGGAAGCGTTTCATTGGTGTAGTCTATGATATTTAAAGCCGCGCTTTCCTGTTTCATCAGCCAAAACTCTTTAAAACTTTTCTTAAGTATATCGTTTAAAACAATTTTTATAGGCCCGCCATGCGTAATAACGGCTGTAGTTTGCCCGGTGTTTTTTGAAATAATAAATTTTAGTATTTTTAAAACTCTCTTTTTAAAGTTTATTAATGTCTCTCCTTTTGGAATTTCAACAGCAAAAGGTTTTCTTATCCAGTTTTTATAAATTTTTGAATGTTTTTTCATTATCTGCTGATGCGTTAAACCCTCGAAAATGCCGAAATTCAGTTCTCTTAAATCCTGAGCAACTGTTATTTTCTGATTTTTAAAAGCTATCTTCGCGGTATGATACGCCCTTTTCAAATCACTTGAATAAACCGTATTTATTTTATCTATTTTCAATCTTTCATACAGTCTTTCTGCCTGCCAAGTTCCGATATCATTCAAAGGCGGATTACTAAATCCGTAATATTTTTTTTCTACATTATAGTCCGTTTCACCATGCCGGATTAAAATTAAGCGTGTGTACTGCATAAAGTTGATTTCGATTAGAGTTAAAATTGTTATTTATTTGCCCTGGTTTTGCCTTTGGCAAAACTTTGAGTATTCCGGATTTTGCCTCTGCAAAATCCGGATGCCTCGATAGCACATTGATATTTTCCTCTGATGAGGAAAATTTCAATGATCGACCCTTCGCCCTGGTTTTGCCTTTGGCAAAACTTTGAGTATTCCGGATTTTGCCTCTGCAAAATCCGGATGCCTCGATAGCACATTGATATTTTCCTCTGATGAGGAAAATTTCAATGATCGACCCTTCGGGCTGATTTTGCCTTTGGCAAAATCAGGGCAAAAAAAAACCCGACATTTTTTTATGTCGGGGCTGCACCCTGTTTCTTCACCCTTCCGCGAGGATAATTTTACTCAATACTTTATCCTGAAATATAGGCAGGTCTCCTGACTTAAGGATCGTCCTACTCTCCGCGCCTTACCATTTTTTATTTTATTAAACAGTGGCTTTTTTCCCTATTCATCAACGAATAGAGCTAAGCGGATTTCGTACCCTTTTACAGTGGCGGGACCGTACTCGACTTTAACGAGTTTCCCTTTTAAATCCGGATATTGCATTAGAACACGGCGAATAACGCCATTTTCCAATGCAATATCCGGGTTTAATCTTCATAAAACGAAGAACCTATAATGATTTATGACAGTATATCAGTGAATTTACAAAAAAGTCAAGAATAATTAGTGAAGCTCGAATTTTCCGCCGCCAGGCTCTACCCTATTGTAAGAGTACGGCATGCCGTGCCTCCACAATGTCGGTGGCGGTTACCACCAACCTACGAGGTTGGTGTTTTTGGGATGGGGGACATTTTTGATAATAGATATGAAATGCCTATTCCGCACGCGAACGCGCTTATCGAATAAAGCGCCGCGAGTTTGTTTACCGGCATACCCGGAAAAATTTTGTAAAACGAAGCTAAAATAAGTCCCAAAACAAAATAATATGTCAAAGACGGTATTTTCTCTAAACAAGTTTCGATTATTTTCGAAAACACCAATATGCCGGCGGCGGCGCCGACTGCCATGAAAATAAGCGGCTTGATCGTTAACGTTTTAACTGCCGCTATAATAACCGCGTATTGCCCCAATAGAACAAGAATAAAAGAACCACTGATACCCGGAATTATCATAGCGCCGCCCGCAAAAAATCCAGCTATTAAGATCATTAAGCAAGTCCTATTGTCCACCATGTTAACAGAAAGCGCCGAAATGCCCGGATGAACACATTCTCTACCCAGCATTGATAACCCCAGAATAACAATCAGACCTAAGACAAAAGATAAAATCCTTGAAGTCCGTATTCTCATATCTTCATGCGCGCGTATAACCGGAGGAACTCCTCCAAGAATCAATCCCATAAATAAAAACATCGTTTGATTGAAATGATATTCCAGCAAAAAATCCATAATATTGGCCAAGAAAAAAATAGAAAACGCCGCGCCTGCGAATATTCTTGACAAAAAACCGATATATTCCCATCGCTTTTCCTTCTTTCGAAAAAAATGCGCTATCGTTTCTATTAGTTTATCATATATTCCCAAAACCACAGCGAGAGTCCCTCCTGACAAACCCGGAATAATATTTGCCAATCCTATAACTCCGCCTTTTATAAATAAAATCACCGTTTCTTTAAAAAATCTCATATCCCGTCCTTTAATTAAGACCTCTGCACAACCACCGCTTCTTTCCATCCGTCATTCTGAACGAGGCAAAGCCGAGTGAAGAATCTCGCTTAAAAAGAGATTCTTCGCCCGCCTTCGGCGGACTCAGAATGACGAAAAAGTAGCCGTGCAGAGGTCTTTAATTAGCAGTCGGGAAGTTTTTCTCGACTGCTATCCTCAATCTATACCCTTGTTTTTTTTAAAATGATGCCGCAGAATAAGCATGCAAAATTTCGCCATATCCCGAATCGGTTTAATCTTGGAAATTTCCGCGCCGTATATTGTTTGTATCGGAACTGATCTTATCTTCATTTTCATTTCAGCCGCCTGAATAAGCATTTCCGATTCAATATCGTATTTTTCAGACGTTAATTTCAATTTTTTTAACGCGTTGACGGTTATAATTCGATACCCGCACTGGGTATCGGGTATGTATTGCCGGCAGATACCTGATATCAACCACGACATAAACTTGTTAGTAAGATACCTTACCAACGGCATTGTTTTTGCATGAAGCATCCGATTACCAATAACAATATCCGGCTTTGTTGCCCCTTCGGTGGCCTCCATCAGTCCGGGAATATCTTCCGTGCGGTGCTGACCGTCGCCATCCATTATAATTACCCACTTGAAATTAGTTTTTAGGATAATATATTTTATACCTTCTCTAACAGAAAAGCCTTTGCCAATATTCCCACGATGGCGTAAAACCAGTGCCCCGTTGTCTAACGCGAGACGCTCTGTGCTATCGGTGGAACCGTCATCAATAACAAGCACACTAAGTCCCATCTTTACGATATCAAGAACAATAGTGCCTATTGTCTTGGCTTCGTTATAGGAAGGTATTATCACTATTGTGTTATTTTTTACTGATTCCATATCTTTTTAAAAACGTACCATTGATCAGGTCTTTCCCGTATATGTTTTTCGAAAATTTTCAAGTATCCCCGCATAAGTATTTCTATATCCTTTTCGTATTCCCCCGCTAAAACGGGTGTCTCAGGTTTTTCAAAAATAAATCTAAATTTATCGTTTTCTTCACGAACCAATATACAGGAAATTATCGGAGCGCCGGTTCGGAGCGCGAATACAGCCGGACCCTTCGGCAAAAAAGCTTCCCTGCCGAAAAACTTCACACGCGCGCCGCTCGCGGTGTAATCCTTATCCCCGACTATGGCAAGAAATTCGTTGCGTTTAAGCACCCTTAAGCATTCTTTTACGCTATTATTGACGGGAATAGATCTAACCCCGTTAATGGTTCTCTTATTGACAAAAAAATCATTAATTCGCGGACTTGTATGTTCTAACACTATCGCGCTGAGCGGATAGCCCCAGCTTCCGATCACAGCTCCGCCCATTTCCCAATTTCCAATATGAAGCGATACCAAAATGGCGCCTTTTCCCCCGGACAGAGCTTCATTCAAGTATTCGCGATTTTCAACCGTTAAATTTTCCTGAATAAACTCTTGGGTAAATTTTGAACATTTAAAAAAATCGGCAAGATATTTCGCGAAATTTTTGAATACATTCAAAGCGTGCCGGTCAATAATCCTGATATTCGTATTTTCGCCGAGAACTACCTTTAAATTTTCGCGCAAGCCCTCTTTATATTCTTTCGCGAATCTAAAATATATTTCGGCCGCTCTCTTCGCGATCTCATAGCATACATCAAGCGGCAAGATTCCGGCAAAAGAAAAACCTATCAAATAAAGACAATACAGCATTATTTTTAATTCAATTCTCCAAAAATAAGTTTTGTAATATCAGAAACGCTATTCGGCTTTGCCAATTTCTCTATATTCTTCTTCATTTGAAAAATCGCGTCTTCCGAATAAAGCAGTTTTTCCACCAAATAATTTACATCATTATGATCTTTTACTTCTACTGCCGCGCCTTTGGACACTAAAAAATCTGTATTCATGCGTTCATGCCCGGGTATAGGATCAACGATTAACATGGGAAGCGTTTTTGCCAAAGTTTCGGCTATTGTCATTCCGCCGGGTTTTGAAACAATAAGATCCGCCGCTTCCATAAATTCATCTATGTTTTCCACATAAGACAATATACAAACATCATTCCATTTTCTTTTACTTTTCATTCTCAAAAGACGCGTGTATAACTTTTTGTTAGACCCGGTAATTACAACCACTTGATATTCTCTCTTTTCAGAATTCAATAAAAGCATCGTGACTTCTTCCATCGCGCCAAGGCCTTGACTTCCGCCCATAATAAGCACCGTTCGTTTATTGTTATCAAAATGCAATTTTTCCTTCAGTTCACCTCTATTCTTTTTTAAAGCGAATTTTGGATCGACCGGAATACCATATGCCTTGATTTTTTCGGGTGGAACACCTTTTTTTATAAGCACGTCCCGAGTTTCTTTGAACGGAACAATGTAATAGTCCACTTCATCAAATAACCAATAAGAATGCGGAGCATGATCTGTCAGGATTCCTATGAGAGGTATTTTTTTACCGCATGATTTTTTATAATCGGCCGCCATGCCGCATGGAAAAGCTTGAGTGCAGAAAATAGCATCAGGATCGTACGCGTCAATAAGCTTTTTAATTTTCTGCATATTGAATTTATGTAAAGCTTCCCGCGCTTTTTTTGTTTTTTTCATTATATCCGGATTATCATACATGTGTCCCCAGATTTCCGGCTTCTTTTTTATTACTTCGATATAGGCTTTATTGATTATTTTTTCCAATATCGGGTTGGTATAACTAAACGCGTTGATTTTTTCTATAGAAACATCCTTAATACTATTCAATAACCCCTTTTCTAAAGCCACCGCGGCATAAAAATGTCCATACTGGGATATATAAAAGATTAATATTTTTTTTTCCATGTTTTTACATTTCAAGGATTTTCTTAATTCTATTGCCGGCTTCAACCAACCGGTCTTCGGTTTCAACTAAAGCGAACCGGACAAATCCTTCTCCGAATTCTCCAAAACCGGTACCGGGAGCAAGTACAACTCCGGCTTCTTTAATTAAAAGCGAAACGAATTCCATAGAAGTTAAAGCGCTGTACTTATCAGGGATCCTCGCCCAAAGATAAAACGTCGCCTTTGGTTTAGGCACATTCCATCCAATTTTCTGAAGAACCTTTATCATGACATCGCGTCGGGATTCATACATTTTAACCACATTCCTCACACAATCCTGCGGTCCCGTAAGCGCCTTTATCGCCGCGTATTGTATCGGTTTAAACAGTCCAAAATCAATATATCCTTTCGTCTTTGCTAAAGCTTTCAGGATTCGCTCGTTCCCTACCGCGAACCCTATACGCCACCCGGCCATGTTATAAGATTTGCTCAAAGAATGGAACTCAACGGCCGTCTTTCGCGAGGAGGCCTGCTGTAATATGCTGGGAGACTTGTACCCGTCAAAAGCGATATCGGAATAGGCTAAATCATGCACAAGAATTATTCCGCGCTCATTGCAAAACTTAACAGTTTTTTTAAAAAACTCTTCCGTAGCTACCGCGCCGGTAGGATTATGCGGATAACTGATAAAAAGCATTTTCACTTTTTTTAGAATCTCTTCCGGCACAGTATTAAAATCCGGTAAAAAATTATTCGCCTCATTTATCGGAAGATTATGAAGAATACCTCCGGCGATAAGCACTCCGTTAAAATGAACAGGATACGCCGGATTCGGAACAAGCGCGACGTCGTCATTATTGAGAAAAGCCAACGAAATATGCGCGATACCTTCTTTGGATCCAATCAGAGGTAAAACTTCTTTGTCCGGATTCAAATCAACGTTAAACTTTTTTTTATACCATCCGGCGATAGCCTCTCTCAGTTTACATTCCACTTTATCGATATTCCTCGAATACCGATGGTTTTCCGTTTCTTTCGCCCTCAAACAAAGTTCATCAACAATATGTTTCGGCGTCGGCTGATCGGGATTACCCATCCCAAGATCTATAATATCAAGCCCTTTCTCCATGGCATACTTTTTCAGATCATCTATTATCGTAAAAAGATACATAGGCAATCTTTTCATTCTATTAGCTTCGTTCATAATAATCCCCTTAATGAGACTTTGATTACAGAACGCTTGCGTTCTGTAATCATTAGTTCGAATTAACATCCGAGTGCCTTGAGGAAAATTTGCTTGCCAAATTTACCTCAAAGACTATGCTGTCTCTTGTATTTCAGCAAGCACTTCATTCTTTTCAACTTCTTCTCCGACATTTTTATTTATTTTTACAAGCAATCCTTCGCACGGCGAAACCACGCTAAAGGTGGCTTTGTCCGTCATCACTTCCACAAGATCTTGATCTTTAGAGACACTATCGCCTTCTTTTACATACCAAAGTGTTAAAACCGCGTTTTCATCGTTACCCGTTAACTCCGGCAGTCTAAATTCCATTCTCGATTTACCTTTCTTCAAAAAGGCGCCTACCCCTTTATTTCAAACTGCTAAACTCAACTACGCGCATTCGCGATAACAACCTTCGTTGAATTTAGATATACCGCTCCAAAACTTTTAATAAATTGTTCCGTAAAAACTTGTTTAACCGCGCGCATATCTAATTCACGTCCTAAATATTCCGCGGCGGATATAACTCTGATATTCTCTTCTCCGCACGGGTTTATTCGAGAAAAAGCCGTTATGTCGTTATTAATGTTTACAGCGGCTCCATGATATGTAACCCAATTTTTCAAGCTTATTCCAATAAACGCTATTTTTTTTTCTGAAACCCACACACCTCGTTTTTCCTTTACTCGAACGGCAGGAACACCAAGACAATTCAAACTTTTCGCAATAACTTTTTCCAGAAAGTCTATATAAAACGCGATATCGCGCCTTTTCTCTTTCAAATCAATCACCGGATAAATTACTAACTGTCCCGGAGCGTGATATGTAACTTTACCGCCGCGCGCGGTAAACAAAAACGGTACTTTCCTTCTCCGAAAATATTCTTTATCAATAACGTTTTTTTCATCCCAAAACCGGCCAAAGGTGACAACCGGATAGTGTTCGACCAGAATCATCGTATCCGGTACTTCATTTGCTATTCTCTTAACCAATGTTTCCTTCAAAAAACAAAGAGTCTCTTCATACCCGGATATTCTTAAATCTCGTACTTCCACAATTCTTCCTAATCAAAAAAAATGCCTCAAAATTTATACCGCTCCGCCAACATTTTCCTTAAATGTCCCGTATTCCTTGAAATATTCAACAACTCCGCCTTTATCAAGAAAATTTTTCATTATTTCGGGAATAGGTTTAAATTCGATATTCACGCCCTTTGATATGTTTTTTATAATGTTTTTTTCAAAATCAACTTCAAGCTCATCCATGTCATCAATATAATTTGTTTCACACTCTAACAAACATAATCCCACATTAAACGCGTTTCGGTAAAATATCCTCGCGAAACTTTTAGCAATAACAGCCTGAAGCCCGCTTGCCTTAAGTGCTACGGGAGCCTGCTCCCGGGAAGAACCGCACCCGAAATTCTCTCCCGATACTAAAAAATCTCCAAGTTTTATTTTCTTATAAAAATCTTCTTCCAGATCCGCGAAAATATATTTTGCCAGTTCTTTTTCATCCTGTATCTTAAACTTATACCTGCCGGAAATTACATAATCCGTGTTTATATCATTCTGGATCTTTAATCTATGCGCGAAATTCCCCACTTTTCCTCCCATGTTTAAAAAATGACAAGCTTGAATTTTGACATTTTTCGTTATTACAACCTTCTCCTATGTTCTCTCGGATCGGCTATTTTGCCCGCTAAGGCGGTAGCGGCGGCAGTAGCCGGACTTCCGAGATATATATTCGAGTTGGGATTTCCCATCCTTCCTTTAAAATTCCTGTTAGCTGTCGAAAAAGCGTTTTCCCCGTCAGCAAGCACGCCTTGATGAGTTCCCACACACGGTCCGCATCCGGGATTATTGACAGCCGCGCCCGCGCGAACAAAAATCTCTATATATCCCGCCTTTAGCGCTCCCAAATAAATCTTCCGCGACGCGGGAGTTATAATTAACTTTACTCCTGAAGCAACTTTTCTTCCTTTCAAAATTTTAGCTGTAATCTCAAGGTCTTCTAATCTCCCATTAGTGCACGTCCCGATATTAACCTCATCGATTTTCGTGCCTAAAACATCTTCTATGCCGCACACATTATCAACCGTATGCGGACAAGCCACTTGAGGTGATAAATCCGAAACGTCGTACGCCCGAGTTTGGACATATTTCGCGTCACTGTCAGGCGCGATGCTCTTTGGAGGTTTCGCCGAATGACATTTTACCCAATCAATCGTTTTCTTGTCCGCCGACATAATCCCGCACTTGGCTCCCATTTCAACCGCCATGTTCGCGATTGTGAAACGCCCGTCAATACTTAGATCTGATATAAGCTGTCCGTGGAACTCAACCGCTTTATAGGTCGCGCCTCGCGCGCCGATATCCCTAATAATGTGAAGTATTACGTCTTTAGAATAAACCCCCTTCGGCAGGCGTCCTTCTAACACGATCTTTATTGTTTCGGGAACTTTAAACCAGTTTTTTCCGCTTGCCGCGGCTATAGCAAGATCGGTTGAACCCACTCCGGTCGAAAGAACATTTATCGCCCCATATGTGCATGTATGAGAATCCGCCCCCAGCACTAAATCCCCGCACGTGACGTACCCGGATTCAGGAATTAATTGATGACAAACACCGCGTCCCACATCAAAAACTTTTACTTTCTGCTCGGCGGCGAATTCTCTGATCTTATCATGTATCGCTGAAACTCCTATGTTGGGACTCGGCGCGGAATGGTCTATGACCATACAAAACGCGTTTTTTGAAAAAATCGACGCGTCTTTTATCTTCCGAAAACTGTCTATTATCATGCCGCTGGTTCCATCCTGACCGAAACAAAAATCAATATTCGCGATAATTATGTCACCCGCTTTCGCTCTGGTGCCGCTATGTTCAGATAAAATTTTCTCAGCTATAGTTTGTCTCATAAAACTCCCTTTTAGTTTGCCGCCGATCATTAAACTTCTACCACGAACCCTCATCGGTTACTGCCAGTTTACAAGGTTAATGAGAGAACCATTCCTTTATTCTTCTGACTCCTTCTTCTAATGTTTTCATATCAGCCGCGAAACTAATACGCACAAAAGAATCCATGCCGAAAGGCCGACCGGGCACCACGGCTACTTTTTTATCCTCCAAGAGCTTCTCTGAAAAATCTAACGAGTTAAGCCCTGTAGCGGAGATATCACAAAACAAATAAAAAGCGCCGGCGGGACTAAAAGGCTTTAACCCCGCGCTTTCAGACAAACTTTTTATTAAAAAATTCCGCCGCTTTTCAAATTCATCACAATTATATTTCATCTCTTTTTTAAGGTCTGACAATAAAGCGCATTCCGCCGCCGCCTGACTTATTGAACAGGGATTTGAAGTTGAATGACTCTGAAGAGTGGTCACCATACCGGCGATTTTCTTATTCCCGGCCATATAGCCTATTCTCCATCCGGTCATGGCGTAACTTTTTGAAACACCGTTTATGACAATTGACGCCTCTCGCGCTTCGGGAGACAAAGACGCGATTGACACGTGCTTTCGCCCGTCAAAAATAATCTTTTCATATATTTCATCACTCACGATCATAATTCCCGCCTGAAGACAAGCTTCAGCTATCTCTCGTAAATCTTTTTCTTCGTAAACAACTCCGGCCGGATTTGACGGACTGTTTAAAATAAGAGCTCGAGTATTTTTATTTATCGCTGATTGAATTTCCTTCGCTTTAACTTTAAATCCGTTTTCCGGTTTAGTTTTTATGATTTTAGGTTCGGCTCCGGCTAACTTAATCATTTCGGGATAGCTCAACCAATACGGAGAAACAATTATTACTTCGTCACCGGGATTACATATCACCTGAAGTACGTTATAAAGTGAATGTTTCGCGCCGTTTGAAACCGCGATTTCGCTAATATCATAATCTAAATCATTGTCTTCGGTAAATTTACGGCAAATAGCTTCTTTTATTGATTTAGTGCCGCCTGCCGGAGTATATCTTGTAAGTCCGTCTTCTATTGCCTTTATTGCCGCAAACTTTACAATTTGCGGGGTATCAAAATCCGGTTCCCCAGCCGCCAAAATAACAACATTTTCCCCGGCAGAAAGCATACTTTTTGCCTTTGAGGTCAATGCCAAAGTCACGGAAGACTGAATTTTTATAAGTTTTTCTGATAGTTTCATTTCGAACATTCCCCATGTTCGCCAAATTAGGGTCAATACACCAAAACCATAAAATATCACAATATATACAATATTACAAGTGAGAAAATCCCCCGCCGCCAAGGCCGTAGGTTGGCGATAAGTGAGGTAAATTTTACGTACGATGTGTACATTAATCCCCCCATATGCCCCTTTCATTATCTTTTGCCTCTTGTTCGGCTTTTTTAAATCTTTTCAAATATTTTGTATTCGGCGGAATCACTAAAATTTTCGCGTACCCGGCTTTTAAAATCTCTTCGTTAACCATTTTTCCCTCAGCATGAACATACGCGAGCCAACGCCCGTATTTATCGTTTTCTTCAGAGTCAAATTCAAGTTCCACTTTCCCTCTACCGATAAGCTCACTATTAAGTTTTTTTGCGTCTAAAGAGTACGGCTCGGGCTCATATAGCCAAACTCCGCGCGCGCGTTTTCTTGTCTCCGGAGTATCAATCCCGATATAACGAACAAATTTTCCGTTTTGAAGCTGTATCGTGTCCCCATCAATAACACGCCGGACAAAATAATCTTTTTCACGCGATAGATCGGAGTTCTTCCCTACGCAACTATTTACTATCAAAGAAGTTATTATTACAACTATTCCTAAAACATAAATGTTTTTCAGTTTCATCAATTCGTTTCTTCCTCATCTATCCCGTAGGGGCTTACCCCCGAGGCTGTGTCACAATTCACCCCGATAGTTCTTTGACATAAAAAATAGGAATTTATACGCCAAAATGCTCGAGAATTATGACTGGCAGGAAAAAGCACGATTTTCCCTGTATTATCCT
>Ga0210003_1003090_pt1 | contig 13727 bp, 19 predicted proteins | sample LantaG_FD_182804 | JGI IMG/M metagenome (GOLD analysis project Ga0210003, IMG submission 182804) | Deep subsurface microbial communities from Baltic Sea to uncover new lineages of life (NeLLi) - Landsort_02402 metaG (SPAdes) (version 2) | ecosystem: Environmental > Aquatic > Marine > Oceanic >... | reverse complement strand
ACACAAATGGCACAAGGATTCAGTCGATTCTTATACCACATTAACAAGGAAGGAAACACTAGATGATAAAGAAGCTACTATATAAACTATTAAATATCAAGACAAGAACAGACCCCGCGAAAATGAAATGGGTATGGGTTAACATGATGCACAAAGAGAATGAATTAAATAAATATGTTGACATGAATAAGAAAATGTGGTAACAATAAAGAATGAAACTACCTAAGCATATAAGAATCGGTGCGTTTAAAATTGAGTTAGTTTGTCTACCTCACAATTTAATGTACGAAGTCGGCGAAGCACAGGGTACATTTATTATCAAGCCACCTTACCAAATCTTTTTAGATAAAGAAATGATAGAGCGTGGTGGTGCTGACGCAATCAATGTAGTACTGCATGAACTATTACATGTAGGTTATTATCAATACCATTTGAAAGACAAAGAAGAAGAGACGATAGTCAATTCATTTGGTAATTTTATGACTGAACTATTATGTCACACAGAACTAGGAGATTGGATTGCGTTTGAAAAAAACAGAGAGAGGAAAACAAGTGGAAGAATACCTGTTCGTATACGGAACACTAAAAAGAAACGAAAGACTACACGACCTACTTAGATCACAGGAGTTTGTAGATACTGCCACAACAGTAGACGCGAACTTTAACATGGGAGATCTAGGCAATGCCTACCCTATAGTATTTAGAAGTAACGAAGATGCTGATACATTTAAGTACAAGATAAGGGGCGAGATTTTTAGACTAACTAATCCTGCAGTCTATCATTACATAGATAGAATGGAGAAGGGTGCATCATATAAAATGGTTGACACACTAGTTAGATTAAGTAATAATAAACAGATGATAGTAAAGATGTATGTCATGGATGACCTACCATACAAGCCTAGCTATCTGACTAAGGATAATATTAAATCCAAAAGAAACATACTCGAATGGAGTAACCAATAGTGGGCTTCGAGGAAGTGTGTAATAGAATAACAGGCATACTATTATGGATATGTACTTACGGAGTAGGTATTCTATTTGTAGGTCTGTTCATAGAAAACGTAATACTTTAAAAGGAGGACGGCATGACTAAAAAGAAAAAGACTTACGAGACTGGTGATGATTACCTATTAGATGAAACACTAGAATTATTTGACGACAACATGAACGTGGAAGAATATATAAATGATCCACAGTTTGACCCTAATGACTATGAATACTTACAGGAGGTACACGGAGATGGGATTCAATCCAAAGACTTACAATTTATTCCAACAGATAGATATTTCAAACGCCTTAGAAAAGGTAAATAAATATATAGAAGAGTCAGACCTTGAAGAAGTAAAGGTTACGATACCATGTGACAGCCCGTTCTCATTGAAGATGAGGATGCACCGATATATAAAAGCATATCGTGAACAGATGTCTAACAAAGAAGATGTTGACCATCAGAAATATGACATGCTAGTCATCACTGCTATAGATAATGCGGTGGAAATTTCTAGTGTGCTAGATAAAATGGAAGACTTGGTTATCAAGGATTCAAAAACAGGAGTGATAATATGACAACAGAAGAAGAATACAAAGTACAATTCGATGAAGCAATACAGCATTTAAAACCTGCTATACTAGAGGCTAGTGAAATCTATACAACAGATGTATTAGTATCAGCAATGATAGAGGTAGGCATGAGATTGTCTTTATTGAAGTATGGTACAATAGGTATGATCGGTTTACTAGCAGACATACTACACACAACAGCTACGTCAGGAGTAATGATTGAAGAGATGAACAAGTCTAAAAGTAAATCAGACAGTGATGTAATGAATGCGTTTAATAACGCAAGTAAGGATACCAAACACTAATGGCAAAAGAAAAAGTACAAGAAGAGACCCTCGAAATTCCTACGGAGTTACTTGAGTCTAACCCTTTGGAGTTAGCTGAGAATGAGAAGGGCATACAAACTATCGTGGCTTACTTACAAGCTACTAGAGAGAACGTAAGATCAGCCGAGGCAAGTGGCAAGAGAATCAGTAAGGGTAGTGCTACCAAGACAGCCCCCAAAAAGTTCGACAAGAACCCACTTGACATGTTGATATCAGAAACATAGGAGAATATAAATGAGTGAGTTACCAGAAAGACTAAGGAAGTTTGTGTGGAACGACAGAGGTGCCCCCGTCCAAAAGATATGGGATACATCTAGCCTAAGTTCTTTCCTTGCCTGTCCAAGATATTATGACTGGTCAGTACTAAATGGTTGGCGTCATGCTAGTTATGGTACGGCTACAGGTTTTGGCTCAGCAGTACACGAAGGCTTTGAACAACTAGAGATAGGTAAGTTCGAAGGCAAATCTAAAGATGAGTCATTAGTCATGGCACTTAAGTTTGTCCTCGAAAATTTTGGCGAAGAACTAAACTTGTCTGATGATAAGGCAAGAGGATTAGAATCTGCCTTACGTGCTATCGTATGGAGAGCCGAAGAATATTGGGACGACAACTTGAAGTTAGCCACCATGCCTGACGGAACACCTGCCCTTGAGCAGAGATTCGAAGTACCTATTGGAGATAGGGGGCACAGATTTAGTGGTAGGATAGATAAGATTGTAACCATAGATGATAGGTTATATATTGTAGACTTTAAAACTACGAAGACATCTTTGTCTGACTATTACTTCAAAGGATTCATGCCGAACAATCAGATCTTTGCATACATATGGGCATGTCGCGAGGTACTTAAGTTGCCTGTGGATGGTGCTATCATTGACGGAGTACAGACAGGTGTAAACTTTACTAGGTTTGCAAGGCAAGTATTCAATGTACATAAAGATTTACTTGACGAGTGGTATCAAGATACGATACACCACCTTGAGATATCAGATGTATATGCTGACTCAGGTTATTATCCTGCGGATTTTACAGCATGTAATAACTATGGTGGGTGTAAGTTTAGAGAGACATGCTCTCACTCAGGTACTCAAAGAGAGATGTTCTTTCAAGAGGATTTCAAACAGCAGTTACATGCAGACTTAGAAGAGACTAAGCCTATGACGTTAGAGGTTATTGATGGTGGTACTAAATGAGAAAGCATATAGAAATATATTCAAAAGAAAATTGTAGCTACTGTCAAAACGCGAAACAGTTATTAAAAGAATATGATCCTGTTATACTTATGTTAGATAAGGATTTTAAAAGAGAAGAGTTCTTTGAATTGTTTCCTGATGCTCGATCTTTCCCGCAGATCGTAGTCAATGGTAAGCACATAGGTACTTATCATGATGCCAAGAAACTTTTTTCTTGACAAATTTCTAAAACAAGATATACTTACAACTTAAATAGGAGACCGTAATGGCAAACATAAGTCAACACAAATCAACAAGCGTTACCAAGCTACTACTCGTAGGAGATAGTGGTAGTGGTAAGACATCTGCCCTAGCGAGTTTAGCTAACGCAGGAAAAAAACTACGCATCTTAGATTTTGATGACGGGTTAGATATTCTTTCTGAATACTTAACACCTGAAGCAGTATCAAGAGTGTCGTATGTTACACTAAGAGATTCACTGGGACAAGCCAATGCGTTTAGAAGAGGGGCACAATTACTAGCCACTTGGAAAGACGGAGAAGAGAACCTTGGTTCTGTGAAAGAATGGGGAGACGATACTGTTTTAGTTATCGATTCCCTAACACTAATGGGCGAAGCTGCACTGAGAGGTGCGCTAGTCTTTAATAATAAGAAACCTACCGAGCAACCTACTCAACCTGAGTGGGGTACTGCGGCTAGAGATGTACAGAATATTCTTCAATACATTACAGGAGACGAGGTGAAATGTAACGTGGTAGTTACTTCACATATTCAATACATGGAAGGTGAGTTGGGTATATCTAAAGCATATCCTACTTCCGTAGGTTCTAAGTTGTCTACCAAGATTGGTAGATACTTTAACTGTGTATGTCGCATAGATAGCAAGACAACAAGCAAAGGCAATGAACGTTCTCTGAGAACAGTATCTGATAACAAGATGGATCTCAAAGTAACTGCGCCTAGTTTGATTGAACCTAACATGGAGTTAGACTTAAGTAAATTGTTTACTTCCATACAAGCTAATGCGAAAAGCAAACTACAAACAACAACAATAAAAGGAGATAAATAATGGCAAACGTTGCTGACTTCCTAAACATGACACCGCAGGATACACCTATGACAGTTGTATTACCTGAAGGTAGTTATGATTTCATTATCACTAGCTATAGAGCTGATGTGGTAGGGGAAAACCAGACACCACTTGTAAAAGTGAATGTCAAAGCTACAGGTATTTTAGAATCGGACTTAACCGAGGCTGATCTACCTAATGCAGAGCCCACTCGTATGGAGTTTTGGGCTACTCCAAACGCACTGAAGGTTAAGAATCCTGCGACAGGATTAAAGTCTTTCCTTACATCAGGGATTGATTTAGGTCATGTAGATGACCTGCCTTATAGTGAGTTGCTAGAGATGGCAATAGGCAAAACCTTTAAAGGGGTTGTCAAACATGAGATGGTTGGTAAGAATAAAGATATCTTACAAGCCTCAGTAAAAAGAATACTGAGTAACTAACCATGTCAGAGCACGCAGTTCTTAAACCAGTTTCGTCTCAGAAACCACAGAACGATCTGCAATGTAAGATTGCTTTTGTTTTTGATTTCCCTACGAATGATGAAGCTAGACTAGGCAAAATTATGACAGGTTCTGTTGGGCGAATGTTCGCTCAGCTAGTCGAGATACTAGACATAGGTGTGGAGAACTGCTTGCTGACATACGCAATCTCAACCAAGCCTGCTCAGGAAAACCCAGCACATTTCTTTCACAACCGTGCCGACTATAAGGCACAGTGTAAGACGACAGACTGGCGTAGTAAATATTCCGTGAGCGGGTTCGGGTATCTTAAGGAAGATAAAGAAAAAGATATAGAGAGATTAGCAAACGAGCTTAGTGCGGCGCAACCCAATATCATTATTGCTATGGGTGGCTTAGCATTATGGGCACTAACAGGGCTAGACAAAGTAGGTACATACAGGGGAACCATTTTAAATTCAACAAATTTAAGTGAGGACATTAAGGTACTTCCTACGTATAGCCCTAGTGCTATAGTAAGAAACTATGACTTCAGACCAATAGCACTTGCCGATATAAAGAAAGCATTGCTAGAATCTGATTCAAAAGAAATAACAACTATAGAAAGAGAGTTATGGATTGAACCAACTATCGAAGATCTTCAAAAGTTTGAAGACAAATTTATACGAGGGGGGAACAGCGATGTACCTCTTAGCTTTGACATCGAGACCGCTTCAGGTGACATTACTTGCATTGGTTTTGCTCCTAGTGATAGGGTTGCTATTGTAATCCCATTCAGGGATGATAGGCAAACACTTAAGAACTATTGGACTGCCTATGGTGATGAACTTAAAGCATGGGCTTGGATTAAAAGAATCCTAGAGAACGATAAGATAGTCAAGGTAGCACAGAATCAAACGTATGATGTGTCTTGGCTTAAATATAAGAAAGGAATAACTGTAGCAGGTATAGTGCATGATACCATGCATGCTCAACATTCCCTTCAGCCTGAACAACAAAAAGGATTGGGGTATTTAGGCTCCATCTATACAAACGAGGGTGCTTGGAAAACCATGGCTAAGTTTTCAAAGAGTACTAGGAAAGAATGATTATCATAAATGAAACGCGCTCCGTATTTTTCGGAGTTGCTAATACCGCATGAATTAGTAACTATCGAAAGTCAAGTTCGGCTGTGGAGGGCTGTAATAGATCAAGCATTGATAGATTTTTTAACTAACAACAAGTCAAGGGAGGCACAAGTGGACAAACAAAAAGCAAAGATATGGCTAAGAGGTAAGTCAAAAGACTTTAGTCTAGTGTGCGAGTACGCAGAACTAAATGCTAGAGAAGTAAGAAAAGAAGTTTTTAATATTGTAGGGGGCGAGCATGAACTCTACCGTCAATAAGTATAAGTACTTTTCTTTAGACACTCAAGTAGGGGGTGGACACTACAAGAACTTTAAGATACAACCTGCTCAATTCACTAACGCAAATAGATTACTATTCGCTGAGGGTAATGCAATAAAATATATATGTCGCCACGGATTGAAGGGTGGCAAAGAAGATTTAGAAAAAGCTAAACACTATATCGATATGATAATAGAACGTGACTATCAATAATTAACATGGGAGACAAAAGCAATGGCGAGGATAATCAAGAACGTAGACATACAAAATATTGAACTTGATTCTGAACAAACTCTTTGGACGTATTGTGCATTAGACTGCGCCGTTACTCTAGAGATTTGGCAGAAGATTAAAAAAGAATTAGACGAACAAACCACCAAGACATATCAGTTTGAATTAGATAGCCTCAAGCCTGCGATGGCAATGATGCTACGAGGATTGCGTGTGGATAATGACAAGGTTTCAAAAATGCGTGCCCCCCTCAAAGAGAAGAGGATCAAGCTAGAGCGCATGCTTAATCTATTTGCTAACGCAGTGACAGGCAGAGATCTGAATCATGCCTCGCCAAAACAGTTGATGGATTTATTCTATACACAACTACAACTACCCCCTGTGATTGCATACAAAAAAGGTAAGCAAAAAGTTTCAACAGATAGAGAAGCACTAGAGCATTTACGTACTGAGTACCCTAGGGCTAGACCTTTCTGTAATACTATCATGGCACTACGTGACATAGACAAGCAGCTTAACGTACTAGAAACTACTAGAGATAAAGACAACAGAATCCGTTGCTCTTATAATGTGGCAGGTACTGAGACAGGCAGGTGGTCATCATCAGAATCTCCTTGGGGTACAGGCACTAACTTACAAAACATTACTAAAGACTTGCGTGCAATCTTCATACCTGATCCAGGCATGACTATGTTCTACGCTGACCTTGAGCAAGCTGAGTCTCGTGTGGTTGCCCACCTTACTGGTGACGAGGGATACATCAACGCATGTGAGAGTGGTGATCTACATACCACAGTTGTTAAAATGGTTTGGCCCAATATGGGTTGGAGTGGGGACGCGAAACAAGAGCGTGCTCTAGCTGACAAACCTTTCTACTTGCACCACTCTTTCAGAGATATATGTAAGCGAGCAGGACATGGTACTAACTATGGTTTATCTGCCACTTCATTGGGTAGGCATTTAAAGATTAAGATATCACACGCCACAAGATTCCAACTGCTATACTACGGAGGTGTGATACCTGTTGACTCTGTTGTACGTTGGCATAAGCAAGATCCACGAGGAGGCTTTGATGAGTTAGCTTCTTATGGTGTAGAGTTTGGCGATAAGATAAAGTATTTACGCATTCAAGGGGCATTCCCTGGGATACGTACATGGCACAGCGATGTGCTTAAACAGTTAGAAAGAGAGGGGGCACTGACAACACCATTGGGTAGACGCAGGCAATTCTGGGGACGACTCAGCGATGCATCTACACTACGTGAAGCCATTGCCTATGTACCCCAGTCTACTATCGGAGACCTATTGAACATGGGACTCTATCGTGTGTGGAGAGAACTCGAAGGTAGAGGGGTGCAGGTTCTTGGGCAAGTTCATGATGCCATCTTAGGTCAAGTACCTACGGAAAAGGTGGATGAACTTATGCCCGAGGTCATAAATTGTATGACCAATTCTATTAAGATGGGAGACCGTGAATTAATTATTCCTTCTGTTGCTGAGGTAGGTAACACATGGAAGGATCTAAAAGTGTGGGAGAAACATGACTAGAATATATAAAGATTATATAGATGCTTGTGTTAAAGCTAGTGCAGACAGCCCTATCCCTGAAATATTCAGGACATGGGCAGCACTATCATCAGTAGCAGGTGCTCTGGGTAGACGTGTCTGGTTTCCTATGGCGAACTACGATATACGATCTAATATATTCGTTGTCATGATTGCAGGGCCTGGTCGTAATAAATCTGTTAGCTTAGTGCTACCATATACTAAGATATTTAGTAAGTTAACTACGCCACCTGGATCACAGCCAGACCATGAGCAATTCAACTCAGGCTTAGATCAGTATGGTATGAGAGACTATCCTTTGTATTGTATACAAGATAGGATAACTCCTGAGAAGTTAGCAGTTGATATGTGTAAGTCTTCCCGTTGGGACATGAGATTGTCCACACCTAGTGAAGAGTTTCATGATGGGTCAATGACATTAGTGACATCTGAACTTGGTACATTCTTATCAAGGCATGAAAGATATTTGCAAATGTTTCTTACAGATATGTGGGATAGTAAAGAAGAGTACTCACATAAGACTAAGACATCAGGCGAATACATTATCAAAGGACCATGTTTAAATTGGATAGCGTGTGCTACACCTGAACAGTTTGTAGATAACTTACCTGAAGACGCAAGGTCTCAAGGTTTATTGTCTAGAATTATTCCTGTGTTTTATGATGGTCCGAAAATTCCTCAGTCTCTTTTACAAAAAAGAATTGATGATCAGACTATCGTGAATCTAAGGGAAGATCTATCTCAGATATCTAAGATGTATGGACCTGCTCATTTTGAACCATCAGCTTTTGATAGAATCAATCAAGACATTGAGGCAGGGTTAACACCTGAGCCTACTGATCCTAACCTTGCGGAGTATACTCAACGTAGAGTATCTCACTTTATTAAGATAGCCTTGTCTGTGTCTGCATCTAATAGCCCTAGTAGAGTTATTACATGGGACCATTGGCAACGTACTAAGGACATTATGTTTGAAGTAGAAGAGCATATGCCTAAAGCATTGGCAGGTTTTGGTATGGGTAGGACAGGTAAGATTGCCCAAGATATGAGTGTGTGGTTTAAAAATACTATGTTAACTAATGGTAATAAGTATATTCACTTGAAGAAATTCAAGAGGGAACTGTTAAGAAAGATACCTAATCCTGGTGAACTAGAACAAACGGTGAAAGCTATGGAAGATTCTGGCTACATTGAAGTAAAAGATGGGGTTGTTTTTCCTAAAGCACTTGAACACATTTGATCAGTATGATACAATACAAAGTTCGTCCCTATACAAACACAACATTCTTAAAGGAGAAAAAATGAAGATAAATATAGACTACTCACGCGATGACCTCTTGACAACACCAGGTAAAATGATACTGAAAGACAGGTATCTACTACCTACAGAGGCTAGTCCTCAAGATGCTTTCGCTAGAGCTTCATTAGCTTTTGCTGATGATGAGGCACATGCTCAAAGATTATATGATTACTCGAGTAAGCTATGGTTTATGTTTGCTACTCCTATCCTATCTAATGGGGGCACGGCAAGAGGGTTACCTATATCTTGTTTCCTAAACTACGTAGACGATTCAAGAGAAGGATTAGCAGATCACTATACAGAAAACATTTGGTTGTCTAGTATGGGTGGAGGAATAGGCGGTTACTGGGGAGCAATTCGATCACAAGGAATGGCAACCAGCATTGGTAACAAAACTACAGGAGTGATACCTTTCATGCATGTGGTTGATTCTCAGATGACTGCCTTCCATCAAGGAGCAACGAGACGAGGAAGCTATGCGGCTTACATGGATGTAGCCCATCCTGAGATAGTGGAATTTATAGAGATGCGTAAGCCTACTGGTGGAGATATACATAGAAAGAATTTGAATCTACACCATGGCATTAACATATCAGATAAGTTTATGCAAGCAGTACAAGATGGGAAGCCTTGGGATTTAATTGATCCACACACTCAACAGGTTATTAATACTATAGATGCACGTACGTTGTGGATTAAGATATTAGAAACAAGAGTGGCAACAGGTGAACCTTATCTTTGTTTTGTTGATACAGTTAATGAAGCCTTGCCTCAATCGCAAAAAGATCTAGGCTTAAAGTTTAATCATTCTAATTTATGTTCGGAGATTACATTGCCTACTGCTATGGATAGAACTGCAGTATGTTGTTTGTCTTCTACTAACTTAGAATTTTATGATGAATGGAAAGACAACCCATTATTCATAGAGGATTTAGTACGTATGCTTGATAATGTTTTAGAACATTTCATAACCAATGCTCCATCATATATGTGGAAAGCAGTGAACAGTGCGCGACATGAGCGTGCTATAGGTATAGGAGCTATGGGTTTACACACATACTTTCAAAAGAAAAGTTTACCTTTTGATGGTCCTATAGCTAAAGATATTAATCACGATATCTTCAAGCATATAAACAAACAAGCTCAACTCGCAAACTATAAGTTGGGAACTGAGAGAGGTTCCCCTGCAGATATGGAGGGCACGGGTAAAAGACACTCCCATGTGATCGCTATTGCACCTAATGCATCTTCATCTATTATCTGTGGGGGTACGTCTCCATCAGTAGAACCTATGCGAGCTAATTCTTTTTCTCAGAAAACTTTAACAGGTACGTTTGAAATACGTAATAAGTATTTAGAGAAAAAGTTAATCGAACTCAATAAGAACAATAGGGAAGTATGGAAATCTGTCACTACTAATGGAGGTAGCGTACAACACTTTGATTTTTTATCTGCGGAAGATAAGGCTGTGTTTAAAACTGCTATCGAGATGGATCAGAATATACTAGTAGAGTTTGCAGGAGATAGGCAACAATTTATATGCCAATCACAAAGTCTTAATATCTTTTTAAGACCTGATGTAGATTCTAAAGAGCTTCATCTTATACACTTTAGAGCATGGAAGAAGAAAGTAAAAACGTTGTACTACTTAAGAAGTGAAGCCTTAAAAAAAGTAGAGAACTTAACCACAAAGATTGAACGTACAGTACGCCCTGACTTCCAAGAAGAAGAAGAGTGTGTTGCATGTCAAGCGTAATTAACAAAGGAGAAATAGATGTCAGTATTTGAAGGACGAGAATATTATAAACCGTTTGAGTACCCGTGGGCTTTCGAAGCTTACGATCAACAACAGAAGATGCATTGGTTGCCTAGTGAGGTGCCATTACATGAAGATGTGAATGACTGGAACTCAAAGATGAGTGACCCCGAAAAAAACTTAGTGAAACAAATCTTAACTTTCTTTACCCAAGGTGATGTAGATATAGCACAAGCCTATATGGATGTGTATATACCCATGTTTAAAAAACCTGAAGTGCGTATGATGTTATCTGCTATTGCTACATCAGAAGCTAACCATGCGCACAGTTACTCCTTGCTAAATGATACTATAGGTATGGATGACAGAGAGTACAAAGCGTTTCAAGAGTATAAAGAAATGGCAGACAAGCACAACTATCTTTGGCAAAGCAAAGGGGGCACGGACAATCAAAAAGTTATTCGAGACATGGCAGTCTTCTCTGCATTTGGTGAGGGCTTACAATTGTTTGGGTCATTCATTATGCTATTAAACTTCCAAAGGTTTGGTAAGATGAAAGGCATGGGACAGATCGTGGCTTGGTCTATCAGAGATGAGAACCATCACGTTGAGAACATGCTTAAACTATTTCATACAATACTAGATGAACAACCTGAGCTATGGAATGATGACTTTAAGAAATCACTCTACGATATATGTAGAGATATGGTAACTCTCGAAGAGAAGTTCATTGACCTGGCGTTCAGTCAAGGTCCTGTCGAAGGACTAACACCTGAAGAGGTTAAGAGTTATATACATTATATGGCAGACAGAAGGTTGTTACAGCTAGGACTCAAGCCTAACTACGGTGTCAAAGAAAACCCACTAGACTGGGTAGATTATGTAGTCAATGGGCAGGCTCATGAGAACTTCTTTGAGACTAGGTCCACTGAATATGCCAAGGGTGCAGTACAAGGTAACTGGTCTGATGCATTTTAATATTGACAAACAGTATCAACTATGCTATACTTATTTTAATAAGTGGGGGGCACAAAGAACCTTACGCGCCTTAGATGTAATATTTAAGGAGAGTTTGGGGATACTCAACTTCCACACCGAGTGAGGGACAGACTGAAAAGCCTGTCCCTTTTTTATTACACCAATACACAGGAGAACTATGGACACATTCCATTACCCCGAGTCTACTCAATATGACAGGCATGCAAAATTGCTATACCAGTCATTCACCGATTTCCAATTGACTAAACGCTATAAGTTTGATAAACTCCCCATCAAGGATAAGGACTATTGGAGAGCCTTAGCCGAGATATCCAAACGGGAGAAACTATGGAAAACATAAAGAACAATGTGTTCGGTATTACTAGAAGATCAATAGATGCATTAATGAATATTGCATCAAGCTCTAGTATAGCGCAACAGAATGAAAATGATCTTATATCTTATGCCAAGAATGAGTATCAAGACGATTGGCAATGGGCCTTATCTTATTACAAAAATAATAAGGCTTTTCCTAGAAACTACTAGGCATAAATCAGACAAGCTGGGTAGTATATACTACCTAGTCCTGTTCTGAGAACTCATAAAAGAAATTATTATCATCACCCGCAGTGTACTTAGACTTACTCTCAACCCCATACTCAATAGTAGATACCTTATAATCAGGGAACCTCATCTTCTTAGGTGACAAAGACTTATCATAGAATAGCACACGATTATTAGGCTGAGCTGCGAAGTATCCATTGTCTAATTGAATAATATTAAAAGACTTATGCTGTGTAGGTGCTTCAGAATACCCCACATCTGGTATGTTGTAGTCTGGATGACAACTATCTATGGTGTATAAGTACTCACCAAAATAAAAATTCCCGTTAGGAGCCTTGTATTTACATTTACCTGACCCTACACTCACCTTTTGTATAACTGATATGTGATAGCTAAAAGCGTCCCATAACTCAAGGTCTTCCAGCTTCATCTCTTCCTTAGTTTCTTTCCAAACAAACGCGGATATAGGAAGCTTATCGTATAAAGCGCCAGTCTCATAGAGGTATGTCTCAAAGTACAGAGCTCTGCCCTGTATAGACTTAACGGTTATCCATACACCTGGTTCGTATTCACCGTGCCCCCTCTCAAAGTCATAGAGATATTCTTTCTTAACAAGGACTTCAGTAGGTGGGATGTTGGCTACAAGAAAAGCCATTAACTTCTATACTTATCTAATGAATCTGTAGTGAAAGTATCTGCACAAGTGTACTTAAATCCTCCACCATTTACAAATATATCTTGAATGTCTTCTGCTATATCATAGCCTTCGAACATACATAGATCAAAGGTATCATGCTTAGCCTCGCCCATAATTCTGACGCAACTCTTATCTAAATATTCGCTAACAGGTAAGCAAAGTTGTGCAAGAAGCACCCACTTAAGCATCAGCTTGTGATCTGATTATTGAAGAAAGTTCTTCAGCACGATGCGGAGTTTGCATACTCCACCTAGAGTCGAGCATCTCATCTGCCGCACCATTGTACTGAAGTTTGGATAAGTTCAATAAGAACTTCTTGAATTTCCTAACTCCGCTTTCACCAAGTTGGAATACCATTTCGATTAGAACTTCGAAAACCACTGCTCTATGCTCGTTAATGTGGATATCACAATCCGCAGCAATACGCATAGCGCCCTGGCTAGCATTTTCCAGATCGTGCTGAAAGGTATCTTCAAGCTGATCCACACTATATTCAACGCCTTCTTCATAGTCGTCCTCCTTTGTTATCAAATGGCCCCACCCTATCGTAGCCTTACCAAGTGAGTCTTTATATATGAAAGATCTAAACCCTTCATGTTCTTTTATTCTCTCCTCTAAATTTTTTTGCATTACTTA
>Ga0210003_1003088_pt1 | contig 13730 bp, 11 predicted proteins | sample LantaG_FD_182804 | JGI IMG/M metagenome (GOLD analysis project Ga0210003, IMG submission 182804) | Deep subsurface microbial communities from Baltic Sea to uncover new lineages of life (NeLLi) - Landsort_02402 metaG (SPAdes) (version 2) | ecosystem: Environmental > Aquatic > Marine > Oceanic >... | reverse complement strand
AGGGAAAAAGATAGACCTACTAATCGTCTATTTAAAAAAAGAAACTACAATTGACCGTGCTCGTACCGCTCAGCGTAATTTTATAGCCAATTATCTAAAAGGGCGCGGTGAAAAAGATGCCGGGCTTGTAGCCTTCGTATCCCCGGAGGAAGACGATTGGCGTTTTTCTTTTGTGAAAATGGAATATAAGTTTGAAAAAACACCGAAAGGCGATGTTAAAGTAAAGGAAGAATTTACCGCCGCCCGAAGGTATTCTTTTTTGGTTGGGAAAAACGAAAGCAGCCATACCGCTCAAAGCTGCTTTATAGATATTTTAAAAAACGATGATTATAATCCTAAAATATATGAATTGGAAGAAGCATTCAACATTGAAAAAGTCACTAAGGAATTTTTTGAAAAATATCGTGACCTTTTCCTGCAAATTAAAGATTCTCTTGACGAGGTAGTAAAGAAAGATGAAGAAATCACTAAAGAGTTCCAGGAAAAAGGAATAAATACTGTTGATTTTTCCAAAAAACTTTTAGGACAAATCGTCTTCCTATACTTCTTACAAAAGAAAGGATGGTTCGGAGTCAAAGAAGGACAGAAATGGGGGACAGGCCCTAAAAATTTTTTACGTGAGCTTTTTGAGAAAAAGCATTGTGATTATAAAAACTTCTTTAATGATGTTTTAGAGCCACTTTTTTTTGAAGCATTACGGAATGACCGTTCATCCGATGACCACTACTTTAGTTATTTCAAATGCAAAATTCCCTTTCTAAACGGAGGGTTATTTGATCCTATTAATGATTATGACTGGGCAAAAACCGACATACTTTTATCTAATGCTCTCTTTTCAAATCAAATTAAAACAAAAGAAGGTGATATTGGTACAGGTATTTTAGATATTTTTGACCGTTATAATTTTACGGTTAAAGAAGACGAACCATTAGAAAAAGAAGTAGCGGTTGATCCAGAAATGATGGGAAAAGTCTTTGAAAATCTTCTGGAAGTTAAAGACCGTAAATCAAAAGGGACTTATTATACTCCACGAGAAATTGTGCATTATATGTGCCAGCAAAGTTTAATCAATTATTTATATACAGAATTAAATAGTAAGTTGGAAAGTAGAACTAAAGAAGAAATAATTCAAATGAAACTTCTGGGTAAACCAGATCCAATACAGCAAAGTTTAATTATAGAAAAAGGTTCAAATATAATTTCTAGAGAAGATATCGAAAAATTAATTAAATATGGTGACACTACAATAGAAAATGATAATCATGTAGTAACTAATGGAGAAGAAACCAAAACTTATTCTTTTAAACTTCCGGAAAATATTCGTAAAAATGCTGAAATTATTGATGAGGCTCTAAAAAGTATTCGCGTTTGCGATCCGGCAATTGGCTCCGGAGCTTTCCCTGTAGGAATGATGAACGAAATTATTCGTGCAAGAAATGTACTTACACCATATTTATTATTGCGAGAAGCGGAAGCAACGAAACAATCTCGTACAATTTATAATTTCAAACGTCACGCTATTCAAAACTGTCTTTATGGTGTGGACATTGACCCTGGTGCTTGTGAGATTGCTAAGCTTCGTCTCTGGCTATCTTTGATAGTAGATGAGAAAGAAATAAATAAAATTAAACCCCTACCAAATTTGGATTATAAAATAATGCAAGGGAATAGCCTAATTTCTGAATTTATGGGTATTGATTTAGAGAATGATAAAAAGACCAATGATAATGATAAATTATTTTCCACTGACAAGAGTAAAAAATATTATGAAAGTTTGAAAGCTAAAAAGGATGAACTTTTGAATCAGCCGAACACAAATAAGAAAAAGCTCTTAAAAAATGAGATTGAAGATCTTATTGTTAAAATATTTGAAGTAAAGTTACAAGAACAGAAATCTGATTATTTTAAAAAAATAAGAGAAATCGAAGAGAAATGGGAAAGGCATCCGGTTAAAGAAGAAAGAGAAAATGCGATAAAAATAGAAAAAGATATTCTATCCAGAAAAACTGGGTTTAATTTAGAAGAAGCCGAAAAACAATTAAGGCAATATACCAGCAATCAAAAAATACGTCCATTCTTCCCTTGGAAATTATATTTTTCCGAAGTATTTCAGGGGGGAAATGGATTTGATGTGGTAATTGCCAATCCACCATATGGCATTGTATTTGAGGAAAATCTCAAAAGACAAATAGGAAAGTTTTATTCATCTTTTTCCAGAAACAATGATATTTATATTGCTTTCTATGAACAGGGAATTAATTTACTAAAATTTAATGGGTCTTTAGTTTATATTTCACCAAATACTTTTTTAAATGGGGATTATTTTAAAATATTTCGTAAAACCCTAATTCAAAAAACCATTATTCTTGAGATTTTCGATTTCAAAGAACTATTAATTTTTGAAGACCCAACCGTGTATGTTTGTACGTTGAGTTGTATGCGAGATGCAGAAAAAAAATTGCCTTACGAATTTCATCTTAAGGTTGCAAAAGATGGAACAGATAAATATGTTTTATCAACAGTACGAATAGATAATATAACAGGAGCAAGCTTTAAACCAATTAATTTAATATTTTCTAATATTCTTGCGCTAAAAAATGTAGAAATAATGGATAATTTGTTTTATATAAAAGACGTAGGATTTAATTATTGGACAAAAGGAAAGGGCAAAAAGAGAGACGGTAAATCAATAGGTGATAGAGTTTTTTATGAAGGCGAGTATAAAAATAAAAAAGATATCCCTTTTCTGAAAGGGAAAGATATCTTTAAGTATGGTAATCTAACTTCGCATAACTACTTACGATATAATTATAATGAGTTTCTCAACAAGACAGTTGACACCTTGAGATTTAGTTCAAACTTCTTAAAAATTAATCCTAAAATTATATATCGACAAACGGCAAATAAGATTATTGCAACACTTGATACCAATGGTAATTTTCTTGATAAGACCGTCCATTTAATTGTTCATAAAGCACACTCAAAGCAAATAGATTTAAGATATATTTTAGCTTTATTAAATTCTAAGCTTTTTGAGTATTTATATGCTTATATTTCACAAGAAAGGAAGGGTCGTATATTTGCTCAGGTGAAAACTACTTATATAAAACAATTACCGATTAGAACGATAACAGCGGAACAAACACCTTTTATATTTCTTATTGACAAAATATTAAGTATAACTAAGGACGAAGATTACCTTGAAAACAAAGATAAAAAAATTAAAGTTAAAGAATATGAATGTCAAATTGACGAGATCGTTTATAAGCTTTACAATCTTACCTCAGAGGAAATCGAAATAGTAGAAGGATTTAAAAATAAATAATATATTTAGTTATTAATAAAAAAAGAAGAATCATGTTTTTAAAATGTAAAAATAGAAAATAATTAGGTTATTAAAATTAATAAAAAATGTTGAAAAAATTTCTAAATACGAGTGAATTTAAATCTTTAAAAATAATTGAAAAAATTTTGAGAAATAGTAATTACAAAGTTTATCCTAGTTTACCTCTATATGCAGTTTTTGATAATAAAGATAATGAATTTAACAGAGAAGAAAAAAGATATATTCATGAATCTACATTTGATTTTACAATATTTAATGAAAAATCTTTACCACAGTTAGCGATTGAATTCGATGGACCAGTGCATGATATTTATAAAAAAAAGAAAATGAGTGATATTAAAAAAAATCGAATATGCATGAAGCAAGGTTTATATCTTCTTAGAATCAGAGATTTCCATTTAAAAGAATATGAAAAAATTACGATTTTAGAATATATATTATTAAGATTTATAAGATGGAATATCGAACAAAAAAAATTAGTTCAAGACATGTATGATTTTTTTGAAAGTTTAAGCGAAAAAGAATTCGAAGAATATACTAGAGATGGAGTTCTTGATCCTTCTATAGATCCAACAGTGATTTTTGATTTGAGGTACCCCTTTCCTGGCATAGAAGGAATTAAGAAAAGGATTTTAAATATTTATGGAATTCAGGATAGAGATATTTTTAGTGGGGGAATCGAAATGAGATTTAAGGAAGATGGAAGTGTTACTCATATAGCGCGTAAATCGTTAAATGCCTCCATCGCAATGACTGATAACGGTGTAACAAAAAAAATAAATATAAAATTTTCCACACCAGTTAATCTATTATGGTGTATTCCAATTGAAAAAGACTGGAATTATTCTGAAAACCAGTACGACTATTTTAAAAAAAGCGATAAGTGGCCTACTACTTTTAATGATATACCTGGAGTATTTGTTCCTAATCTTGCAGAAACACTAGCAGATTATTTTACGCTGAAGAAAATAGAAAATTGGTTAGAAAAAAATGCAAAGAAATTAAAAAAAGTAGCGAATACAAAATGTATAACAAAGTTAAGGGGCAATCAAGTAAAAGACTACTTGTAGATTATCTTGCGAAATGTATGGCTTTTATAAATAAAGCGAAAACCGAAATAAGGAGAAAAGAAAATGGGAGTACTACCAACATTTGTGGGTTTTAGCAGTACAGATATTAGATATTATTGGTTGATGCAAGCTTGGAAGAAAAATGAAAATATTGATTTTAATTTTCGAGACTGCCAGCTACAGGATGATGTAAACTCAGAAGACGAAGATTATATTAAAGCAAAATGTCGTAATAGGATATTGATAGCAAGTAAATTTATCCAGCTAATCGGCGAAGATACGAGGTATAAATATAAGTATGTTCGCTGGGAAGCTGAGGTTGCTATAGAAAAGGGATGTACAATTATAGGTGTTAATCTTAATGGTTCGGAGAATATAGTAGAGAGAACATGTCCACCAGTTATTAGAGACATTGGTGCTATATTTGTGTCTTTTTCACCATATATTATTAAATATGCTATAGAAAACTATAAAATGCACAACTCTGGAAATTATCATTATAATGAGAGTGTTTATAGAAAGTTAGGATATAAGGTGTAAATAGAAATATGGAGGTGATTTTATATGACACAATCTGATTATCCCTCTCTTTTTCAGTTGAGCGATTCAGCTTCGTTAACTGAGCAGAAGATATATATTAGTTTGTATCGAATTGATTTTGCTTTAATAGTTTTAGCAGCATTTTTTAGTGGCTTTAGCTTGAATCCTGCCCTTAAAATCTGTAGATGGTGTGCTCTTTTAGTATTATTTGTTCTTATTTTAAATTTTGGTTTGAAACTTATTATTCAATTAAGTAAGTGGGATAGAAAATGGTTTATTGCAAGAGCTGTTGCTGAGTCTGTTAAAACAACTACATGGAGATATATTACGGGAGTAGAACCTTATGAGAATAGTTTGTCTTCTGAAGATGTAGATAGAAAGTTTGTTAATGAGTTGGACGAGATACTTAAATCAGCTCCCGAAGCTCCTGAAAGTTTATCAAAAGGCATTAGGAACGGGCAGCAAATTTCTAATAGAATGCGAGAAATTCGTCAAATGAATATTGAAGAAAGAAAAAGTATTTATCTTCAACAAAGAATTAGAGATGAAAAGGATTGGTATAACAGAAAAGCGAAGTATAACAGCAATAAAGAGGCAATGTGGTTTTGGATTATAATAAGTGTAGAATTCTTAGCTATCCTTGCAGCTATTTACATACTTAACACTTTGGAAACTGTTTTTAACCCAATTGGAACATTTACAACGCTAGTTGTTGTATTTGCTGCATGGAATCAGATAAAAAAGCATAGAGAATTAAGTCAGTCGTACACTTTAGCTGCTCAAGAGTTAACTTCAATAGAAAGTTTAGCGATATATATAAAAGACGAGGAAGGGTTAAGTGATTATGTCAGAGATGCTGAAAATGCTATATCAAAAGAACATACTATGTGGTGTGCGAAAAGAGCCTAAGCATTTTTTGTAATAACTCAAGGTGTAGGTAAATTTAAAAGATGATTAAAAACGCAATTAATAGAGAAATGGATATTAGTATAGGCGGTACGTTCTTGTCATTACCGTGCTTTTTCCCTTCTATTTCTACTATCAAAACTAACCTGCCACTATTGGAATATTTAAAAATTCTTACAGTCTTAAAACATCCATTGTTTTTAATTTCTGCATACGATTTATATTATTGTAATACAAAGCAGCTTAAAGTAATTAAAAGATTACTCGAAAACGCTATAAATAATAAACAAATTGTATTAATTGATAGTGGCAATTATGAAAGTTACTGGAAAAATGATAAAACGTGGAGTATCGAAAGATATCACGAAATATTAAAATCTATTCCACATCAGATTGCTTTTTGCTACGATGTTTTTAAGTGGGATATAGATTTGCATGGAATTATCAATAATATCGAAGGCGAAGTTGTTAAATCTCAATCATTTTCCTATGGAACTATCATTCCCGTTCTTCATTCAACAAAAAAAATACTTCCTAAAATTATTGCCAAGCTTGCAGATAGATTAAAACCGATTTTTATTGCTGTTCCTGAAAGGGAATTAGGAGATGGAATATTTGAACGGGCAACTAATGTATTTAAAATAAGAAAAGAGTTAAATAAGAAAGCACAATATTGCCCCTTGCATTTATTGGGAACTGGTAATCCTTTATCAATTCTTATTTATTCAATATGTGGTGCAGATAGTTTTGATGGTTTAGAATGGTGTCAGACTACGGTAAATTATGACACAGGATTGTTATACCATTTTCAACAACGTGAATTTTTTAAGTTAGATCCAAAATTCAAAAAAATATCTGGTTTACCTTATACTCAACTAACACTCATATATAACTTAGAATTTTATAATAAATGGATGAATAAAATTAATAAAGGATTTTTAAACAATAATATAATGGAGATAGTAGATACTTACCTTCCCAACCAAATGGTTGCATTATTGAAGAAAAAATTACCAGAGGTTTTTAAGTGACAAATAAAATTTTTGCAGAACGTCTTGAATACGCAGTTGGAGAAGTTTGTAAAGAGATTAAAAGAAGAAAAAATATTGTCAATTGGTATGATATGGCAGAAGTACAATTATGGAATGAATTGGTTAGCTGTATTCTTGGAAGTCAGGTGCGGCATGAGCATTTACAATGTATAATAAAATATTTAATTTCTGAAGATCTGCTCTCAATTAAATATTTAATAAGTAATGGAGAAAATTTTGAGCGAAATATACAATCAGCATTAGAAAAACCTATTCCTTCTCCTTTAACAAAAACAGGGAGCATAAGATATAGATACCCTAGAACAAAAGCAAATTACATTCGTCGTACTGGAGAATCGATATATCTTACAAGTTCTTCCATTATAGAGATTATTACATCTTGTGTAGATGAACGCATTGCTAGGACAAAAATCATGTCAGTGGCTGTAGGAATTGGACCAAAACAAGCTAGCTTATTTTTAAGAAATATTGGTTATGCAAAAAATTTAGCTATATTGGATACGCATATTTTAAAATATATGACAGTTATTGGCTTAGTTCCTAAAATTCTAAAAACAGTGCCTTATTTACCTAAATATGAAGACATTGAAGGAGTATTAAATAATTATGCAACTAAATTTAAAGAGAGTTTAGCTTGCCTTGATACAGCAATTTGGATAGTAATGAGGTCTTGTTGGAAGGAGACGATAGTATGAGTGTTGTAACTCTTGTTTCGGGAGGATTAGATTCTACACTTATGGAGATACTTATAAATGAAGAAGGGATAGAGCAGTTTCCTTTATTTGTTGATTATGGACAATTGTGTAAAGAGGCTGAATGGAAAGCTTGCCTTTCCATTCACAAAAAATATAATTTTCCCATGCCTAAGATTATGGATCTTAAGGGATTTGGTGAGCTGATTACTTCTGGTCTAACGGATTTAAAATTGAGGTTAAATGAAGATGCCTTTCTCCCAGGTCGCAATCTTCTTTTTCTACTTGCTGGTTGTGCTTATGCATTTCAGAAAAAAACTAATGCAATTGCAATTGGATTACTAGATGAAAAGTATCATTTATTCCCAGATCAAACCGAAGTTTTTATTAGAAAAACAGAATCTCTAATAAATATTTCAATGGGGTCTAAAATCAAAATAATAACCCCTTTAATGATTTTTAGTAAATCAGATATAATTAAAATTGCAAAAAATAAAGGTATTACAGGAACATATTCCTGCCATGCGGGGGTGTACCCTCCCTGTGGTAAGTGTGTTTCGTGTATTGAATTTAAAGATTCGTTAAATAGTGAGGTGTAATTATGGGAGGCGGACGTGGAGGGAGTAGTTTAACTCCCGATGAATTAAAAAGATTAGAAGAAATGGCGAGGAAAGCTATTAGAAAAGGAGCAGCTCCTAAGAAGAGAAGTATTTTTATTAGTTTTGCTAATGAAGATTTAAATGAAGTAAATCTTCTACGTGGACAGGCAAAGAATGAAAATTCAGACTTAGAATTTATTGATAGGTCTTTACAAAAACCATTTGACAGCAAAGATGCAGAATACATTAAACGGGGAATTCGAGAACGTATCAGACAGTCTTCTATTACTTGTTGCTACTTAAGTGAAAACACTGCTCAAAGTAGATGGGTAGATTGGGAAATTCGTGAAAGCATTGCTTTAGGGAAGGGTGTCATTGCAATGTATAAAGGCGATTCACTGCCGGCTAAAATTCCTTTAGCTATTAAAGAATTCAAAATTAAGCTTGTTCCATGGGATCATAAAAAAATTTCACAGGCTTTAGATGTTGCAGCGGGAATAAAGAAATAGGAAGCAAATGGGGATTAGATCTTGCAATGTAACAAAGTATAGATTTACATGTTAGCAACATGGCCAAGCCATTACCGATAGTATTTTCAGGAGAAGTTTGCCATATTCCCTCTAACAGGAATGCCAAGGGGGAGATCTTTCTTGAGATAAGAAATCTAATGATAGAAAAAAACTGAACCCAATAATATTTAATTTTAACTGGTTAATATCAATTGAAGAAATGTTTAGGAGAAACAGAGGGACGGTTGTTAATGCTCAATGATTCGGTAACTTTTTCTTATTTTCCGTAAGTAGTAATGTAAGCCAGTTCCCCATGGATAATAAGGCAAAAAAATGATTATAAAAAAATTTCACGGGATTTTTATTGGAATTGATAAATATCAATCACCGGAAATTACTGAGTTAAATTGTTGTGCCAAAGATGCAGAAGTTTTATGGGCATTATCAAAAGATACATTTCCCCAAGGAGAGTTTAAAAAGCTTATTAACCGTGAAGCAACGTTTTCAAATATCAGTAAAACTTTTGATGATATTATTGAAAAAGTAAGCGATGAGGATTTAGTTGTATTTCATTTTTCCGGACACGGAAGTACTAATTTTCATTTAGTAACCCATGATACTGATATAAATAATTTTAATACTACAAGCATTTCGGCTAATCAAGTTGCAGATTGGATAAAAAGATTCAAAAATAAGAGACTATTGGTTGTGTTAGACTGCTGTTTTTCTGGCGGCACAGGAGCAAAAGTCGTAGAACTAGGGGTTTTAAAACGTGATATTTATGATAAAGAAAATGATTTACTAGAATTAATAAAAGGAGAAGGGGCTTTGCTTATTGCTGCCGCAAGTTCCCAGCAAAGTGCTTGGGAAAATAATCGCGTAGGGCATGGATTACTAACAGCATCTTTAATTAGCGCACTTATTAATAGTGATAACGTTTTATCTGGTAAGAGCATTTCATTAATGCAGCTTGCTGATTTGGTTACTAAGCAAGTTGAAGCAGAAGCTGAAAAAATCGGGAAAATACAGAATCCGTATATTGCTTTTCAAAGTCAAGGAACATTAGAAATACCAATTTTTCTAAAAGGAAAACATTGGCTTGAACTTAATCCTACCGATGAAGGTAAACAAGTTACTTCTGATTTAAATGATTTTAAGATTTTTGGAATCCCTCAAGATATAATTAAAATATGGAAGCAAGATATTCCCACGCTTAACTCTTTGCAGCAAGAAGCCATAAATAAGGCAAAGATTCTTGAGGGAGGTTCTTCTATTGTAGTAGCACCAACGTCCTCAGGTAAAACTTTCATCGGGGAAGTAGCTGCAATTAAAACTGCTATAATCGATCAAAAAAAATGTGTCTATTTAGTTCCGATGAAAGCATTGGTAAATGACAAATATTATGATTTTACACGCAAATATGCTGAATATGGTATTAGAATAGCTCGCTCATGTGGAGATATTCAAGATAATGACTCAGAAATAGCTCGCAATAAGTTTGATATAGCTATTTTTACAAATGAAAAATTTCTATACTGGTTATTAGCTAATCCCCAATTTATTGAAAGATTAGGCTTAGTGGTAATTGATGAATTACAATTGATCACTGAAGGAGATAGAGGAATAACTTTAGAATTCTTGTTAACATTGTTGAAGGAGGCACGAAATAAAAATAACTTTCCTCAGCTTATTGGTTTGTCTGCTACTCTGGGCGACCTAAATGGCTTTGATAAGTGGCTTAACGCTGTCGAAATTAAGTCAACACAAAGACCCATTCCTTTACTTGAAGGAACGATAGATTATAGCGGAAATTTTCATTATCTTGACAATGAGAACAAAGAAAAAGACTTGTCAATTCTTTCCCATTTATATCGAGGAAAAGGCAGCAATCAAGATATTATTATTCCTTTAGTACAGGAATTAATTTCTAAAAATGAAAGAGTTATTGTCTTTCGCAATCAGAGAGCTGTTGTAAGAGGCTGTGCGAGGTATTTATCTAATTCTTTAAGTTTGCCACCAGCACAGGAAGCTATTAACAGAATACCTAAATCAGACCCATCTTTATCAACACAAAGTTTAATAGACACTTTAAAGAATGGCGTCGCCTTCCATAACTCTGATTTGACACGTATAGAGCGCCAAACAATAGAGGATGACTTCCGTTCACCTAGCGGTCAGATTAAGGTTATTGTAGCTACGCCAACTCTCGCTATGGGAATTAATACTCCTGCTAACACGATTATAATTGCTGAGCTAGAGCATCCCGGTAAAACGCCAACTCCATATAGTGTTTCAGAATATAAAAATATGATTGGGCGCGCAGGGAGGTTAGGAATAACAAATCAGGGTAAGGCTATTACTGTAGTTCTCAGTCAATCAGAGGCTTATCAGATATGGAATTCCTATATTAAAGCAAATCCACCAGGATTGAAATCAGCATTTCAAATGTCAGATTTACCATTATTTATTATAAGAGTGCTAGCAACAGCCCAAGGATTAGCTTTAGATGATATAAAAAAGTTTATAATAAACTCATTTGCCATATGTTCTGTGAAATATAATGCCCTTGACAACATTGCCGGGAATATAGAAAGAGAAGTTAAGTCATTGGTTGATGCTGGTTTTATAAATGAAGATCAAGGGAAACTTTATTTGTCAGAACTTGGAAAAGCGTGTGGCAAAGAAGGATTGCAGATTCACTCTGCAATAAGGGTCAGTAGTTATTTAAAAGCTATTCATGAAAATACTATTTCCATAGAAACTATTATAGCAGCAGCATGCTTGACGCATGAAATAAATGACATTTTTGTATTCGTTAATGTGAGAAGTTTGCAAGAAAAACAAAGATGGCCAAAAGAAGTGTTAATGCGTTTAAGCTCTTATCCCTACTGGGAAACAGAGTTAAGAAGGCTTGTTCATAATGATGATTATTCTAGGCTTGGTATATGTAAGAAATTTTCAGCCATTTTATCTTGGATTAATGGTGCTCCTATTTTAGATATAGAAAATCATATACATCAACATTATTACGACCATTTTGCATCTGGTGCTGTTCAGCAAGTTGCTGATAGGTGCAAAGATGTTTTGAATCCCATTGCGACAATAATTTCTTTTATTTATCCAAAACAGATTAATATTGGGGAAACTATCGAAAGGCTAACAATTCGCCTCCAGTTAGGCGTTCCCGACAATATTGTTGATTTTGTTCGTGCTACTGAGGCTAATTTTCCACGCCCAACATATATCGCTTTACACAACATGGGTATTTATACGTTAGCAGAAGCACAAAAAAGAGAGAAAGAAATAGCAAATCTTTTAGGAGAAGAAGAGGCACATTCTCTACTCCAATATCCAATGTACGAATAATATATATATCAACTGGGTCTGTAATTACCTGATAGCGAAGGTAATAAGCAGACACCCATTTTTCGATCATGAAAAGGAAAGTTATTTAACTATCATCACCTTTCAGATTATTTTATAAATATAGATCTTTTTTAATTGTAAACCCCTTATTATCTTATTATTCCGATATTCGCTCGGTTGACAAGAGTGTCGAATTGAATATAATGTAGGTATGGTAAGGCGGTTAAAAACAAGATTTGAGAATATTTTTACCATATTATGTCGAAGGGAAACCTCGAAGAAACCATTAAATCAAAAAGGAGTCCCCAGGAATGAAGAGTATAACCCTCGAAACTATTTATAAAAAAGTTACTGATCTACAGCGTGATATAGCGCAAATTAAAAAAAGTCTTTTAGAGGAACCAGAGTTACGAGAAGATTTCATTTTACGGATGAGAGATATCGATCTGGAAAAGTCGATTATGATTGATAACTTTGAAAATAGATACGAACTACAATAATGTATAAACTTGCAATTAAGGAAAATCTTGACAAGAAATTTAAAAGGCTCCAGAAGAAAGACAAAGAAATGTTACGATTTATTGATAAAAAAATCCAAGATATCCTGGAGGATCCCTATCGTTTTAAAACGCTGAGAAAACCATTGCAAAATAAGCGAAGAGTACACGTTGGCGGATCTTTCGTCTTGATTTATGAGATAAATGAAAAAGAAAAGATTGTAACGCTTTTCGATTTCGACCACCATGATAATATCTATAAAGTTTATTAATTGAACTCGCTCGTCAGCCTGGAGCGTAGGAAATAGGGTCAAATTTTTGATTAGATCACTCTTTCTCTCTCCGTCTCACTCATTAACTATCATCCCAGGACGACTTTTCTCTAATATTTCACATTTAATTTAGATCTAATTCAATCAATCCTGCCACGCTGACTAACCTAATTCACCTGGTAATTTTAATCTACTTCGGTTAATCTATTTTACTCAACCACTCCACCACGTACGGGGCGGGTAACTTTCCTTCCCCCTTAAATCCCCCCTAAAACCCTCCTCTTATCCCCCTTCTTTTTATTTTTGCTCCTTGGCTCAAAAGCTACGCTCGCGGGGACGCTTCTAAGCATAAATGCGGGTAGTATAACGCTCTTTACGGCCCCGCTGTTGCTTCGCTTTATTCGCACACCGCAAAAAAAACAAGGTTAGGCTATGATTCATTAGGGGGGAAGCATAAGGGGGAAGGAAAAACTGCGGTCGATTCACCTTCACTCTACCAGCATAAATGAAAGCCATATCGCTCTTTCCTCTCTCCCTTGCCCCGCCCCTATTTGCGAACCTTTTCGTGAATCTGTCATCTTTCGTGGTTTAGTCTTCTTCCCGTAAAAACAAGATAATCACAAACACCTGGCAAGCAGGAAAGAGGTAACTTGCCTGGTTTGTGCTTTTCTTCTTTTTCGGTGACTATATTATTTTGATTCTTTGTGTTTACGCGATAAGAAAAAAAGATCTCAAACCAAAAAGATAAAACCTTTTTGATTTAAGATTTTTTTACCTATCGCGGGGGGAAGAGAAGGAGAACTTTAAAGGGAGAGAACTTTTAAACCAGAGAACTTTAAAAAAGGAAGAAAGACCAGTGAACACAACCGAAAAGAAAAAAC
>Ga0210003_1003087_pt1 | contig 13733 bp, 15 predicted proteins | sample LantaG_FD_182804 | JGI IMG/M metagenome (GOLD analysis project Ga0210003, IMG submission 182804) | Deep subsurface microbial communities from Baltic Sea to uncover new lineages of life (NeLLi) - Landsort_02402 metaG (SPAdes) (version 2) | ecosystem: Environmental > Aquatic > Marine > Oceanic >... | reverse complement strand
TTTCGTTTGATCGCTTTCTGATGAATTGGTTTCATTAGATGCTCCTTTCAATTTTTATTTATAATATAAAAAGGGAGTATTTCGAGATCTACAGTCTCAAAATACTCCCCAAAAAAAACCATTGCTTTTTTAAGTTGGTAACCTGGCAATCTTGGTTATTGAACCGTAGACCCATGGCTTTGCGTCTTATCCTTTCGGATAATTTGCCTTTATCAGCCTATTTATTAAAATTAGTTATTTTCTTTTCAAATTGCAAAAACAAAAAATAAGTCGGTAGTCTGGCAGTCTTGGCACTTTAAGTGCTTTAGACCCATAACTTTGCGCCCTATCCTTTCGGATAGTTTGCCTTTATCAACTTTTTAGTGATAATTTATTCTGTTTTTAAATTTCCCTTGTCTACTTACTATATTCCCCATAATAGACAATTTTAGACATTAATTTAAAGTTTTGTTAAATAAAAAACCCTTCAGTAAGTAAAAGCCAATTAAATAGCTATTGTCAGGCTCCGCAAACAGAACGATTCTCGCAACTTTCCCATCAGTGATGAACTGAAAAGTGTACCAAAAGTTAAAAGCAGTAATTAGTATCTGTTAACCATCTCTCAGTCCTTTCCTTATAGTATTGATTCTTATTCCTACCTATAGCAAAGAACTGTTTCTTTTAAAAGGTGCATTTTTATTTTCCACCTTAGATGCATTTTAGTTTACCATTTCCAACCCTCTTTGGTAATATTATTTTTATAAATTCCAATATAGTTTCCATGGGAAGTGATATAGGTATTTTTATTATTTAATCATAATTTTCGCATTTCTCCAATCGCTGATTTTGAATGGACAATTTTAGCATCACATAATTTTGATAAAAATATTCTGGCTTAAACATCATTTATAAATTGCTTTTCATGAGGAAGGACATTGTAAACTGTCCAAACTAATTTATATCCTAACAATTTAATAAAACTTATACATATACATAAAAGAAAATAAATTGTAGCAACTGTATTAAAGAAAAAATTATTTATAGGGGATTTAAAATTATAAGTCCAATGAAGATGGAAAATGTTATAACCCAAAATTTTATTAAATACTAATTGAAAGGGAAATAGGATGATACCCAATATGTTAGAATTTAAAGGGGTTCTAAATATTTAATAACAACATTATTTATTATCTTTCTATATAAAAGTCCTTGATAGGGATTAGGATCTCTTGGGTACACTAATATTTTCATTTGAAAACCTCCGAACTTCCGTTATTGTATATTAGATTTTTATTTTGATTTAAAAATTCCGTTGGGAAATTATAACCCATAACTTTTAATTCATAATATGAAAAAGTCCTATTTTCTATGGTATTTACATAGCTGGAATAAACATAAGCCCTTCTATCCATCGTAGAGGGGAGCATATCCTCAACAATATGTGTATTAATAATATTTGAGAATAAAAGTAATCTAAGTTTCGAATATCTGTCTGCGTAAATCAAATAATTATTATCATAATTATTTGATAGCCATTTAGAAGATTTAACTTCTGACTCATGTGTATAAGACATATCATAGCTTTCTCCAAAGTTATTAAGTTGTATTTGTGATTCTCCACCAACTAGTTGATAAGGAAACCCAGAAACAGGTAAAAAATACAAAATGAATATTATAGTCATTAACATTATCTTTATATTTTCTTTTTTAAAAAATCTAAATAATACTAATCCGCCAAGAACTGCTGACAAAGAGAGAATAACTAAAGTTTGTTGGTAAAGTCTTCCAACATTATAAGCTATTGATATATAAGGAACAAAAAGTATTACTCCTACTAAAAATACACAATCTAAAATCATAAGTATATACTCTATATCTATTTTTCTTTTTTTAAATTGAGTAAATAAAAGATAAAAGGCACCAACTATAATGAAAACTTTTATTGATTTTTTAGCTATTTCATGAGAATAGTATATTGTTTTTTGAGCTATTTGATTGGTAATCGGTAAATATTTTGGATATATCGGTTCGGGTTTATATTCTTTATACTTTTCTGATGAATAATAATTTATATATGGTTTATTTGTGTGATAATCAAGTGATGTGTTATAAGCATAATCTTGTACATCTTTTATTGTATATATTCCTGCCCCTCCAAATAAAACACTTATCGCTTCCACGCTTTTCATTTCTTGTGTGAATATTTTCCTCATATTTATTATTGTGTTGTACGTAGTAGCAACTAAACCGTCAGAAATTTTTGTCAATTGAACATACCAAAGGAAGGTAAAAATAATAAGGAAGAAAACCATGATTCCGTTGCCGTTGAGATAATATTTTCTCTCGTCTAATTTCTTTCCTTTCTCTTTCAAATTAAGCTTTTCATATATTTTTAAAAAGGGCTTTTTATTTTCAGTTTTTCTGAAAATTAAACCTATAAAATAAGTAGAAATAAAAAGCGCAAGAGCTACATATGTAGTAGAATAATGGCTTACTATCATAGAGAAACCAAAAATGAGGAATAAGGTTTTTCTAAATATAAGATTAATATTTCTATTAAATAATATGAGCAAAGATGATGCAAAAAACAAAAAAGCGATTTCTTGTCTCGCTAATGTAGGCATCCCTTGCATAAATTGCCATTGTGATATGAAAAAGAAGCTTGCCAAAAAAGCAATGATATCTTTTGTATATCTTCTTAAAAACAAAAAGACAATAACTGGAACAAAAGAAAAAACTATCTGAAAAACTAACTTAAAAATGTATTCATCATTGATGTTTAAAAAGGAATAAAGGATTGTAGGAAGAATTGTTATACTCAAACAAGCATTGTAAGCATTCCTGGGAAAATTTGACATGCTCCAATGAAAATTTTCTTTTGTTAATTGGAACATTTGATATTCTTGGTGAATATCCCAACCAGAAATATGCCAACTTCTCAATGAATACATTAGTAATAATGAAATACTCATCATAAAAATTGCCCAAGGAAAAACATGCTCATTGAGCTTATTTCTTAAAAATGCAATAAGAAAAAAATAAATTGTAATTCCTCCCAACATAATCATTGTAAGTATGTTAGGGCCATTATTGTTCAGGATTATTGCCCCTAAAATCGAGAGAACTGGGAAGATGAGGGGGGTAATAAAGAAAATTATGTTTAATATGTCTAGTTTTGGTAATTTTGGTTTGTAGTTTAAGTTAGAATTACTTTTATATGCCATGAAAGTAAAAATTAAAAGAAAAATATCAAAGCTGACAAGTAGGGAAACTAATGACAAGGGTTTATCAATCCCAACTAAGGGCAAAGTCGAATTGATGAATAATCCTCCCAATATTAAAAAAGCAATACTTAATCCAATTGTATAAACCAGATATTCCCAAAAATCAACTTCTCTAATTTTAAACATTAGCATGATTAACAAACCAGGAACAGTTGTTAGAAATATAAAAGAAAAAATCGCCCTTAGATAGAGGTATTGAATATCAAAAAAGACTAAAAGATTTACAATGAGTCCAAAGATTAAAATTCCAAAAAATATTTTATTCTTTGTTATATACATTTTTTAATTTCCTACCCTTTTTTCTCCTTAGCACATTTTATGAACATATCCGGGAGAAAATCATATCCTACTTTTCTAACTTTGATTGTTGATATCTTTTCTATTGGTTCCATTTTTTAGAAAAAATAATTCTTTTAAAACAATAAAACCATAGATCAAATTTATGCAGACAACTTTTAAGGGATGCCTTTTAATATTTTTTGTTATTGGAGCAAGTATTAATAAAGGATAATACTGGCCAGAAGAATGTTAAGGGGAAAAATAATATACATTGGTAAAGCAGCAATACCATATCAAAACAAAATAAATTTCCCCACCTGCCTGAATGTTTTTTTTATAACCTTACCCGTGCCTCTCCATATCTGAAAGCCTTTTTAATTTCTTGCTTTAAATTTCCCCAATCATGATATATAAATGCATTTTTATTTCGTCTAATTTTGTAAGCTTCTTGGGGTATCCTCCAAGTAAAATCCATATCAGGGCCATAGTTAAATTTTTCATCAAAAAAGCCCATCTTTTTTTAATTTCTTTTTTTGAATACCATGTTCATAGTGGAGGCTTTGCCTAAATACTTTTTGGAGTTTATTCTTTCTTCTTCAACACCCCATATAGCTTTCCCGTCAATAGATTTAATTGGCTAGCAATAACAATTTCTCCTTCATTGTTAATTGGTTTGACTAATTCGATTAGCCAATAATCAACAGGTATACAATTAGCATCTATTAAAGCAATAATATTCCCTTGGGCTTTTTTAAACCCTATGTTTCTCTGTTCGGGAAGTGTAATGTTCTTACTTTTTTTATTATAACAATAAATCCATCTTACAGACGGGAATTCTTTCTTTATGTCATAAAAATTTCTCTCTGAAGAGTCTATTACCAAGATCTCAGTTTTTTTCTGGTTTAGTGATTTTAACTAGTTTTTTAAGAGTGTTTTCTATTCCCCTATCACTCTTAGCTATAATTATTATTGATATCATTTTTAATTATTTTAGTTTAACTCCTTAACATTTTGATAAACATCCTCAAATTTTTCTACAATTTTATTCCAGTCATATTTCTTAACCTCTTCGAGACCATTCTCGCTTAATTTTTCTCTTAACTTAGAATTCATAAGCAGTTTTTCAATTGCTTTTGAAAAATCCTCAGGTGTTATTTTACTAGTAGTCCAGTTTTATTGTTTTTTATTTATTATCATTGATGATATGTGTTAGCTAATAGCTGTTTCCATTTTAATAAACAAATCGAAATATCAAATTTTTTTGCGTGTTCGATGCAACTACTTTTCATTTTCTTGGCAACTATTGTATCAAAATTAGTGACGGTTTTAATTATTTCTTTTTCTACGGCTGGAATTAAATACCCAGTTTTACCATTTATAACTGTCTCCTTACAACCCCCCTCATTTACTGCAATGCATGCCTTACCCGAAGCCATACCTTCAAGTGGAATAAGACCAAAATCTTCGTGAACAGGCATATATATAGTTGCTAGGCAGCTTGAATATAGATCAATTAATTTTTCTTCACTGACTTCACCTAACATCTGGATATTTTTACTTTTTTTAATTATTTCAGATATCTTTTCCTTTTCTGGACCATTTCCAACAATAATTAATTTTTTGTGAGGTATTTTTGTGAATGCTCTTGCTATCAAGTCAACTCTTTTTGGAGGGTGAAGCCTTGCAACAGTTAGGAAAAAATCACCAAATTTCTTAAATTTAAACTTGCTTGTATCTACAGGTGGATAAATAATTATGGCATTTCTTCCATAAATATTTTTTATCTTTAGCTTTATATATTCTGACTGAGTTATAATTAAATCGAAATTACTTTTTACAGAAGTTTGGTCTTTTTTGTAAAATAACCATTTATAAAAAATATGAATCAGTTTTGATAAATAACCCATATTATGTATTTTCAATCCTTCCCAATCATATAAGTGCTTGTTTGGTGTAAGACAATAATAGATATTTTTATTTCGTTTATTTGATCCATAAATCGATGAACCGAAATATATATTTACATCATATTTGAATTTGTTCCTGTTAAGTAAAAATCGAATTGGTGACTCAAGAAGAACACCAACTGGTTTAGACCATCTAATAGTAATGTTACCTAAATTGATGACCTTGTTTTTTATAGGTAGCCAATTTGCAATTTTTGCATTGTACCCAGATGTTATTATATCCGCACCTAAAGAATTAGCTAAATCTATTAAATGCCGTCCTGCACCGCCTATTGTAAACATGGAATCATAAAAGAGTGCAATTTTCATTTGATTACTTCCTCATAAATTTTTCAAACTTTTTTGCAATTTTCTCACATTTTTGCCCATTTTTTTTAGCCAATTTTGGATTTTTCAATAGCCTAATTATAGCTTCTACCAAAGCTTGTGAATCTCTTTGTTTTACAATAATTCCACAATTATTTTTATCACATCATTAGCGACTCCCACAATATCTGTTGCAATTACTGGAATTTTACATGCCAAGCTTCTAAAAAAGTTAATTGTAGCCCTTCACAACTCGAAGCTAGTAAGAATATATCAGCATTGCCTATAAAAATCAATTAATTCTTTTCCTCATTTCTTATCATGTAGTATTATATTCTTTATCCTCTTGTCTAATTGTCTAAAACTAAGTTTTTGAGTTATTCTTTCTTTTCCCCTTCACCAATCATATGTAAAATTAACTTGTTTTTTAACAGAGAAGTTGCCTCGATTAATTTATGAATATTATTTTAAACAAAAAAACCTTCCAACAAAAAGCAGATTTGGGATCTTATTTAATTTTTTCTCTTTATTTATGAAATATTTTTCGCTTATACCATTTGGAATCACAATTACTTTACTTTCATTAATTCCATATTTTCTATTATTAAATTTCCTATAATCTTTTAATAAGCAAATCAATTGAAGCAAACGCCTCTACATGGTGGCCTTTTTTTACTAATCTCTCTGAGACTTCTCTAGCAACATTTTGCACTCCCCCAACGTGTGGAAGGCAATAAGACACAATTTGTATTATTCTCATTCTTATTTCCTAAGATTCAAATTTTTAATATCATTGTCCATAAAAATTCTAAACCACAACTCGAGTTTCAATAAAATCCATAATTCTACTGAATAATCTTTATTTCCCTGTTGATGCTCTTGCCATAATTCCTTAATATAGTCTATATTAAATAAACCTCTTTCTTCTAATTCCTTACTAAACAGGATTTGTTCAGTGTATTTCTTTAAATCTTCTCTAAGCCACTTACCAATTGGCATGCTAAAACCTTTCTTCTTTTTACACAAGGTTTCTTTTGGTAGAATTTTTAACATAGCTTTTTTAAAGATATATTTTACTTTAAATCCCTTTATCTTTAAATTTGCTGGAATTGATGAAGCAAAATTAACTAAATTGGAGTCAAATATTGGTGCTATTGTAGCAATAGAGTTTATACTACTACAAACATTTGTTTTTATAAATATCACCATGCTGAATAATTTTGTGTCTAAATAAAGAAGTTTATCAAGATCATTTTTAGCATTACATTTCTTGAAACATTTCTTTAAACAATTACTATCCTTTAATTTTTCTTTACATAATCTTTTAAGCATACCTTCTTTATAACCAGGGCTTAACCATTTTTTATGTCTTTCTTCTAAAGGTAAAGAAAAAACAAGTTCCCCTTTCTCGTTCCAAAGATTTCCAGACCCTTTTGATTCTAATTCTTTTACTATTGGAATGAAAGAAAAGAATTTCTCTACACTATGCCTTATAACCTTGAGAGAAAAAATTTTCTCCATACTATTTCTTATAATTTTTGGGTTTATTAAGTATTTATTAATTAACAAATGGTATTTGTATCTTCTTAATCTGCCTGCAAAAAGATCATCTCCACCATCCCCTCCCAATACCAAGTTAGTATACTTTTTTGCTAATTTTGCTGCATAATAAGTCGGTATTTCACTAGAGTCAGCAAAAGGTTCATCTTCAACCCAAACAAGTTTAGGTAATATTTTTTTTACATCTGTAGATTTAACATAAAATTCATGATGATCTGTATTAAAATGTTTTGCTATAATTCTAGCATAATCTAATTCATTGTAAGAAGCTTCTTCAAAGCCAATAGAAAATGTTTTTACCTGTTTTTTGCTAACAAGGCTTGCTAATGCTACAACAGAACTAGAATCTAATCCTCCAGATAGAAGAACGGCGGGATTTTTTACTCCTTTCAACCTTCTCTTTACAGAATCTTTAAGTAATTCATAAATTTTTTTAGAGTAAAATTCTTCTTTTGCTTTAATTTTTTGGGAGAAATCTAAATCCCAGTATTCTTTTACAAAAACTTTTTTACCATCATAAATTAGATAATGAGCTGGAGATAATTTTTTACTATCTTTAAAAATTGTTTTGGGAGCAGGAATATAAGTATAGGTAAGATAGTCATTTAGAGCAGAAGAGTCTATTTTCTTTTTGAATTCACCATATTGTAAGATTGCTTTTAATTCAGATGCAAAGAAAAATTTACTATTAATTAAAGCATAGTATAAAGGTCTAAGTCCTATCTTGTCTCGAGCAAGCAATAATTTTCTTTTTTTAGTGTCATATAAAGCAAAAGCAAATTCACCATCAAATCCATTAATTCTTTTTAGAAAATCTTCTCCCAATTCTTCATACAAATGAATTATGACTTCTGTACCTGTATCTGTGGAAAAATTATGTTTTTCACTTAATTGTTTTTTTAATTCCCCACTATTATAAATTTCACCATCACAAATTAAAAATATAGAACCATCTTCATTTTGGATAGGGTAAGGATTCTTTTTGGAATCGTTTATATTTAACATCCCTTGCGCAAGGGAACAATTTTTGTCTGTATAATAATTAATCCTGTCTGGCCCTCTATGACTCATGATATTCGCCATTTTTCTAAGTAAATTTATATTTTCTAAATCGTAAAAGCCACAAATGCTACTCATTTTTTCTAATCCTTCCGTTTTTCTCGGTTGTAAATTTCGATACTTCAGATTGTTAGGTTTTTATAGATACTTATAAATTTTTTTGCAACTTTTTCCCAGCTATATTTCTCTACTACTAATTTTCTTCCATTTTTCCCTAATTTTTCCCTTAGTTTTTTATTCTCGATCAATTCGAGCATTGCTTCCGCAATTTTTTTGGTATTTTTGGATGGAATCATTAAAACATTTTCTTTATTTTTACAAATTTTTGATACACCTCCAACATTAGTTATTATTACAGGTAGACTAGCAGCCCATGCTTCTAGTAGAGTCAGTGGGAAACCTTCCCAAATTGAAGGTAATATAAAAACATCAGAGTTAACATAGTAAGTAGTTATTTCTTGGAAAGTTTTTTTCCCTAAAAATTTAATATATTTTTTTAAACTAAATTTTAAAATTATTTCTTTAAGATATGCTTCTTCTGTTCCTGTCCCAACAAGATGAACTTCAAAATTAGAATTATTTACTTTAAGAATATTTATCGCGTTAATTAGGTAAATCAAACCTTTTTGTTTTTCTAATCTCCCTACAAATAAAAATATTGTTTTGTTTGTCTTTTTTATCTTTTTTTTATCAAATTTTTCTAAGTCTACTCCATTGGGCATATAAATCACATTTTTTATGTTTACTTTTTTAAATGATGATAGCGAATTTTTATCAACGGTTACAATCTTATTAAAGTTAGAATATTTGAGGCAAAATTTTTCTATAATTCTCTTTGCCAATGTGTTTTGTTTATAAGGGAAAGAAACCCCACGACATTGATTGATAATTGGTATTTTGTATAATTTGCAAGCAAAAGATATAATAAAACCTAAATCTGCCGTGTGACTATGAACAACATCTGGTCTTATTTTTTTAATTAAACTAAATGATAAAAAGAATAATGTTAATGATGAGAAAAGCCTCTTGAAAGTTATAAAGTCCCAATTTTGAGCAAGATCTTTTAAACCAAATTTTATAACATTTGGTTTGTCTATTATTTCATCACAATTAGTTGTTAAAATAAACACTTCATGCCCTAATTTCTTCTGTTGTTTTTCCAGATTCATAGATCCAATTGCATCTCCCCCCAAAGCATTCGGATATTTTTTTGTTACATGTAAAATTCTCATTTTCTTGGCTCCCAAATTATTTCAGAATTTGTTAAATATCGGAGATTTTTTATATTACTTATATAACTCAAAACTTTTTCAAATTTATTCCAATCATTGTATTTATCTATAAGCCATGAATGTCCCCATAAATGCCATACGCATCCATTCTGGTTCACATAGTCAAATGTATTTTTGGTTATCTTTGTCCAATCTTTTGTGAACATGAAAGGTATGAGTTTAATATTATTTTTTATCGCCAATTTAATCTCACCACATACATCACGAATAGATAAAGGAAAAACCTTATTGTTGTCCCTAATTCAAAAAGATCTCCTGGAATAGTAGTGAATGGTCGTTCGGTTGTTCTGGCCCCAATAAAACCCGCCCTCTTCACCAGTTCTTTTATCTTCTTATTATAAGCTCCACCAGGATAACAAAAGCACTGAACTTCTTCCCTAATTAAATCCTCCAAATATTTTTTTGAATCTATAATTTCATTAAAAGCTTCTGTTTCGCTGATTTTTGTTAATCTTGGATGAGTCATGGTGTGAGCCCCAATTTCAAAATCCCTGTTTAATTTTATAATTTCATCGTCTGATAAAAAATCTTCTTCTCTGAACTCTCTATTTTTTGGAGAAATATAAAAAGTTCCTCTAATTCCATACTTCTTTAGAAGCTTGGCCAATTTAAGGTCCAATTTATGACCATCATCCCAGCTGGTTGTAACCATTATTTGTTTTTTTCATTTCAAATAAGCCTCCTCAATTTCATCAACAATCTTATCCCAATCGTATTTTTTCGCTAATTCTACAAAGGTTTCCTCCATTCCTCTGCTCGAACTATTTAGTAAAATTCTTATAATTCTTTTTGCAATTTCTTCTTCATTGAGTTGGCAGACAAAACCATTTTTTCCTTCTTCTATAAGATTTCTAGCAGCATTGCCTTTATGGTTCACTGTTATCACCGGTATACCGCAGGTATTTGCTTCAATCGCAACAATTCCAAAGCCTTCTATAGTCGATGGTAAAACGAAAACTTTTGATGATTTTATTATAGCATAAACATCATCATGGTCTTCTAATAAACCTAAAAAATTAATATTTTTTCCCATGTTTAACTTTTGGGCTAGTATTCCAAGCCTCTTTTTTTTCAGGTTCATCTCCGATTATCAAAGATTTAATTTCGGGATTTTTTTCCTTTATTAGCTTTATTGATTTAATCAATATATCAACATTTTTATAAGACACCAACCTACCCACAAAAATGACATCAGACTTCTCTTTCGCTGACTTGATTTTTGTAATAAGATAGAATTCTATTCCATTTGGAACCGTGTATATAGGTTTTTTTTAATCTAATTCTTTTTTAAGCAAATAAGTAGTATGCTCTGAAACTGAAATTATTTTAGCTTGGTGTTAATACAGCTAATTTTTCGATAATATAACCTAAATATCCCTTCAAACCAATATATTTCCAATAATTTTTACCCTTGTTTAACTAGCCAGTTGTGTAATCTTTGTACACCTTCCGTAAAATTAATCTTTGGTTCAAAGCCCAATATTTGCTTAGTCTTGCTAACATCAGCCACTAGTTTAACAATATCTCCCTTCCAACTTTTTCCAGTATAGTGAACTTTTGTATCCTTTAATTTCAAAATTTCAAGCAAAAGTTTTACGAGTTGTTTTATGCTAATTGGGTTTCCTCCAGCCAAATTAAATACATCCCCGACAGCATTATCATTTTCTGCTGCTAAAATAAAAGCTCTTGCTGTATCAGTCACATAACAATAATCTCTTATTTGTTCTCCTGTTCCCAAAACCTCTAATTTAGTTGGATCTTTATATAACTTTTTTAATAAATCATACATAACATATCTTGGCTGTCTTTCCCCATATGTATTAAAAATCCTTATTGTAACAAAAGGAAGTCCGTATGTTTTGTAATAAGCAAAACCCAAGCTTTCAGTTGCTAATTTAGAGGCTCCGTAGGGTGAACAAGGATTTAAGGGATGTTTTTCATCAATTGGAATATATTTAGCCTCACCGTATACAGCCGCAGAAGAAGCAAAAATTACTTTTTTAACATTAAAGTCTACACAACTTTTTAAAATATTAAATCCTCCAATAGTATTTGTATCAAAATCATATTTAGGATGTTTTACAGAATAGGGAACATCTGCATTAGCAGCTAAATGAAAAACAATATCTTGTTCCCTTACTATACTTTTAACTTTTTTATAATCCCTAACATCTATCTTTTGAAAATTTATCTTATCTTTAGATTTTTCGAGATTTCTTAGACTCCCTGTTTTAAGATTATCTATTACTGTAACTATAGCTCCTTTTTCCACTAATAAATCAGTTACATGTGAGGGAATAAAGCCTGCTCCTCCCGTAACTAAAACTTTTTTATTTTTTAACTGCATTTTTAAGTACCTCCTGATACACAGATAATAGTTTATCCACATTTCTTCCCCAGCTAAATTCTTTTTCGATCAATTTTCTACAATTTTTTGACATTTCTTCTAGTAATTCTTTGTTTTCATACAAATATTCAATTTTCTTTGCAATTTGTTTTGGTTCGTTTGGTTCTACGATAAAACCTGTTTGATCATCTCTAATAACTTCAATTTGCCCGCCAGTATTTGTACCTATTACTGGTAAACCTGATGCAAATGCCTCAATAACCACCATCGGGAAACCCTCTCCCGTTTTAGAGGGCAATATAAAAATATCAGAAAGAGCGTAGTAATATGGCAATTCATCATCTGATATGAAACCAATAAGCTTTACGTTAGAAAGATGATTCTCTTTTATGTATTTTTTAACTATATCTGTATCTGGACCTTTTCCACCTAAAACAAAAAGTATGTCTTCTCTTTTTTTATTGAAGAATTTGGCAACCTGGAGAAAGGTGTCTATTCCATTCTTAAATGTAATTCTTCTAATAGTCAAACAAATAAATGCTTCTGGATTAATCTTAAGTTCCTCTCTTACTATTTTTTTATTTCTAATAGGTTTAAATCTCTTAAAATTCACACCATTATAAAGTATAGAGACATTATTAAGTTTTTTAGCAATTGATAAAACATATTTCTTTGTTTCTTCGCTCACAGCAATAATGTGATCTGCTGAATTTAAAGTATATCTTCCAATGGTTTTATCTGCAATTGTTTCTATTAGTCTTAATATAGGATTTTTGTAATTTATATAAGTATTATGTTGATTTAATACTATTGGTTTTTGATATATTCTTGATATTATTGCACCAAAAAAAGATTGCATCCAAACTATTCCGTGTGTATTTATCACATCACTTTCTTTTATTTCTTCATTCAATCTAAGTAACAATTTTGGGTAAAGTATAGGATAAGGAACCCCAAAATGGTTTTCAAAAAAATTTAAGGCTTTAACTCTAATGACTTTTATTCCATCAATAATTTCTTGTTCAGTTTCTTCTCCTACCTTACTAGTTATTATTGTAACCTGATGTCCTCTCTTAATTATCTCTTTTGCTTGGTTATAGGCGACAATCTCAATTCCTCCTATATGTGGTTGGAAATAATGGGTCAAGATTAAAACTTTCATTTTATTTATCCTATTATTTTTATTGTTTACTTTTTATCTTCTTTTTTCTTCATAACTAATCGTGTTGTCACTTCAAATAGTCTTTTTTCTTTTCCTCTTTCGTTGTACGGATATATGGCATCAGAAACTAAAGCAATTTTCATCATTTTCATTTTGTTTAGCTTTAACCAAAAATTCTTTTTTTTATTAGATGAAGAATATTGCCAAGACCGTCCTTGAGAGTACTAAGTTTAACCTCACCTACCCTTGATCTGTAAGCAATTGGGACTTCAGCGCACTTAAATCCATTTTTATAAGCTTCTATTTTTAGCTCTTGCGAAAAGGGCATGCCAGAAGATTTAATATTCAATTTAGACCAAATACTTCTTTTAAAAATCCACATTCCTGATTGGGAATCTTTACACGGTAACCCAAATAGTATTTTAGTCATTAATTGAAGCAAAAGATTTCCATAATAGTGGCTTCTACTCATTACCCCTGGTTGCAGATTAGTCAGTC
>Ga0210003_1003086_pt1 | contig 13734 bp, 8 predicted proteins | sample LantaG_FD_182804 | JGI IMG/M metagenome (GOLD analysis project Ga0210003, IMG submission 182804) | Deep subsurface microbial communities from Baltic Sea to uncover new lineages of life (NeLLi) - Landsort_02402 metaG (SPAdes) (version 2) | ecosystem: Environmental > Aquatic > Marine > Oceanic >... | reverse complement strand
TCGGAAAAAAAAAAAAAAGAAAAAAAAAACGGACCCCGAAAAAAAAAAAAAAATCTCTTACCATGAAATGCCAGATCTTCTTCCCCGATTCCTTGTGCGTGATCCTCGACTCCCCGTCGGCGGCCATCACCCCACGGCCGGTAAAGGACCTCACGGACCCGCACAGGTTGGTCTTGCCGGAAGCGCACATGCGGCACTTGCCGCAAAAGGCCTGGTAGCAAGGGATCACCGCGTCGCCCGCTTTGCAGGTCGTCACCCCTTCCCCGACGGACTCGACGGTGCCCGCCGCCTCGTGGCCGAGGACGCAGGGGAACAGCCCTTCTGGGTCGTGGCCGTCGAGGGTGTAGGCGTCGGTGTGGCAGAGGGCGGTGGCGACGATCTGATGTTTTTGTTGTTGTTGTTGTTGTTGTTGAAAAACGTCAGACTCGGGTTTTGTTTTTCCAGTCCGTCGAAGAAATCGCAGAAACCGCAAAAGAGAAACAACAACTCCCTCCCCCCAACCTCACCTTGATGCGGACCTCTCCCTTCTGTGGGGGTCCAATGATGACCTCGGTGACGTCCAGGGGCTTGTTGGCCTCCCAGGCCACCGCGGCGAGGCACTCGATCGGCTGTAGGAGTTTTTTTTTAAAAACGATTTTGAAGAGAGGTGGTCGAGGTCGAAGAAGAACGAAAACGATTGACGTTTGAGGGTGTCGTGAGTGGTGAATGCTCTCTTTGCTTCTTCTTCTTCTCCTCTCTCTGTTTACCTATTGTCCTTTGACACTTGGGCCCAGCGATAACGGACCTTGCCCTCTGTCGCCATGGCTGAACGGAGAAAAACAAAGAAAGAGAGAGAAAGAAAAGGGGAGGGAAGATGAAAGACTAGTTTTTTTTTTTTTTTTTTTTTTCGAGCGACAAGTGAGTTTGGAAACCAATGCCCCTCTTTTCACTCTTTTTTTCTTTTTCTCTCTCCTCTTTGCTCCCCTCTCGGCGAGGAGAGAGCTCTCAGCTCTCTCTCACCCTCTCTCAATTGCTGCTTTCGTGGCTCTTTTTTGGTGCTCTCCGCCGATCAGCAGCAGTGAGCATCGAACGAGGCGCCTCGCAGCGATGCGGGGAGCTCGAAGCAGAAGCAAGCGATCGATCGCTCTCGTCGCTCTCGTCGTCACCATCGCCTTTGCCTGCTCCTTTCGGTCAATCCGCGCCCAGTTCTCGCGCCCGGTGGCCTCCGCCGCGGACGCCCAGGCGCACGCCGCTCGCTCCAAGTTTACGGCACGCGAGTCGAGCGGCGACCTGGGGTCTCACCCTCTGACGGGCGAGGACGAAGGCGACGATGGTGATGGTTCAATCGACGCCGATCGGCCATCGCTCCACCACTCGTTCGCGCCCGACGCCGACGCCGGCGACTGCGGCGCGCCGCTCTCGCACCTCTGGACCGCCGACGCCGGCGCCTCCTCCATCGCCGCCACGCCTTTAATCACCGATCTCTTCTCCGACGGCTCCAAAGAGGTCATCGTGCCGGCCTTTGTCCACGAGCTCGAGGCCCTCGACGGAGCCTCCGGCGCGAGGTGGTCCGACGGCCGCTGGCCTGCCTTCCACGGCTCGTCGGCGCACGCATCGCCTCTGCTGGCCGACGTCGACGGCGACGGCGTGCAGGAGGTGCTGCTGGGCACCTACGACGGGCGGGTAAGCGCCTACCGGGACACGGGGGAGAGGGTTCGGCCGGTCGAAGACGACGAGGGCGGCGCACAAGGTGAAAGCGGGGGTGGAGGTCTGGCGTTCCCGCGGCTGAAGGCGCGGACCCTCTGGTACCAGGGCCTCGCCGCGGACCCCACCTCGCACGACAGGCCCGACTTGGGGAAGAACGCCGACGCGCAGCAGGAGCTGCAGGCGAAGCTGGTCGACGAGGCGCTGCGGGCGAGGGAGGAGAAGAAGAACAGCGGCGGAGGCGGAGCTCCCGGCCGTCGCCGTCGCCGTCGCTCCCTGCTGCAAGCTGCAGCCAACGACGCCGCAGCGACGAGCGTCGAGGCCGAGGCCAAGGCCACCTTCGACGAGCTCTTTGGCGAGCAGAGCAGCGGCGGCGGAGGCGAGAAAGCCGCAGGAACGGCGACGACGACAACTTTCGCCGACGCGAACGACGGCGGAGCTTCCTCTTCCTCTTCCTCTGATGAACAACTCCAGAGCGAGCACGAGCAGCTCACCCCGGACCAAATGGCCTCCCTGCTCGCCGAGGGGATCGACGCCGCCGAGATCGAGGGCATCCAGGAGCGGCTGGCCAACGAGGCAGAGTCATGGGTCGAAAACGTCGAAAACGCCAGAATCGATGGTGGGAGTTTCGAAAACGGAGCAGGAGGAGGAGACAACGCCGAGCTCTGGGGCGACGAGCCCCCGGAGGTAGAGCGCCTCCCTTCCAACGAGGCCCTCAAGAACGCCGGCGTGGACGTAAAAGGCGGGAATTCCGCCCTCCCGGAGTTTATCTTGGTCGACGCTCACCTGCTGGCGACGCCCGTCGTCGCCGACGTCGATGGCGACGGCCACGACGAACTCGTCGCCGCCGTCTCCTACTTCTTCGACGACGCCGAGTGGCCCCGCTCCCGCATCGAGAAAGAGTTGGGAGGCGGAGTTGATACCGAGAAGTACGTTATGGCGGGGGCCGTGGCGATCTCGCTGCGCGGCGGCGGCAGCGACGGGCGCGGCGGAACCCGGAAAAGAGGCGACGTCGTCTGGGCGTCGCACCTGGACTCGAGCACTTCTTCTTCTCACTTCCAGGCCCGCGCCCTCTCTAGCCCTTCCATCGCGGACGTGGACCGCGACGGCAAGCTCGAGGTCGTGGTGACGACGACGCTGGGGTTCGTCTACATCCTCGAAGGCGCGACGGGCAAGGCGAGGGACGGGTGGCCGCTGCAGCTGGCGCCCGTGCAGGCCTCTGCTGCCCTCGCCGACGTCGACGGTTGTGGAAAGCTGGAGCTTATCGTCGCCGACGAGGCCGGGACCGTGGCGGCTCTGAAGAGCACCGCCGGGAACGGGACCAATAATAACCCCAACGATTTCATTTTGTGGGAACGGCACCTCGGCGCGGCGGTCACCGCGACGCCGGCGATCGGAGATGTTGATGGAGACGGCGACCTCGAGGTCGTGGTGGGCGACGCAGCGGGCACGGTGTGGTGCCTCGACGCTCGCACGGGCCTGGACGCCAACCGGTGGCAGCACGGCAAAGATGACGTGGCTGCGAGGAGGAACGCGCTGTGGCCGTGGAAGCGAGACTTGACGACCTCTTCACCGTCTTCAACTTCTCCTTCTCTTCGCCGCGGCGCCCGAGGCCGGATCGTCGCCTCCCCTCTGCTGGTGCCCCTGGGCGACCCCCCACTTCAGCAGGGCAGGCACCCGCCCCTCCGCGTCGTCGTCCCGGCGTTCGACGGCCTTCTATACGCCATTGCCGGTGACGGAGCCTGCTTCGATTCGCTCGATCTGGGAGAGGCCAGCTACTCTCGACCCTTGGCGGATGACCTGGACGGCGACGGCTCCCTGGAGCTGGTCCTGGCGACGATGTCCGGTTCGGTGCACGCCATCAAGGCCGGGAGGGCCGGCGTGAGCCACAGGGTCGACGCCGCCGCGGCGGCCTCCACGGCGCTCCACCTGCCGCCGCTCGCCGCCGCCGCTCTCTCCGCCATTTCGCAATCTCCTTCCCCGTCAAACTCGCTCCCTTCCTTGCAGCTCGATGCCGACGACCCCCCACCGGCGGACCCGTTGGCGGTCACGGCAGAGGCCATCCCGGACGGCAACAGGTTCGTCTGCTCCGCTCCCTCCTTCGAGGGCGTGAGGGCCCTGGCAGAGGACAGGAGCCCGCGAGACGTCCGAGGGCGAGAGCTCGCCGTGAGGTTCGAGATCGTCGACCGTCGAAGCAGGAAGGCCGGGCCCGAGTTCCCTTCGACCGCCGCTGTCGTGGCTCCCCCGACCGACGATAACGGGGGAAGGGGGCCTTACAGGGTGACGGTGTCGCTGCAGGGCGTCGGCGCGGAGCAGATGAGCGGGAGCGGAAAGAAGAAAGGTTCGAAGAGTTCTTCAACTTCTTCTTCTTCTTCTTCTTCTTCTTCTTCTTCTTCTTCTTCTTCTTCTTCTTCTTCTTCTTCTTCTTCTTCTTCTTCTTCTTCTCCGGCGACGACCACCGTAGTCGGGATGACTGGCACGTACCCTCGCCCGGGGGTGTACAGCCTGACGCTCCCCGTTCCCAGGGCGAGGACGACGGCGACGGTCAGGGTGGAGATGGTGGATGAGGTGAGGAAGAGAAAAAAAGGAGTTTTAAACTTTTTTTTTCCTTTTCAATTTTCTTCTTCGTCTTTTTCTTTTTCTTCTTCTTCTTCTTCTTCTTTTCCGCTCACCTCAAAATTCTCTCTTCCACCTTCAAACTCAAATTCCAGTCCGGCACGCGCTTCTCTGACTCCTTCGCGCTTTCCTTCCACGTGCACGCGCACCGCGCCCTGAAGTTCATGGTGGCGGCGCCCACGCTGCTCGCCGCCGCGGCGGTGGCGGCGGCGGTCGGCGGAGGTGGTGGCGGTGGCGGAGGAGGAGGAAAGAGCGGGAGGCGAAGGAGCCAGCAGCAGAGGCGGCAGAGTCCCGGGTCCGGTGGCATCCTGGACGCGCCGCTGCCGCTGCGGTACTGAAGCCCTCGGTTCTCTCTATGTAAAAAAAGCAAGCAAAAAAGCAAGCAAGCAAGCGAATCCAAAAAAAGTAAGGTCGAGGAGCAAAGCAACGAGGGCCGCTCGCTTCAAACTCGGCTGCTCACTTTTTGTTTTCATCTAGAAGTTGCTGCCCCTTCTTTTTCTTTTGCTTTGTCAACTTCTCCCCTCCGATGCGTCCAACGGCCTTGTTCCTGGCGCCGCGCGCAGGGCCCACGCCGCCCTCTGCCGTGGGCGACGGCGGCGGCGGCGGCGGCAAGAAGAAGGACAGCGCGCCGCTCCCTCGGCTGCACAAATTGCAGTCTCCGTCGTCGCCCTCGAGAAGCTCCTCATCGAAAGCGGGGGCGTCTGCAGCCAACGCCGACGCCTCGGCCGCCAGTAGCAGCTCGGCAGCAGCAGCAGCAGCAGCAGCGTCGCAGCAACAGCCGGCTGCTTCTGCTGCTGCCGCAGCAAACGCCTCCAAGTCCGCCGCGGCCTTTGCCTACGCGCAGGGCCTGCTCTCGAAGCTTCGAGGCAATGAAAGCGTGAGTCAAGAAAAAAAAACATGAAAAAATGGAAGGGCGCCCTCCCGATCCAACTTGCTTCTTGGCTTCGGTTTCCTCTCTTTACAGCCCTCGCGTCGAAGACATATCGTGTTTTACCTCTGTGTTGGTGGAAGAGACCTGACGAGCGTGCGAATGAGGAGCTGTTGGGGTCGCTTGGAAAACAACAACATCGAACGACGACCGACGACCGACGACGACGCAGCGTCGTTGTCATCGTCGTCGTTCAATGAACTTTTGCTTTTCCCCTTTGGCAACTCGCCCCAGGCCTCTTCCCGCTCTCTTCTATCGCGCATTGCTGCCTTGTCGACTGTTACGTCGCGCCTAGAGGGATGGAATCTCGAACCGAGGGCGAGAAAGGCCCGCAGACCGCAGTGAAAGTCGCGAAAAAAAGAGCACAGCGAAACGAGTGACGAACGATGGCGGACACGTCAGCACGTCGACCTCTTCTCCCACCACCACCTCTCACCATCTCTCCGCTTCTTATTCTCCTCTCGTCTCCACCGCAACCACCGCCACCACACAGGCCTCGACGACCTCGACCTCTGCAGCGGCCACGCTCACGGCCCCTCCGCCGCAGGTCGTCGCGGCGCCTCCGACTTCGACTTCGTCTCCGTCGCCGCCCTCGACGACCTCCGAAGCCGCTCCCTCGGCCGACGCTCCTCCTTCAACAACCTCCTCCTCCTCGCCTCTGCTCCAGCAGCCCGACCTCCGCCGCTTCCTGAGACCCACGGGCGACTCCGAGACGCGCTACATCCGCATGCTCTCCTCGCTGTGCGCGCAGACCTACTACATAGAGAAGCTGACGAGCAGCACGCTGTGGAGGAGGCACCGGCTCGAGCTCGTCTCGACCTCGCGCGCGTGCGAGCTGCGGGGCGCGCGCGGCGGGCCGCTGGCGCAGCAGCGGGTGAGCCCTTCGAGCTTCTCTTCTTCGGGGTATTCCTCGGGTTCGCCCGGTTCTTCCCCTGCTTCTTCTGCTCCTCCTTCTCCGGGGCGTGGCGCCTTGCTCCAGAAGAGGGAGCTGCAGTCTCCTGAGGACGCGTTCGGCGACGGAGACGCGATGGCGGCCTCGCCGGCGCAGGCGGCCGTCGCGGCGGCGGCGGCGGAGGCGGCCGCCTCGCTGGCATCGGCCGGTGCCCCGCCGACGGACGCGCTCGCGGCTGCCGCTCTGGCTCGCGTCCAGGCCGCCGATAGCGTGGTGATGGAAGCGGAGGTTGTTGAAGAGACGGCGGTGCTTGTGAGCTCGAGCTCTTCGACTCCTCCTCCGCCGCTGAAACAATCCGCGACCGATCTCGTCGCCTCCCGCCTCGCCGCCGCGGCGCAGGCCGCCGCCGCCGCCGCCGCGCCCCTGGCCTCCGCTGCCGGGTCGGCGGTGGGATCCGCCGCCTCCGCCGCCGCGCTCAACGTCGGGTCGCTGGCGGCGGCGGCCGGCGCGGCGGCCCCGGAGCCGCTGCGCGCCGTCGCAGGCGCGGCGGCCGCCGGCGCGGCCGGCGTCGCGGGCAACCTTCCTCTGCGGGCCGTGGCCGGCTCCCTGCAGTCCGCCGCCGCCGCAGGCCACTCCACCGCCGTGGCGACGATCGCCCTGGTGACAGCTGCCGTGCAATCCAGCTGGGGGAGCAGCAGCGAGGGATCCACCTTGAAGGGCGACGACCTCGACGACGACGGCGCATGCGCGTCTTCGCCGACAGAGTGGTTCATCGCCGACGACCCCGGGTCGCACACCCGCTACTTCATCATCCAGGGCTCCGACACCCTCGACCACTGGAAGGTCAACCTGACCTTCAACCCCGTCCCCTTCGAGGACCCGGACCTGGGCGTCAAAGTGCACAGGGGCGTCTACGAAGCGGCACTGCGGCTGTACGACCGCTTCTTGCCGCTGGTCGTCGAGCATGTGGCCTCGAGCCCGTTTGCCAAGGTGGTCTTTGCCGGCCACTCCTTGGGCGGGTCGCTGGGGACGCTGCTGATGCTGATGTTCCTAAGGCGTGGGGTGCTGCCCCCCGTGGCGCTGTCTCCGGCGTACACTTTCGGGGCTCCCGCGGTGCTCTGTGACGCCGCGGCGTGGGGGTCGAGCTCGAGCAATTCTTCTTCGGGTTCGAGCTCTTCTTCTTCGACCTCACTTTTAACCTCTTCCTCGTCTCCGACGCTGGCCAAGACCCCGCTCTCCACCGACCCCGCCACGCGCCCCCGCGGCTGCTCCGTCTGCGGCGCCCCCGCCGGGGACTGTCTCCACGTCGCCGCGGGCGCCTGCGCCGCCCCGCTGCTCCAGCAGGGGACCTCTTCGACGAGCTTTAGGCCTCCGGCCCCTCTGCTCGAGAGGCTGTGTCTGCCGCCGGGCGCCGTCCGCAACGTGGTGATGGCCCGCGACATCGTGCCGCGCGCGTTCACGTGCGACTACTCGAGCGTGGCGAGCCTGCTGGGGACCGTGAGGAAGGAGTTCAGGGACCTGGAGTGCCTGCAGACGCCGGCGTCGGCCGCGGCGGCCGCCGCCGAGGCGGCGCTGAGGAGCGAGAGAGGGAATAGTTCTTCGCCTTCGTCGTCGTCGTCGTCGTCGTCGCCGATGGACGCCGCGCTCGTCGCCGCGCTCGAAGCCGAAGAGAAACAGAAGGACAAAAAGTCGAACGACCAAACGCAGACCCCAAACTCCCTCTTCTCCTCCTCGAGCACCCGCCAGGTGATGTACACCTTCATCGGACGCCTGGTGGTATTGCAGCCCGACGCTTCGCACGCGTTCGTCAAAGGAGAAAAGGAAGCGGCTGGCCACCCCCTGCTTCCCTCGGGCCCCGGGCTTTATACTCTGCGAGAGCCCGCGCTTCTGCCCGGGTCCGGCGCCACGGGCGCCAACAACATAGCCCCTCTGGTCAGAGGCGGCGGCAAGCGCGTCGTGATCGGCGCCTCCTCGAACGGGAAGTCTATGTCGGCGTCGGTGAACAACAGCAACAGCAGCGCGGCCGCGACGCCGCCGCCGGCGTTCGCCGCCGCGCGCCTGAGGCCCGTCAAGTCCGTCTCGGCCGCCGTCGCCGCGCTGATGGACCAGCCTCACCCTCTCGAAACCTTAACCGACCCGGGGGCATACGGCAACGAGGGTTCGATCTCGAGGTATCACAACCCAGACCACTATACCAGGGCTGTCGGGGGTGTGTTGCGGGCGAGGCAGGGGTCGGCGAGGTGGAGGCCGCTGAGCGAGCTGGCCGAGATCGGCAGGGGCGAGCCGCGGTGGAAGAAAGACGGGAAAGTGGTTTCTTCTTCTTCTTCTTCTTCTTCTTCTTCTTCTTCTTCTTCTTCTTCGCCGTCTTCGTCGTCGCCTGCGCCTCCTGCCGTTGCCGCTCCGGTTCCTCCTCCGCCTCCGTCCCCTTTCCTCGCGAGGCTGTCTCCCGGGATGCGGCCGCAGCTCGGGCGCGGCGGCGGGACGACGGTGATTAGGGCGCGGCCTGCTGCTGCTTCGGTGGTGGCGGCGAAGAACGGCGGCGGCAACGAAGGCGACGGTGACGACAAGAATTGATCAACCAAAAGCGACGCCCCTCCCCCCCCGAACTCGACTTCAAAGACTTTCAACCGTATGAAAAAAGGGCACGCTCTCACAAGAGCTGCTGCTGCCTTCTAGGAGACCCAGCAAAGAATTGAGATAGCATTGAGAGAGCGAGTTGAGAGAGAGAAAACAAAAAAAATTAAAAAATCAAAATCGAGCCAGCCACTTTTTCAGTTGTACCTTTGTCAAAAATAGCCCTCTTTTTTTCATTTTACACTATGTTCTTCATTCACTCATTCGTTGTGTTTTGTTGTCAGGATCTCTCTCTCGCGCCAGGTGTAGCTGGGCCTCCAGAACGAAAGCGCGGCGCGCGGGAGTTGGCTTTCGTCGTCGCTTCCGTCATCACTCTCGCTGTTGTCGTCGCTCTCGTCGCTTCCGCTGTCGTCACTCCCTCCTCCGCCTCTTCCGTTTCCGCAGCTCCTGCGGCACCCCGACCCCGTCGCCACCAGCGGCAGCCACGGGTGGATCGCCACGGCTGCCACGGCCTCTTTGGAGACGCGCCAGCCGGTCGATGAAGCAGGCGGAGGTAAAGCGGCAGCGGCAGCATCGGCGGCACCGATTCCTTCTCCTTCTTCTTCTCCTCCTCCTCCCTCCTTCTTCCCCCTCTGCTGCTGCGCCGCTTCCCACTCGCCCCGCAGGTCGAAGGCTCTCACCCACCCGTCCTCGCCGCCGCTCAGCAGGTGGCGACCGGCCACGGGCTCCACGGCCAGCCCGATGCGCTGCTGCGTGCGGCCCGAGGCGCGCGAGAGCGAGAGCGCGCAGCCGCCGCCGTTGCCGCCGCCGCTGCCGTTGCCGTTGCCGCTGCCGTTGCCGCTGCCGTTGCCGCTGCCGTTGCCGCTGCCGTTGTCGTTCGAGCTTTCGTTTGCGTTTGAGATTCCGCCTCCGAGGGGCAGCACCGAGTCCCCTCGCCTGACGTCCCAGCACCTCACCGCGCCGTCCCTCCTCGCGGCCGAGTACAGGTACCAGCCGCACGGGGACCAGCACAAGGCCGTGGCGGCGTCGGCGTGCCCGCCCTCGAGCGACAGCAGCACCTCGCCGGTCGAGGGGAGCGCGACCGAGACCGAGCCCGAGACGAAACCCACAGCCAGCAAGGCCGGCAGCGTTGAAGAAGAGGAAGGAGAGGAGGGCGAATTGGAGCAGGCCAGGGCGGAGACCATCGAGGATCCCCCTCGCAGGGGACAGTGCGTTAGGAGAGGCGCGGGAGCAGCAGCAGAAGAAGGGGCAGCAGCAGGGACGAAATCATAAGAGCGCGCCGGCTGCCGCCGCTGCCTCTTGCCAAACTGCAGCGGCACTCCGCTCGCGTCGCCACCGCCGCCGCCGCCCCCAAAGCCCCCGCTCCCGAACGACAAAGACAACGAGGAAGAGACTCTTCCATTCTCACTCGTTTTCCTCGAAGAAGAAGATCTGGGAGAGGGGATGACGGCCCTCGGCGCCTTGCCCGGCCTCGAGACGTCGAACAGAGCGACGCTGCCCGCGCGCCCGCCGAGCGCCAGCGTGCCTCCGTCGGGCGTGAAGCAGAGCGCGGTGGTGGTCGCGGGCTCTACCGCCTGGTCCATCGGCATGAACGAGGCCACGATGTTCGGAGGCGTCGAAAGGGCATCGGCAGCAGCATCAGCAGCGGCAGCAGCGGCAGCGGCGGCAGAAGGAAGAAAAGGCCCGAGGAGCTGGACCGGGAGGTGCCTAGCCGCGACCGCGAGCAGCGGCGGGCCGAACCCGAGGCAGCCTCCGCCCCCGTCTGCTGCTGCTGCCCCGCCGAGAGGGTGGAAGGCGAGGTCGTGGATGATGTCCCCTGCGTGCCAGGAACGGGACAGGGAGATTGGCGGGGGAGAAGGAGCGGCAGCGTCCTCCTCCTCCTCCTCCTCCTCCTCCTCCTCCTCCTCCTCTTCGTCGCCGCTGCTGCTACTCTCTTCCTCTTCCTCGTCTTCCGTCTTCTTCCTCGTCCTCCTCTTCCTCCTCGGAGGCCACGGCGCCTCTTTCCCCAGCGCCACCGCATCCGCGGGGATATCGAAGAGTCTCACGTGGTTGTCATCGGCAGAAGAAGCCAGCAGGGTCCCGCAGGGAGAGAAGCGGAGGGCCTTGACGAAGTTGAGGCCTGTTTTGAAGAAGGAAAAAGGAGGAGGAGGAGGAGGTCGAGGTTTTTTGAATTTGGCTAGCTCCAATCTGATCTGCTTCCGCCGATGTTGTCCCTCTCTAATTCCTCTATGATCTCTCTCTCGTACCTTCAAACTCGTCTGTGAAAGATCCCAGATGCGTGGGTGGCGTGGAGGCATCGAAGGCGAGCTCGGAGAAGCCTGGAGGGCGGTCGCAGGCGAGCAGAGATGCCATCGACTTTTTTCCCGAAAATTTCTTCAAAGTGATCCACGGCGTAAAAACTCATTTTTTCAGATTTCGATGGAGAAAAAAGTGGAGACTTCCGGAAGCAGCCACGGCATCTATAGAGCTTTTCATTGCTTCTTAACTGCTCTTGAGGATTTACACGAGATTGTTTTACGCCTCTGAAAGAGAGCAGGCTCAAAAGAAGACGATTCGAAGGCGCCGCTGCTTGCCGATTGAATTGAGAGAAAAAAGAAAACGAATGATCGAAAGAGAGCAGCTCGACCTCCGCTCGGCCCTCGCCGAGCTCGGCCTCGACTCCTCCACCTCCACCTCCACCTCGGAACCCTCCCAGCCCCTCCTCGACGCGGCCACCATCCGAGCCGCCTTCCGCAGGCGCGCCAAGGAGATCCACCCCGACCTGAACCCGGGGGCTCGAGCCGAGGAGGAGGCGTCGAGGCGCTTCGCCAGGCTCTCGCGCGCCGCGGAGGTCGCCCTGGCCGCCGCCTCCGGGAGGGGAAGTCACTACTCGTCGCAGTTCCAGCACCAGGGAGTTCCCGAATCCTTGCTGTCCTCTCTGCTACGGCAGCGCAAAGTCGCTCTGGGCCTGTCGGCGGCGCTCGTCGCAGCTGGAGGTGGGGCCCTCTGGCTCGCGCTTGGGGTCCACCGCGATCGATATTCCAAAGAGGTCGCTGCCGTTGTGCGGCAGCCCCCCTCGGAGGCGGCGCTGAGCGTGGCGAGGATGGTGGAGGAGGCGCGGGTGGAGGCGCGGGACCTGAGGCTGAAGGCAGAGGCGGAGGCCGAGAAGAAGAAGGGGAGGAAGTGAGTGTAATTTATTTTGTTGTTTGTGTCTCAAAATTTACAGAGCTTATTGATACAAATGCCCTGCCACCGCAAGCAGCAGCAGCAGCAGCAGCAGCGGAAAAAGAAGAAGAATGCGCGTTGAGGTTCGTTTTCATTGCTTGTTTGAGTTCTTTTCGGCCTCATTTTTTTCAGACAACGACGTCCTCCGACGCCGCCTCGGAAGCCGGCGAGGTCCCGTCGCCGTTTGCGTTCGCGTTAACCGCCGCAGGAGCAGCACTCGCATTCCTGGGTCCCTCGGAGCGTCCCCTGGTCCCCCGCGGCTGGTTATTGTTGTTGTTGTTGGCGGCAGCGGCAGCGGCAGCAGCAGGAACAGCGGCGGGAGGAGCAGCGACGGCGCCGGCGGCATTCGCTGTCGCCGCCGCCGTCGCGGCTGCCGCAGCAGCAGCGGCTCCCTGCCTGAGCTCCTCCAGCGCCCTCTCGACGGCAGCGAGCCTCGCCTTCAGGGCCTCATTCTCGCCGCGCAGCTCCTCGACCTCGACGGCCGCGGTGACGGCGGTGGGGACCGCCGGGAGAGGAGGCGTGGGGTCCGCAGGAGCGGCGGTTGCTGCTGTTCCGGCCTTTGCCTTTTTACTCGCCGCCGCCGGCGCTCCTGCCTTTTTCGCTGCCGGCGCCGAAGCCGCGCTCGCCGCAGCAGCGGCAGCGTTCGCAGCGGCCGCCGTCTTCCCGCGCCTCGTCGTCATCAGGCCGTCGTTGGAGCCGAAGAAGTCGAGGCCGGAGACGAGGGCCGCCGCCGCGGCTGCTGCAGCGGCCGCTGCGGCCTTTGTCGCGGCCTCTTCTCCACCTTCTTCTTCAACTTCGACTCCGGCTTTCTCCTCTTCCACGGGAGCGACGCCCGAAGCGGAAGGCACGGCAGGAGCAGCAGCAGAAGATTCGATGGCGGCACCGGAAGCAGATGGCTCCGGAGCAGCACCGGCAGCAGCAGGAGCGGCAGCGGCCGCCTCCGTGGCAACCCCCGCCGCTGCGTCCGTCGCCGCCGCAGCCGCTTCTCCGTTTCCGTTCCCGTTTGCCAGCGCGAGAGCCTCCAGGTCGCAGCCCCCTCCCGGAGTCGTCGGGAACGGCCTCTCCACGAAGGGCGTCGCGTCGGCGGCGGGGGGCCTCGGCGGGGGCTGGTTGCTCAGCTGCTGCTGCTGGGCCCTCCTCGCAGCGTTTTTGTTTTTGTTCTTGTTGCCCTTGCCCCCCTTGTTCTTGTTGTTTGCGGGTCCCGCTGTCGCTCCTCCGACTTCTGATCCTCCCGCCGCTTCCTCGTCCTCGGGGAAAGGGTGCTCGACGAAGGGCGTGCCCTCGACGAAGGGGGTCCCTTCCGGGGTGAGCACGGGGACGTCCTTCCCTAAACATCGATTTTTATGGAAAAAAATGAGTGAGTTTTTCAGCTGCGTTTTTCTCCCTTGAAAAAGCATCCAAAAACAAACAAATCTCTCCCTTCGCTTACCGTGCGAGCGGATCAAGAAAGAATTCGAGTTGTAAGGGGCGTGCGGCGCCGAGGCCGGGGGCCAAGGGGAGAAGCGGACGCGGCCCCTGCCCCCTCCTCCCCCTCCTCCTCGACCTCCTCCGCCGGCGTTGCCTCCTCCGCCGCGACCACCGCCTGTATTTTTTTTAAGAAAGAGTTTTTTTTGTCAAGCCCGATTCAGAGAGGAAAGAGTACGTGTTTTTGGTTTGGCTTTGGGCCCCTGATCACCTCCACGACGTTTCCTTGCTCCTGCGAGGAGGAGAGAGAGAGTGAAGCGTCGGCAGAAGAGCAGGAGAAGGCGAAACAACATTTGAGTGCCTCTCTCTCTCTCTCTCTCTCTCTCTCTCTCTCTCTCTCTCTCTCTCTCTCTCGATTGCTCGCCATCGTTTC
>Ga0210003_1003084_pt1 | contig 13735 bp, 12 predicted proteins | sample LantaG_FD_182804 | JGI IMG/M metagenome (GOLD analysis project Ga0210003, IMG submission 182804) | Deep subsurface microbial communities from Baltic Sea to uncover new lineages of life (NeLLi) - Landsort_02402 metaG (SPAdes) (version 2) | ecosystem: Environmental > Aquatic > Marine > Oceanic >... | reverse complement strand
TGCTTGCTTGCTTGCTTGCTTGCTTGCTTGCTTGCTTGCTTGCTTGCTTGCTTGCTTGCTTGCTTGCTTGCTTGCTTGCTTGCTTGCTTGCTTGCTTGCTTGCTTGCTTGCTTCGTCGACATCGTAGAGGAGGAAAGAGAGAGAGCGAGCAAGCAAGAAGAAGAGGAAAAGTCTTTTCTTCTTCGCTTTCTCTCTCTCTCTCGTCGCGCGCGCCGCTCGAAGCAAAAAAAACCCGAAACTTCCAAAAAAAACACCAAAAAACTACTCACGTGGCTCGTCGGGTCCACGAGCAGGTTCTGCGGCTTGACGTCCCTGTGGCACACCCCGGCAGCGTTGTGCAGGTGCGCCAGTGCCCTGCACGCCTGGTAGACGTACAGCTTGACCAGCAGAGGGGGCATCCTCTGTCCTCCCTTGGCGTAGTGTTTCGAAACCCGGTAGACGGTTTCGGGGACAAACTCCAGCACCAGGTTGAGGTAGACCTCATCACGAGGAGCGGGAGTGTAGAAGCAGTGGCGCAGGCAGACGATGTTTGGGTGCCTGACCATCTTCATCACGGCCAGCTCCCTGTTCTTGAACCTGCGGTCCTGGAGGACTTTCTTAATCGCGACTGTTTCTCCGGTCTCGAGGCAGGTAGCTTGAAACACAACACCGAAGGAGCCATTGCCGACGACGCGGGTGGTGGAGAAGGAGAAGGTGGGGCCTGCGGGAGGGGCGGGAGCGGAAGCGGGGGCTGCTGCTGCTCCGGAGGAAGAGGTCGACGCATTTGCATTTGCGTCGCCGTTGCTTGCTCCTGCTGCTCCCGCTCCGCTTCCTCCTCCGAGGCCCCCCAGGGACGCGACGGGCGCGGTCCGGATCACGTGCGAGCCCGAGGCGGGATCGCCCTCGACGACGCGGCCCTCGTAGGTCTGGGTGGTTTTCGTTTTTTTGTTGGAGAGGTTGAGGTTTCGAGGAGGTGAGAGAAAAGAGAAAAAGAGAAAAGCTTCTCTCTTTTGTCCAGGCGGGCGTTTTTTGATTGCATCTCTCTTTCTCAATCCATTCCGCCTCTCTTCACACTCACCAGCTCCTTCCCGTCGGCTCCCCGCGCGTCGTCGCGGAGGCGCAGTTCCTTGAGGCTCTGTTGGTTTGTCGGGGGAATTGAGGATAGAGCAGAAGAGGAGGAGAAAGAAAAGAAGAATTGAGCACTGATGGAAAAAGATAGAGTCTCGACGACGAAAGAAAAAGAGAAAAAAAGGAAAAAAAGCGCCCACCGAGCACCGGCGGCGCTGCTAAAAATAAAAAAATCATCGTCATCATCAGACCACTGCTTCCGTTTCAACTCACCGCTGGCAGCGCCTCGAGCGCGCTCGATCCCGACACGGCTTCAGAAGGCGGCGGATCCTGTGGGGTGGGTGGAAAAAGACAAGGGAGAGAGGGAGAGAGGAAAGGCCAAAGTGAGCATGATGCAAAAATCGAAGAGCAAAAGGAAAAAAACAAGTCCTGGAGGGCGAAAGGAAGGAGCCGACTGCAGCATTCGCACTTGCTCTCCCTCGGCCCCCGCTCCGCTTCTTTCACTGCACACCACAGGCGGAACGCACCTGTTCGTCTGCCATTTGAGCTCCTGGTGGGTGGTGGGTTTACGGTAGTATTGAAAGGCCGGTGGCAGAGCAAGAGAAAGGGTGAGCAAAGTTCTTGGCAAGGTCGACGATGGATTGGCGGACAAGGAGCGATTTTCTCTCTTTTCTCTTCGTCTTCGTCTCGCTCGCGCCTCCTCTCCTCTCTCAACCAAACCACCCCTCCCCTCGTCCGCTTCTCGTACCCAGCTTGGTTCTCTTCCCGCCGGCGTCGGCAGAGTCGGATTTTCGGGAGAAGCCGAGGCGCTGGCTGACGCGTTCCATTCGTTTCCTTCTTCGACGATGACGACGAAGAAAAAAAAGTTTTTTCTCTCTTTCTCTTCTCGTGTCCTTCTTCTCTTTCCTCGCTGCGTGCGAGGTCGAGGAGAGGCTGAGCGGGGAGAGAGCTCTACAGCAGCAGAGAGACGAGAGACGAGAGAGACGTCGTTCGTTCTTTTGTGGAGAGAGAGAGAGAGAGAGAGAGCGAAAGCGCAAAGACCCCCGACACAATGAAAGCGAGCTGAGAAAAAAAAGTGAGAGAGAGCTCTTCAGAATTTCCATCCCCTTTCTCTTCTCTTCTTCTTCTCTTCTTCTGTTCTTTTCAACGCTTGCTTTCCACGCGCAGCTTCCCTTATTGAGCGACATGGCACTCCAGCAGCAGCAGAAGCAGCAGCAGTCTCCTGTCGTCGTCGCCGAGGAGGACGAGTTCGAGGAGTTTGAGCAAGAAGGTAAAGAAGAGAAGAAGAAGAGTTGATTTGATTTCTTGATTCGCTCTCTTCATTCATTCGCTTTCTCAACCTCCACCACCTTCAACCACCACAAAAAAACAGACTGGGACGACGACGACGACGCCGCCGCCACCACGCGCCAGGAGGGCGGGCTCTGGGAGTCCGGGTGGGACGACGACGCTGTCGACGACGAGTTCGGCAGGGCGCTCAAGGCGGCGCTGGACCGGGGGGGAGGGGGAGGGGGAGGAGGGGGAGCGCAACAGCAGCAGCAGCAAGCTCCTGCTCCGGCGCCGCCTGTTCCTGCTGCCCCCGCTCCAACTCCTGCTCCTCAGCAGTGAAACTGATAAAGACAACAGCGCGTGAATTCCCTCTTCCTTTCTCTTCTGTAAAAAAAAAACATTCCTTCTTTTTCTAGTTTACTTTTTTTCTTCTCCTTCACTTCACTTCGCTACACAGACTCCTCCGTCAGCACCACAAACTCCCGCGTGCTCTCCCCGAACCGCACCACGTCCTTGGGGAGCAGCTCGTGGTACCTCTGCGCCTCGAGCCTGTCCCCGTTCAGCCAAGTGCCGTTGGTCGAGCCCAGGTCCATCAGATAGGGCCGAGAAACCATTAGAGAGGAAGCAGAAGAGTTTCCTCCACTCCCGCCGCCTCCCGTCCTCCTGAACTGGATCACCGCGTGCTGCTTGGAGCAGCTCAGGTGGTCCGTGGGGATGTCCGCGACCCTCCTGTCCCTGCCGAACAGGAAAGTCGAGCTGGGGCCCGTGAGCGAGATCGGCGGCGCCTCGCCTCCTTCGATCTCGCGCCCTCCCTTGAAGACGTACAGCCTCCACCTCCTTCCTTTCAAAGCCCCTCCGTTGGGTGCCGGCGCGGCGTCTGCGGGCGGGGCGTGGACCAGGGTGACGCCCTCGGCAGTGGTGTTTGTCTCGGCGGCGAGGGCGCCAGAGAGGCCGAACTGCGGCTGCGGAGGAGGAGGAGGAGGTTGTTGCAGTGGTGGTTTTCCTTCTTCTGCAGGAGCTCGATGCTGCTGCTGCTGCTGCTGCTCGACTCCGCCACCTCCTCCACCTCCACCTCCACCAGCACCTACTCGCCTTTGGTCGGCTGCGTCCGCGGCGGCGTCGATCTGGTCCCACCTGCTCTGGCGGCGCGCCTGGCCTTGGCCTTGGCCTTGGCCTTGGCCTGCTGCGTTGCCTCCGCGGTCGCCTCCGTCGCTCTGTTGTTGCTGCCTTTGCCGCCGCCGTCGATCTTCTTCGTCGTCTTCATCGTCTCGCCGATGCCGCCTCTCCCTTTCTTCGTCTCGTCCGCGCCTCTCGCGAGCATAGTCCTGCTCACGACCTCCTCGATCCCTGGACCGCGAGCGGGAGCGCCCCCCACGGCGCCGCGGCGAGCGCGAGCGGGACCGGCGACGCAGATCTCGATGCTCGTCGTCAGCATCAGCGTCACCATCAAGCTTCCTCGGCTCCGCTACCTCGGGAGGAGCTCCGGCGCTTTTATCGGCGGCGTCATCGCCAGCGTCTTCCCAGCGAGACTTGCGCCGAGGTGGAGAGCCGGAAGGCATTGCTTCAAAAGCTAGCTAGCAACCTTCTCTGAAGATATCGTTTCTAAGCTTTTTTCTTCTGAAGATTTTTTCTCTCTCTCTTTTCTTGCTTCGACCTCTCTTCTTCCACTCTCGGCGCTGCCTTTCTCTCAGACGACGACAAACAGAGAGCGTTCTTCTTCCCTTTGTTCTTTCTCTCCCTCTCTCTCTCTCCGCTTCTCTCTCTCTCTCTTCCCACGCGCATGGCCACGCTCTCGTAGAAAAGAGCTCCAGGAGCGCAACCTCGAGCTCTCTCTCGCTGTAGAGCGCGAGAACCAGAGAAGGAGAGGGCTTTTTGCTTTTTTTCCGAAGAGCAAATCGCCGACAAAAACTTTTTTGCTTTTCTCTCCTTCTTTTGTCCTCAAATGCAGCGAGTCAAGGTCTACCGCCTCAACCCGGAGGGCCTCTGGGACGACAAGGGCACGGGAAGCGTGAGCGTCGAGTATTTAGAGGTATGGCGTCGGAGTGGAGAAAGAGGAAAGAGAAGAAGCGAGAATGAATGATCGACGACGACGACGTCGATTTTTCTTTTTCTTGCTGTGTCGTCGATTTTTCTCTTCGATCGCGCCGCCCTTTTTTTCACCTCGATCCCGTGTCTCGTTCTGTTATCTCTCTGCTCGCGCATTTAGTTCTCGGAACGCCGAGGCCACGGAAGCGTAGAACGTTCGTGGAAAAGGTCGTTAAGCGCCTGAAATCCGAATGCTTCTTTTCTTCGAGCGCTGACCGTCGTCGGCTCTGCAGCAATCGACCGAAGAACTATCTCTCTCACTTTTTGAACCTCCTCTATCCCCCCAACCTCCAAAAACCGACACAGCAATCCAACTCGGCCGGGCTCGTCGTCATCTCCGAGGAGGACACCAGGACGCTCCTGATCCACAGGCTGTGCGCCGCGAGCGGAGGTGGAGAAGGAGGAAGTGGAGCAGGAAGCGACTCATCTCCGTCGACCTACTCGAGGCAGGGAGACGGCACGATCATCTCGTGGCCCGACGCCGCGCTCGGCACGGACGTGGCGCTGTCGTTCCAGGACGCGGCCGGGTGCGAGCAGGTGTGGTCGCAGATTCAGAAGCTGCAGCGGCGCGCCGCGGAGAGCGCAGCGAACGCAAACACTGCTGGGGGCAACGCTAACGCGAACGACCGCGAGCGCGCCGCGGGCCCTCGCACGGCCGCAGAGGCCGCCCTCGCTGCGGCAGCCGCCAGCGGCGACGACGACGGCGACCTCCCTCGCAGCGGCAGGCAGCAGCAGCAAAACCAGCAGCAGCGGCAGTCGCGCCTTGTCGACGACTTTGACGACGACGACGACGACGAGGAAATGCGCAACGCCTCTGACGACAACAACGACCGCAACAACGACAACCAGAACGAGGAGGAGCTGCTCGAGTTCGAGGGCTACGGCGGAGGCTTCGGGCGCAGGGAGCGCGTGGGCGACGAGGACGACGAAGACGGCGACGGCGAGTTCGAAGACGAAGACGACTTCGAGGAGGACTTTGAGCAAGGCGGCGGCGACGGCGAAGAGGGCGACGGCGACGGCCGCCGCCGGCGGAGGCGGAGGCCCTCTGGCGGCGACAACGGCAGCAGAAGGCGCCGCAGGCGCCTGGGGGGGCACCACGCGTACCTCGGCGCCCCGGGTCTCGGCCTGGGCTACGACGAGATCGGAGGCGACGAAGGCGACGACGCTGCTGACGCAAATGCTGCTCCTCTCGACGAAGACGACGACGACTTCGACAACGAAAACGGCGGCGCTTGGAGGCGCGGCGGCGGTCGCGGCGGCGGAAGAGGTCGCGGTCGCGGGGGACGAGGAGGACGAGGAGGAGGCCGCGGGAGCAGCAACAGCAGCAGCAGCAGCTCCGACAGCGGAGGCAGCGACGCCGACCGCGACGACGACGGGGGCGGCTCCCCTCTCGGAGGCGGAGGTCTGGGCGGGTTGGGAGGGCTCGGCGGCCTCGGAGGAGGAGGAAACTTCTTCTCCGGCGGCGGCGGCGGGCCATTCGGCCACCTCCACCACCTCCACCGCCACCAGCAGAGCCAGCCTTTGCTCCCGGACCCGGACCCGAGCGCCCTCCCCGATCTTGCGGACTTACTCACGGACCCTCCCACGGTGTACGAGCGAGAGAGGCTGGCAGGGGCCGCCATGGCGACTCCCGGGTGGCTGCCTCGGCTGGCCGTCGCCTTCCGTGACGCCGAGAGCAGGCGCGATGCGCCGGCGCTCGAGAGCCTCTACCGGATAGTGAAGGGGCTGGTGCTGCTGAACGAGGCCGGGCTGATCGAGGAGCTGCTGTCGGACGAGATGGCGGATGCTGTGATCGGCGCCCTGGAGTACGAGCCCGGGCTCGACGACGAGGGCGATGGAGATGGAGGAGGTGGAGGAGGTGGAGAAGGAAAGGAAGAAGAGAAAGAGGAAGAGAAAGCGAGCGACGTCGCTGCTGCTGCTTCTCCTCCACCTCAACCTCGACCAACCTCCTCCTCCCCTCGCCGCCTCCGCCACCGCGAGTTCCTCTCCCGCGCCGTCGCCCACAAGGAGGTTGTCCCCTTCCCCTCCGAGGCCCTCCGCGCGAAGGTGCGCGCGAGCTACCGAGCGGCGTTCGTCCGCGACGTCGCGCTGCCGCGGGCCCTGGACGACGGCACGCACGCGACGCTGGCGTCCCTCGCGGCTTTCAACGCCGTCGAAGTGCTGGTGGCGCTGCAGGCGGACCAGGCTTACCTTCCCCGGCTGTTCGAGCTGCTGCGGGGGTCGAGCCCGACGGCGAAGAGCGGGGAAGAGAAGGAGGAAGGGAAGGGGAAAGACGGCGACGACGGCGACAAGAACGACGACGACGACGCTCCTTCTTCTCCTTCCTCCTCATCTTCATCGACCGTCTGGGCCGACGGCGCCGGCGCTTTGCAGGAGATCGTAGACACCGCCCGCCACCTCCAGCCCGCCGGGCGGGGCAACCTGCTGCGGAGGATGGTCTCCCTGGGGCTGTTCGAGGTCATGGCCAAGGCGCTGGTGGTCGAGGGAGGAGGAGGAGGAAAGAAGGCGCCTGAAGAGGCGGCGGAAGAGGAGAAGGAGAAGGAGAAGGTTGAAGAAGAGGAACAAGAAAAGGCTTTCGGAGCCGCCGACGACGGCGGCAAGACCGAAAACAACGCCGCCGCTTCTTCCGCCCTCCCTCCCCCTCTCCGCCGCCGCAGCAGGCCCCGACCTCCTCCTCCTACCGCTCCTTCGCCCGTGCCCCCTCTCCTCCGCCTGCGAGCTGTCGACGTGCTGCTGTCGGTCACTGCCCACGACCCCGCGCCCTTACGAGAGTTTCTGCTGACCGAGGGGAAAGGGGAGGCGCTGATGCACGCGATCGTCGGCGCCGCGCTGGGCGAGGAGCCCAGCTGCTTCGTGCCGCCGAGTGAGCAGCCCGCGATGGCTGACGCTGCTGCTGATGCGGAGGAGGTGAAGAAAGAGGGGGAGGAGAAGAACAACGCTGCGGCCGCCGCGCCCGAGTCCTCGGGCGGCGACGGCGGCAACAAGGCAGAGATCGGCCCGCAGCTCCCTCCTCCCGCCAAAGGCGAGCAAGAAGAGAAGGAGCCTGCTGCTGCTGCTGCTGCTGCTGCTGCTGCTGCTGCTGCTGCTGCTGCTGCTGCTGCTGCTGCTCCTGCCGCTGCCGCTGACGAAGAAGAAGAGAGGAAGAAGAAGGAAGAAACCGCTCCTCCTCCCCCTCCTCCTTCCCCTTCCGAGGCCTCGGCGGCAGCATCAGCAGACGCCGCCGCCGCGGCTGGCGGCCTCCAGGAGGCCGCGGTCGAGCTCCTCCGCGCGCTGCTCGACCCGGACACCATGTCGGTCCCCTCGGAGCAGTCGTCTTTCTTGGAGGCCTTCTACGAGAGGCACGTCGGGAGGCTGGTCGAGGCGCTGGCTGCCGCTGGCGGGAGCGGTGAGGAGGAGGAAGAGAAGGAGAAAGAGAAAGCGGCGGCGACGACAGAAGCGAAGGCGAAAGCGACGCCCGACGCGAACAGCAACGGCAAACAGCTCGCTCCCTCCACCCCTTCTCCAACTCCTCCACCTTCCTCCACCTCCACCCTCCCACCCCCACCACCTCCCGCCGCCCTCGCCGCCGCCGCCGAGCTCCTCTGCTTCTGCGCCGCGGCGCACTCCTACCGGATGAAGTACTTCGTCCTCCGCAACAACGTCGTCTCCCGGGTGCACACCTTGCTGAAATCCCGCAGAGGGTCCTGGCTGAGGCTTGCGCCCCTGAGGTTCGTGCGCGCCTGCGTCGGGCTCAGGGACGAGTTCTACGACAGGTACCTGGCCAGGAACGGCCTGCTCTCCCCTCTGCTGGAGGCGCACGCCGCGGCGACGGGAGGTGGGGGACCCGGCGGAAGGCGCAACCTCTACGATGCGGCCTTGCTGGAGCTGCTCGAGTTCGTCCGCAGGGAGAACGTCGAGGCCCTGGTGGAACATTTGGTGACTGATTCCAAATGCGTGGCAGCCCTGGAGAAGCTGGGCGCTCCCGGGCTGGTCGCGGGGCTCAAGCTGCGCCAGGCGCGGAACTTGGCGAGGAAGGAGAAGGAAAAAGAAAAGGAGAAAGAGAAGGAAAGGGGCAACAACAAGTCTGGGAACAAGAAAGGGAAGAATGCCTTCTCCTCTTCCGCCTCACCCTCCCCTCTCGCTGCCAGAAACAGGGAGTCCCTGGGGCTGGGGGGCTATTTGGCGGCGCGGTTCAGGCCTGCTTCGGCGCTGGACGACGACGAGGACGACGGCGACGACGAAGAGATCGACGCCGACAACGCAAACAAGAACAACTCGAAGAACGACGGCGGCGCGAGCAGGCTGTTCCGCGTCTTTTCTGGCGGCGGCAACAACGGCAACCGCTCCCGCCGCAGGGACGAGAGAGACATGGACGCGGACGAGGAGGCCTACTTCGAGGACGAGGACTTGGAGGACGACGGCGGCGGCGACGAGGAAGGAGGAGGAAGTGGAGGTGGAAGCGGCGGAGCTGGAGTTGCTCGAAGCGACGAAAAGCAGCAGCAGCAGCCCAACAACAAATCACCCCTGTCTCTCGGAGGCAGCGCCGGGAGACTCCTCGCGAGCCTTGGGCGGGCCGCCGGCAACGCGTTCGGCCTGGGAGGGCTCGGAGGTGGAGGGAACGGGGGAGCTGCTGCCGCTTCGGCGCCGCCGCTTTCTTCTTCACGCGGAAAGGACATCGAAGACGACGAAGAGGAAGGCGCCACGCTCGTCAAGCCCATCGTCGCCCCCCCGCGCCTGAAGCTGGGGACCCTCCGCGGGCCCTCGAGCAGCGCCCCTGCTGCTGCTGCTGCTGCTGCCGTTTCGTCTCCGCCGGGGGCCGTGGCGGCGACGGTGGCGGCGATGGCCGCGGCGACGACGCCCCCTTCCTCCTCGAGCGGCGGAGGCAAGCGCGCCGCGAACCAAGACGACGAAGACGAAAACGACAACAACAGCAAGAAGAAGAGGCAGCGCACCCCGGACGGAGGCCACTCTTCTTCTGCTGCTGCTCTCCTCTCCCCTCAGCAGCAGCAACGGCAGCAGCAGCCCCCTCCTCCTCCCGTCGTGGCCCCCGTGGGGGTCCTGCTCGGCGACAGCCCGCCGTCGAGGCTCGTGCCTTACGACGACGACGAAGACGAGGAGGACGACTAGAAGTTGGTCTTCTTCTTTCTCTTCTTCGATCGCTTCTTTCTTCTTCTTCTTCCTCCGCCGCTTCTCTTGCTCCCCCTCCCGACTCTCTCGAGTTGTTCTCTCAATCTCTCACTCAAAAAAACAACTGCTGTATTATTATCATCATCATCAACTTGCTAACCCTTTTCGCTCTTGTTTTTCAAAAATGAGTGTTGGAGTGTTAGAAGGAAAAAAAAAAAAAAACTTTTCATTATTCCATTTCGTCTTCTCTCTCATTCTCTCTTTCTTTCCCTCTCTCCCTCCCTCCTTCCGTCTCTCTACGCGCCCGCAAACAAGCATGTCCTCGACCGAAGACCCCCACGCGCTGCACGCCGACGGCACCGCCGTCGACCCCGCCGCCTTCCGGAAAGCGGCGCTCGCCGACGCCTCGCTCGCGGAGGACCTGGCAAAAGACGAGCGCGCCTCCAGGGTGCTGCGGTCCGGGGACGACGCGGCCCTGCAGGAGCTGCTGAAGGAGGTTCATCAGGTGCGTGGATCGCTGTTGTTGTGGGAGGTGGAAGGGAGAGTAGGAGGTGGAAGCGGCGGCTGCGACGACGACGAAAGAGAGAGAGAGAGAGAGAGAGAAAGAGAGAGAGAGAGAGAGAGAGAGAGAGAGAGAGAGAGAGAGAGAGAGAGAGAGAGAGAGAGAGAGAGAGAGAGAAACGAAAGTAACTGCCCCCTCGTCTTTCTTCTCTCTTCTTCTCCTCTCTCAACCTCTCCTCCCTCCCTCCCTCCCTCCCTTCCCTCGCCACCAAAAATACCAAAAACCATGAACCAGGAGGAGTCCCGCCGCGCAGAGAGAGAGTCCAGAGCGATGTCCGAGCGCACGATCGACGCGCAGAGGGCCTCTGCTCCGGTGCCCAGGTGAGTAGAAGAGGGAAACGGAAGCGTTTTTTCTTTCTTTCTTTCCTTTTTTCTTCGAACGAAACGAAAAACCGACAAACGAAGAAACTTTTTTAAAAAAAACCCTCGACCTCTTCCCAATCAAAAACAGGGACACCGCCCAGCTGTACGCGCAGCTCGCCGAGGCCGGGCTGCAGTACGGCCCTGCCTTTCGCCTGCTGAGGAACGTGCACGTTCCCGAGGAGGCGATGATGAAGGCTCAGGAATAGTAGCGAAGGGGGAGAGGAAGACGAAAAGGAAAGGGAAAAGATGATGAGAGTTTTTTTTTCTTTTTCGAGTTTTTCATTTATCTTTTCTTTTTTTGTTACAAAGTGCCTCTCTTCTTCTTCTGTTCTCTCTTTCTTTCTCTTCCTCCTACTGCAGCCCGGGAGGCGGCGCACCCCCGAGACCCGGAGGCGGGGGCTGGTTTGGGTTGAAGGGCATCGGAGGAGGTGGAGGTGGAGGAGGAGGAGCTTGCTGCTGAAACTGCTGCTGAAACTGCCCTCCGCCTCCCCCTTGCACGTCCCACGGCGGCCTCTGCTGATGCTGCTGCTGAAAGCCTCCCTGCTGCTGCTGCTGCATCCCTTGGCTATTGTACTCGCTGCTAAACCTCCCTCCGCCAAACCTTCCTCTTCCACGGCCACGGCCGCGGAAGCCACCACCTCCTCCAAAGTCATTTCCATCCCCGCCGTCGTTGTCGCCGCCGCCGCCGCGGCCTCGACCTCCCCACCGCCCTCGTCCACGGCCCCCCTCTCCATCACCTCCCCCCCCGCGGGGGACCCACGGCCTCTGCTGCTGGTAGGGGTTTGGCGGCGGGTTGTTGTAGCTGGGAGCGGCCCCTCGCGGGTCCGAAGCGGAAGCGGAAGCGGCAGCCGGGAGAGGCATCCCTCCGATCCCACTGCCGCCGATGCCCATGCCTCCGCTGCCGCCGAGACCCGGAAGGCCTCCTCCTCCGATGCCTCCGCCGCCCGGACCCAAGGCTCCAGCCCCGAGCTCCTCCGTCGAGAGAGCAGCAGGCGCAGCTGCTCCAGCTCCACTACCAACGGCCCTCGACCCCCTCGCCACGGCCCCGCCCTCTGCCCGCGCGACGACGCCCGAAGCCAACAAGTCCCGCTGCCCGCTGCCCCGCCAGGGGTCCCCCGGTCGCGGCCTCGCCCAGAAGCGGGTACAGTGGTCGTGGCCCGCCGTGGCGGCCAGGTGGCCCGCGGGGTGCCAGGCGATGGACCAGAGCGAGGCCTCGTGTGCCCCGGGGACCATCGCTATCGGTAGAGGAGAGGAACCCAGGGTCGCTGATTTCCCTTTGCCGGCAAAGGCGCCGGACGAAGCGGCGGCAGCGGTCGAGCGAGCGTGTTGTTGTTGGTTTTCGTTCCCACTTCCGCTCTCTCCGTCCCCGGCCGTCACGTCCCAGAAGGCCATTCCACCATCGTAAGCGCCCGTAGCGACCACGCTGGGAGCCCAGGGGTGCCAGGCGCAGCAGGTGACGTCCCTGCCGTGGCCCGTCAGGGTCGCCAAAGGTTTGAGAGTTCGGATGTCGACAAGTCTGGCGGTGGAGTCTCGGGAGCACGACAGCAGCCAGTGAGGGGCGTGTGGGGCGAAGGCGACGGAGGTGATCGCTGCCGTGTGGCCAGATAGAGAAGCCAGGGACCCTCCAGAGGAGGAAGGAGCATGAGCAGCAGCTCCAGCAGCACCAGAGCTCGGAGCCGAAGAAACCACGCTCCCGCCGGAGCTTTTCGCCCTCGGGTCCCAGAGCTTGACCAGCGAGTCCTTGGCCCCCGACGCCACCAGCCCCAAAGTCGCGTGCCAGTCGACGGCCTTGGCGTCGCCGCCGTGGCCCGCCAGCGTCACGTCCGAAGCGCATTTCGCGAAGTCCCAGATCCGGATCGTGGCATCATCGGAGGCCGTTGCGAACTTGAGGTCGGTCGGCGCAAACGCCAGAGCTCGGACCGGCTCCCTGTGCGCCTGGATGGCTTTGACCAATTCCAGATTCGGCCTCCAGTATTTCACGGCTCCGGTGTCGTCGCAGCTGATCATCCAATTGTCGTTGTGGGAGAAGCGGACCGCGCGTATGGGACTTTCATGGGCTTGCAAGATCGTGGCAAACCCGAACGTCGTGCCGTTCCACAGAGTGAACTCCCCTCCCGCCGTGGCAGAGAGGCAGCGCCTCCCCTCTGGGGTCCAGCAGACGGCGTTTACAGAGCAGCGGGCTTTATTGACGGACATGTGGACGAATTTCGTGGTGGCTGCTGCCGCGGGCGTCGAGACGTAGGAGGCAGGAGGCAGAAGGCCGCTGGTGCCCGAGGCGCCTCCGCCGGAAGTCGACGAGCTCGCGGCGCCTCCCGCGGCGGCCGCTGCCGTCGCGTCGAGGGCTGGGGCGTTGGGCCCCGAGGAGGCGTAGGAGCCCGACCAGGGGTCGTCGGGGGCGTCCCCGCGGGAGAGGTGCGAGGAGAGGTAGGTGGCTGTGTGGTCGACGGTGCGACTAAGGCAGGAGAAAGAAGGAGGGAAGAGGAAGAGAAGAGAGAGGAGAAGAGAGGAGTGAGAGAGAAATTGAGAGCGAGTGGCGATCTCGTCGTCGTCGAAGAAGAAGGAGAAGAAATGAACAAACCAAAACCTCCTTACCGCATCACCGCCCTCTGCTCTGTCTTCTCCCCTTCGAGGTTGACGTCGTGGATGGGGCCCTCCGGGCGGAGGGCCAGAGTCTTGGAGACGTGCATCGAGGTGAACATGGCGGCGAGATGATTTTAGACGACGAAACGGCAAAGGAAAGAAAACTCAAACAATTGGGGAGGGAAGCCGCTTGAACTTCCTCAAGCGCTGGCCGCTCCGAAGCCCTCGCCTGCTCCCGGTCCTTGCACGAAGGGAGAGAGACAAGCGGTCTGGTGCTCGTGTGCGTGTGGCGAGAGAGATGCAGAAGAAGAACAGTTGGAAAGACGCGGACGAAATCGCCCCTTTTCTTTTCCTTCGTCCGTCAGCCGAAGAGAGAAAGAGTGCCGAGCGGCGAGCGAGTGTTTTTTCTCGACCTCTTCTCTTTGCACTTCCGTTTCCCGTCCTCCCCGCGCCGCGCCCACCGCCGCATCCACTCGGAGAGAAAGACTTTCAAATTATTTTTGATGCTGGTTAAGATGTCGATCACAGTGATTCAATTAAAATCTGGAAATTAGAAGAAAGAAGAAAACGGGAAACAAAAACTGAAAGAGCAGAAGCAGAAGAAGAAGAAGAAGAAGAAGAAGAAGAAGAAGAAGAAGAAGAAGAAGAAGAAGAAGAAGAAGAAGAAGAAGAAGAAGAAGAAGAAGAAGAAGAAGAAGAAGAAGAAGAAGAAGAAGAAGAAGAA